>MTKW01001225.1_pt1 | contig 21431 bp, 23 predicted proteins | sample 1042761 | NCBI WGS metagenome assembly MTKW01 (sample SAMN06205366, study PRJNA360243) | anaerobic digester metagenome | biome: Wastewater treatment plant; feature: Anaerobic digester sludge; material: sludge; isolation source: anaerobic digester fed with sludge from wastewater treatment plant ... | reverse complement strand
ATATATAATAATTATTAAATTATATATAAATATAAATAAACTTTTATTAAGAAATAAATTATTTGTTATAAATAAAATTCCTATACCAATTATAACAGGTAAAAATACTAAAATTGTTCCGATAAAGAGCTTTATAAGTAATTTGTTGTTATCTTTTATTTCTTGGTACATTTATTAACAACCACCTTCACCCAAAACCGTACCAATATTTACATCATGGCCTCTAATATATGAATCTACGCTCATTTTTTTACCACTTGGCATTTGGATTTCTTCAATTGCGATTAGACCCTTACCTGTTTTTACTATCCAGCCTAAATTTTTAATATAATCTAATATAATACCAGGTTTTCCACTTCCATCTTGCACTTCATATATGCTAGTTTTCCATATTTTCATTTTCTTACCCTTTAAAAATGTATATGATCCAGGCCAAGGATTTGTGCCTCTGACTAAATTTACAATACTTTTGGCTGAATGGTTCCAATTTATTATCCCGACATCCTTAGTTAACATTGGAGCATAGCTTTCCTTACTATGGTCTTGTGCTATTCTGTTCACTTTATTTTGTTTAATATCTTCTAGAGTTTTTAACAGTAGTTCTTTACCTAAATTAGCTAATAGATCATGAAGTTGGCCAGCTGTCATATCATCTGATATTTCAATTTCTTTTTTTAAAATTATATCTCCAGTGTCTAAACCTGTATCCATATACATAGTAGTTACACCTGTTTTTTTCTCTCCATTTATAATAGCCCAATTAATTGGTGCTGCTCCCCTATATGCAGGAAGTAATGACGCATGCACATTTACACAACCACTTTTAGGAATTTTCAATATTTCCTTTGGAAGAATTTTACCATAAGCAATTACAATTATTATATCAGGTTTTAATAATCTTAAATGGGATATTAGGGATTCATCCCTTAAGTTTAAAGGCTGTAATACACTTATATTATGTTTTAATGCTATTTCCTTAACAGGAGTATATTTTACTTTCTTTCCCCTATCTCGAGGTTTATCAGGTTGGGTAACTATAGCTAAAATATTATAGTTCTTTTCAATTAGGCCTAAAAGAGAAGGTATAGCAAATTCTGGGGTTCCCATAAAGACAATTTTCATATTTTCACCTACTTTATACTTCAACATATTTTACGACCTTATCTGTAAATAAAATTCCATCTAAATGGTCCATTTCATGAGATAATGCTCGGGCTAAAAATCCTTCCCCTTTGATTAATATCTCCTTTCCTTCTATATCTAAACCTTTAACCTTAATCAATTCAGGTCTTACTACAATGCCAGCTTTTCCCGGAACGCTTAAACATCCTTCAATTTCTTCTTGTTTTCCTTCTGTATAAACAGGCTCAGGATTAATTATTGTAATTGGCCCTTCTCCCACATCTAATACAATTATTCTCTTTAAAACTCCCACCTGGGGTGCAGCTAGTCCAACACCTTCAGCTTGATACATTGTATCTAACATATCCTCAGCTAATTCTTTTATTCTCTCATCTATATTTTTAATCTTTCTAGATTTTTTTCTTAAAATTGGATCCCCGTCTTTTCTAATGTGTCTAATAGCCATTAAAATCTGCCTCCTTTTATCATTATTTTATCACGATTTATAACAAACTAACAGGGTCTATATCTATGGCAATATTTATTTCATTATACCTACACAAATGTTCTCGATATAAATCCCTTAATATATTCCTAAATTCGTCAACTTCTTTTGTTTTAATTATAAGATGCCATCTATATTTATTGCTTATTCTGGTAATTTGAGCTGGTACTGGTTTATAAACATCATTCAGTAAATAATTCTTATCAGTTGATTTTAAATAGTTAATAATATTTTTATAAAATTTATGGGAAAATTTTATTACTTTATCTTCATTCTCATTTGAAAATATTATATTAATTATATTGCTAAAGGGAGGATACAACATTTCCTTTCTTATTGCAATTTCTTCCTGGTAAAAGCTCTTATAGTCATGGTTTTTAGCATGAATTAAGCTATAATGTTCTGGATTATATGTTTGTACTATAACATTTCCAGAAATCATCCCCCTTCCAGCCCTTCCCGCTACCTGTGTAGTAAGTTGAAATGTTCTTTCAGCTGCACGAAAATCTGGAAGATTTAAGGATGTGTCTGCTATTATTATTCCAACTAATGTTACATTAGGAAAATCTAATCCCTTAGCTATCATTTGTGTTCCTATTAATATATCAGCCTCACTGCTCTTAAAGGAATTTAATATTCTAGCATGGGCACCCTTGTTTTTAGTAGTATCTATATCCATTCTTAATATTCTTGCATCTGAAAATTCCTTTTTTATTATATTCTCTACTTTTTGTGTTCCAGTTCCAAAAAACTTGATTTTATTCCCTTTACAATCAGGACAAATTTTAGATGGGGTTTTGTGATAACCACAGTAATGACACATTAAACCCCCTTGAGTATGATGATATATCAGGGAAACATCACAATTAGGGCATTTCTCTACATAGCCACATTCTCTACAGGATATAAATGTGGAATATCCCCTTCTGTTTAAAAATAAAATTATTTGTTGCTTTTTATTCAATTTATCTCTAATTTCTTTTTTTAAGATATTACTTAAAATTGAATAATTTCCCTCTTTTAATTCATTTCTCATATCAACAAAGGTAATTTTAGGCATTGGATTATTGTCTATTCTTTTTTCTAGAGAAAATAACTTATATTCCTTATTCATACTCTTATAATAACTTTCAATGGAGGGAGTTGCAGTACCTAATACTAAGTGACAACTTTCATATTCACATCTTTTTTCTCCTATCTCTCTTACATGATATCTAGGCCTTATGGAGGATTTATAAGTGTTCTCATGTTCCTCATCTATAATAATAAGACCTAATTTATCTAAAGGGGCAAAGATAGCTGATCTTGCCCCTATTACTATATTTGCCTTGCCAGATTTAATCCTTTTCCACTGATCATATTTTTCCCCTAGGGATAAACCACTATGTAGTATAGAGACCTGTTCTCCAAATCTACCCATAACCCGTTCAACCATCTGGGGAGTTAAAGAAATCTCTGGCACTAATAAAATAGATTGCTTGCCTTCCTTCAGCATTATCTGAATCATATTTAAATATACTTCAGTTTTACCGCTACCTGTCACACCATGTATTAGCATTTTTTGAGGTTCAATAACTGATAGCTTTTTAAACTCTTTTACTATATTTTCCTGTTCTGTGGTTAATTTAAGCTCAGGATAACTAAAGTTTTTATCATTATATGGATTTCTAAAAAGCATTTGGCTATTAATTTTAATTAAGCCTTTTTTTAGTAATGAATCTATGGAACTCTTATTAAATTTTAAATCCTTATATAACTCACTATAGCTTATAGGATGATGTTCTAAACTATTTATTATTTCCAGCTGTTTATGAGCATTTTTACTTATTTCTTTTAAATATTTGTCCTTACTTTTATATTTGCCCGAAAGAGTTATATATTTTTCTCTTTTATCACTAACTTTTGTATAAAAATGTTCTTCTATAGAAATATACTTCTTTTTAGCCATTTGCAAAATCTTTTTGTACAGATTACCCTTAAATTCTTTTTGTAATAACTCCAGCCATATTTCACCTTTATTAGCAATTAAATATTCTAAAATCTTCTTTTCTTCCTCATTAATTAAATTACATAATAATTTTTCAGTAGTTATATTTTTATTTAAGATAATATTAATCTTTTTTTCTAAATTCATACCTGTAGGTATCATTAATTGAATAGCTTCTATATGTAAACATAAATAATTATTTTTTATCCATTGAGATAATTTTAATTGGTTGCTTGATAGCATTGGTTCTAAATCTATAATCTGTTCTATATATTTGAGCCTTTTTTCTTTCACATAAGAAAAACTTTTTATTTTTATGATAAAGGCATCTATTTTTTTGTTTCCTCTACCAAAGGGAACTATTACCCTTTGGCCTATTTTTATATTATTTAATAATTTTTCAGGTATTTTATAATCAAAATATTGATCAATATTTATATTGGGTTGATTTATTATTACTTGGGCATACATAACTTTCTTCAAAATTATCATCCTTTAAATACTTTCTACAGCCTTAGCAGCCATTATAAAATATGAAAGCGTACTTATTGTACGCTTTATATTTTTTTTACTACCTGATTAAATATTTCTTTAGCAATATGTTTTTTTGACATTTTTGGTAGTTCTATAATTGTGCCTTCACTATCTATTATTTTAACTATATTAGTATCTGTAGCAAAACCTGCACCTTTTTGTTTTAAATCATTAGCTACAATAAAATCAAAATTCTTTTTCTTTAATTTTATTTTTGCATTATCAATAAGGTTCTCTGTTTCAGCAGCAAAACCCACTAATATTCTGTTCTCTTTTCTTTTGCCTAGTTCATAGGCAATATCCTTTGTTTTTTCTAAGGTTAATATCAATTCGTCGCCAGACTTTTTAATTTTTTCTTTTGAAATATCTTTGGGTCTATAATCTGCAACTGCTGCTGATTTAATGATAATATCTGCTGCGAGATAATTTTTCATAACCTTAGTATACATTTCTTCACTAGTGGTTATATATTCAACTTCTACACCCTTGGGAACAGTTAAATTTGTAGGTCCTGAAATTAAAAGTACATCAGCACCTCTATCTACAGCCTCCTGAGCTAGAGCATATCCCATTTTCCCAGAAGAATGATTTGAAATAAAACGAACAGGATCTATTGTTTCCCTTGTAGGCCCAGCTGTAATTAAAACCCTTTTACCTTCCAAATCCTTTTTTTTAAATATACTTAATATTTTTTCTTCTATTGCACTAGGACTTGGCAATTTTCCTGGTCCTTCATCACCACAGGCTAACATTCCTGAATCAGGTTCCATAAATATATATCCTAAAGCTTCTAGTTTCTTTATATTTTCTTGTACAATAGGATTTATATACATTTGAGTATTCATTGCTGGAACTATTAGTTTTATCGCTTCAGTTGCCATGATGGTGGTAGATAGCATATCATCAGCGATTCCATTGGCTATTTTACCGATAATATTTGCAGTAGCTGGTACAATGGCAAAAATATCAGCTTTTTGAGCTAAGGAAATATGTTCTACTTCCCAATATTTTATACTTTGGAAAGTATCCACTACCACTACATTTTGTGTTAAAGTTTGAAAAGTCAATGGCGTTACAAATTTGGTAGCTGACTTAGTCATTATAACATGAATATCTCCACCCTGTTTTTTTAAGAGACTAATCAATTCTAAAGACTTATATGCGGAAATCCCACCTGTTATACCTAATACAATTGTTATATTATTCAACATAGAGTCACCCCATACTACTTACACCTCAATATTTTCAAACTCTAAGGCTTCAGCATTAATTTCATTGATTGCTATAGTTACAGGATTCTTTGAATCAATATCAATTTGTTTTTCATAGCCATCCACTAATTGCCTAGCTCTTTTTGCTGCAATAACAACTAAAGAATATTTATTATTTACCTTATTTAGTAAGGACTTTATTGATGGATATATCAATTTATTTCCCTCCTTTAATATCTTCTAATTTACTATTTATTCTATCTACTCTGCACTTTTCAGCAATAATGATGGATTTTACTTTTTTAACTGCTTCATGTATTTTATCATTAATTACTACATAATTATACTTTGAAATATAATTTATTTCCTCATAAGATGCTTTAAATCTCTTAGATAACTCATTTTCAGTTTCTGTTCCCCTGTTGGTAATTCTATTTTTTAATTCTTCCATAGAAGGTGGCATTATAAATATGAATACTCCATCGGGAAATTTAGATTTCACTTTTAGTGCACCCTGTATATCTATTTCTAATATTACATCATTACCTAAACTTAATTCCTTTAAAACTTTTTCTTTTGGAGTACCATAATAATTATCATAAACCTTCGCATATTCTAATAAATCGCCATCATTCAACATTTTATTAAATTTTTTATGATCAATGAAATAATAATTTATACCTTCTTTTTCACCTATTCTTGGTTTTCGTGTAGTTACAGATATGGATAATTTAAGATTATTTGATTCCTCTAATAATGATTTGCAAACTGTTCCTTTACCAGCACCAGACGGGCCTGATATTACTATTAATAGCCCATTATCTTTTGAATTATTAATATATTTTCCCATTTTTATCCTCTATTATATAATTATCTTTATTATCCAAACGATTAGCTACTGTTTCAGGTTGAACAGCAGATAAAATAATATGTCTACTATCTGTAACAATAACAGCTCTTGTTCTTCTACCATAGGTTGCATCTATTAGTAAACCCTCATCTCTAGCTTCTTGTATTAATCTTTTAATGGGTGCTGATTCAGGACTTATTATTGCAATAAGTCTATTTGCCGATACTATATTTCCAAATCCAATATTGATTAATTTAATAGTCACTTTTCTTCACTCCTTATTCAATATTTTGAATTTGTTCTCTAATCTTTTCAAGTTCACTCTTTATGGAAACTACTTCTGATGATATTTCATAGTAATTGCCTTTGGAACCAATTGTATTAATTTCCCTATTCATTTCTTGTATAATAAAATCTAACTTTCTACCGATTACCATATCATTTAATGTATTTTTAAACTGTTTAATATGACTTTTTAATCTTGTTAGTTCTTCATCAATGCTTACTTTATCAGCTAGGATTGCAACCTCTGTTAATATTCTAGTTTTATCCAATTCTACAGAGTTTGTAAACTCCATTATCTTTTCTACAAGCCTTTCTTCATACTCTTTATTAACTTGAGGAGCTATATTTTCTATCTTTTTTATTCTCTCTTCAATTTTATTGCAATAATTTATTAAATCTAATTTAAGATTTTTCCCTTCAGCTACTCTAGTTTGCTCTAAATTGTTTAGAGCATTTATTAAAGCCTTACTCAATATATCCCATAATTCCTCAATATCATATTCTTTTTCATCAACATTTAATACCTCAGGGAAACGAGCAATAAATGACAAGCTTATATCTCCATTTAATTCAGGCAGGGATTGTTTTAGTTTATTTAATGCACTAAAATAACCTTTTGCTAAGCCCAAATCTAATTTGACTTCCCTTTCATCCTGATTTAATACTTCTAAATCAATATATATTTCTATTCTACCCCTAGTTACATAGGAATTAACAACACTTCTAATTTTATCTTCTATACAATTAAGTTGTTTAGGCATCCTAATAAAGTAATCCCTATATCTATGATTTATAGTTTTTATTTCTGCTATACATATAAACCTTTCATCCCTATATTCCCCTCTACCAAAGCCTGTCATACTTTTCATGTAAACCACCTTTTCTTTCTTCTAAAATAGTAATGTAGAATAGTTCCTGTCACTTTTTTAATTGTTACTCTACTTACTATATCATAATTATAAACACAGTAGTTTACAATATTATAACATAGTATGTTAAAATAACTTATATATTTGAATTATTATAAGGAGGCTATATAATGGCTTTTGATGGTATCACAATATATGCTCTAGTCCAAGAATTAAATCAAAAACTATGTAATGGCTATATAGAAAAAATATTTCAACCAGAAAGTGACGAGCTAAATATAAATATTAGAAATAATAAAAGAAATTATACTCTACTTCTATCATCTAATGCAAATAATCCTAGGGTATATATTGCTCAAAATACTAAACCAAACCCTAAAATTGCTCCTCCATTCTGTATGCTAATGAGAAAAAACTTAACTAGGGGAAGAATTCTTTCTATTATGCAGCCGTTGATGGAAAGAATTATAGAAATAGAAATTGCAACCTTTAATGAATTAGGAGATCAGGTAAATAAAGTTTTAATAATCGAAATTATGGGACGCCATAGTAATATAATTTTAGTAAACAAAGAAACAAATATTATTATTGATAGTATTAAAAGAGTTGGCAGTAATATAAGTAGATATAGACAGGTGCTACCAGGTAAAGACTATATTTATCCTCCAAGCCATGGTAAATGTAATCCCTTTGATATGAATTATGCCCAGATAAAATCTCTATTAAATATGTTCCCTAAGAATAAAAAAATAGAAAACTTCTTTGTAAACTCTTTTATTGGTATAAGTCCTTTAATATCTAGGGAGATTTGTTTTGAAAGTGATGTATATAATGGAGAGGCTATTAAAAACTTGTCAGAATTAGATAAAGATGCTTTAATATTTTCTTTTTTAGTTTTAATTGAAAGAATTAAAACTAAAAACTTTATTCCTAACATTGTCTATAACGAAAGGGAAAGAACAATAATTGATTTTTCAGTAATTACGTTGAAACAATTTTCTCAATTAAATGCAAAGAAATATCAATCCATTTCTGTATTATTGGAGAGCTTTTATAATAAAAAAGATAATTTAAATAGGGTAAAACAAAAAAGTAATAGTTTATTAAGCATTATAAACAATAAATTAGATAAAAATTATAAAAAGCTAGTTAAACAAAAGGAAGAATATCAAAAATCTATAGATGCTTCAATATATAAGTTGTATGGTGAATTAATTACTGCCAATATTTACAATTTTACTGGAAATAGTGATAGGATTATATTAACAAACTTTTATTCAGACAATCAGGAAAAAATCGAAATACCTTTAGATCCAAATTTAACTCCTATAGAAAATGCCCAAAAATATTTTAAAATATATAGAAAAAGTAAAAATGCTATACAGCAACTATCAAAACAAATTATTGCAACTGAAAAGGAAATATACTATTTGGAAGGTCAAATAGAAAACATAAAAAATTCCACCGAGTTACAAGAAATTGAAGAAATAAAAGAAGAATTAAGACTGGAAGGTTATCTACCAATCCAATATAAAAATAAAGAATCTAAGAATAAAAAATACCCTTCTTCCATTCCCTTGCATTTTATTTCTAGTGAAGGTATTGATATTTTCATAGGCAAAAATAACAGACAAAATGATATGCTTACTTTAAAATCCTCTTCTAGTGAAGATATCTGGTTGCATACAAAGGGAATTCCAGGATCCCATGTTATTATTAAAAATTCTAATTTGAAAATTACTGATAAAACCCTTATTGAAGCTGGTATGCTTGCTTCTTATTATAGCAAAGCAAGACATTCACAAAATGTACCTGTAGATTATACAAAGGTAAAAAATATAAAAAAACCAAAAGGTGCTAAACCAGGAATGGTTATTTATGATGATTTTAAAACTTTATTTGTAACACCCAATGAAGATATAATTTATACCTTAAAAAGGGTCAAATAAACTTTGATTTGGCCCTTTTTTTATTTAGTAGAAGAGTTATACTCATACATTAAATATAAAAAGGAATATTTAATCAGTTAAGTTCTGAATATACCTTTATTAATGGCATTGTAGTAAATTTATTATCTTTGTAAAATAGTTAGGTAATTCTGAAGTAAAATTAACATAGTCTCCTGTTGTAGGATGGATAAAGCCTAATTCTTGTGCATGTAATAATTGTCCTTCTAAATTAAATTTCTGCTTTTTATATCCATAAATAGTATCCCCAACTATTGGATGTCCTATTTTTTTCATATGAACTCTAATTTGATGTGTTCTTCCTGTATAAAGTAATGCTTCTATTAATGTATTGCTTGCATATCTTTTCAAAACACTAAATTGGGTAATTGCTACTTTACCCCTGTTACTATTTACATCCATCCTTTTTCTATTTATTTGATGTCTTCCGATAGGATAATTTATGGTTCCTTTGTCTACCTTTATTACCCCTTCTGTTAAGGCAATATATTTTCTTTTTACAAAATGCCCTTTAAATTGATCTGCCAAATTTATATGAGAATCATTATTTTTCGCAATTACTATTAGTCCTGATGTATCTTTGTCTATGCGATGGACTATTCCTGGCCTGAACTCACCATTTATATCAGAAAGAGTTTTACAGTGATACAATAGTGCATTTACTAATGTACCAGTTAAATTTCCAGTAGCTGGGTGTACCACCATACCTTGTCTCTTGTTAACAATTAATATATCTTTATCTTCATATATAATATTAATAGGTATATTTTCAGGTTTAATATCTACTAATTTTTCTTTAGGTATAAGAATCTCAATATTATCTCCTTCCAGCACCTTATAACTAGCCTTTATTTTATTATTGTTATTTACCTTTATAAGATTTTGATTAATCAATTTTTGTATATAGTTTCTAGAATAATGTTTTATATGCTCTGATAAAACCAGATCTAATCTTTTATTATTATCCTTTGATTCTATCTTATAACTAATTTTTTCTTCCATTTTAGCCCCTTTTAATTAGTAAAATATCTTGAAATTTTAATTAAAGTTTTTATTTAATACCTTAGATTTATTGAAATTAATCAGAAAGCTGGTTTTTATATTCTTTATTTGATATTTCTTCAATCTTTTCTACAACACCTTTTGGTTCTACTAAATCATCAATTTCTCCAGAAGTAGAATGCTGTTGTATATCCTGCCATGTATCTTCCCAGCTGTAAGATGTAGTATGATTATCAAGTCTATAAGAATTTAATAATACCTCTTCCTCTATAGGTCTATCCTTGTTAATAACATTTGATGCTATTCTCTTATCAGCACATTTAGAACATAATTTTGTAGATGGCAAAAATTCCAAACGTTCTTCTGTAATGTTTATACCGCATATTTCACAAATTCCATATTTATTCTCATCAATCTTTATTAAAGCTTCTTCTACATTTTTTAATTGCTCTTTTTTGTGACTATCTAAGGCATAGTTCATTTCCATCTGGTAAGTTTCTGTTGCAATATCACCAGGATGATTATCATAAACAGATAATTCCTCTATCTCATTTTTTAAATTAGTATTAAATTCACTATTTATATTATTAAGGGAATTTAAAATTTCATTTTTTTCTTTTAATAGTATCTTTTTTAACTCTTCAATTTTACTTTTTTTCATTTGCACACCTTCAATCCTATAAATTGTTCTGTACAATTCTTACTAATTCCGATATAAAATTACCAATTATCGGTAGGTTTAGTAATACTAAATACCTTAGAAAATATATTATTATACCTCCTAGTATGGTGAAACCGACAGCCATACCAAAACCTCTTACTACCCCAACTATAAAGTTACTCCAAATAAGATTCTTTTTATTTCTCATTAATTCAAAATAATCTGCTAATTTTGCATTTTCTAACTGTACTGATATTTTGTCCACTTTATCATGTATTAATTCTAAAGACTTTTTTTCCTCTTCCAAAATTCCCCACCCCTATTTAATAAATATAACTTAAATATAAGTATATTCATAGTCACATAAACAATACCTAATTTTTCTAATAAAAGCTGATATTTTGATAATCATATAAACTATTCCATTATTTCTCTATGAAATAAAAAGGAATAATTGATTATACCAATTACTCCCCATTTAAATTATTTTAATTATTATTAATCAATTTATTATTCATTAATAGTTTGTCCATTTTCCTCAAATTCAGGTCCAGGTATTTCAATCTCCTTATTAATATTACTATTATCTATTTCTTCCAATTTTATATCAGGGAAATCACCACTATTATCAATTTCATTTAATATTTCCATTTGAGTTTCCAATATACTCTTTACTTTTGCTTTAAAGACTTTTATATTTTTAATTAGTTCTTCTTTATTCTTTTCTAATAAAATAACCTGATTATTTGCATCTTTTATAATATTTTCTGCTTGAAGTTTTGCATCCTTTAGAATAATTGTTGCCTTTTCCTTGGCATTGGATTCCGCATCTTCAGAAGCTTTTTGTGCCATTAATAAAGTGTTTTGAATAGTTTTTTCTAATTCTATATAATGCCGCATTTTTTCATTTTGCAAATTTATCTTGTCTTTAAGTTCCGCATTTTCCCGATATAATTTTTCATAGTCAATAACAATAATGTCTAAGAATTCATCTACTTCATCTTGGTCATAGCCCCTCATTTTCCTTTTAAATTCCTTATTGTGAATTTCCATGGGAGTTATCATATATTCAGCCCCTTTACATATTTTTATTTTATTATATATTTGTTTAGTGATTATAATAAAATGTCTAAAATATCAAAAAAATTAGTCTATTATAGAGTGGATGAATAATAAACTGTATTGCTAATATGGCTATTAATGGGGAAAAGTCTATCATTCCACCAATATTTAATTTATAGGTTAACATTCTAAAAGGTTCTAAAATAGGATCTGTTAGATTGTATAAAAGCATAACGATTTGATTCCTTGGATTAGGCCTAATCCAACTTAATATTACCCGAATAAATATTAAATAATATATTAATTGAAAAAATATATTTCCTGCCCTTAAAAGTGTGTAATTAAGTGGTGTCATTGTACTCCCCCTGCTTACTTATTTTGCCAGCTAAAAAGACTTTTATTTCTTATTTCTTCGTCTATCTCACTAAGTATATCAACATTGTTTGGAGCTAATATAAAAACACCATTAGCAATTTTTTGTATTTTCCCGTCTAGAGCATACACTGAACCATTAAGAAAATCAAATATTTTTCTTGCTTCTTCCGGTTCTGTCTTTTCTAAGTTTACAACTACAGTTCTCCTATTTTTAATATAATCACAAATTTGAGGTGCATCATTAAAACTTGAAGGCTCTACTAGCACCACTTTCACATTATTATTGGATTGAATATTTACAATCTTTCCCTTTTTGCTAAGTGGAACATATGGTTCAATATTTTCTTCTACTTCTATTTCTTCAATTTCATCAAAATCTAAATCATCTTCATCGTCACCTAAACCGATAAAGTCCATAACCTTACCAAAAACATTTTTTTTCATTTGATTGTTCCCTCCTATTAAAGGTTTCTTTGTCCAAAAATAGCACTACCTATTCTTACCATATTAGAACCTTCCTCAATGGCAACAATATAATCATTAGTCATTCCCATTGATAAATATTCAAATTCAATATTTTTATGTTCTATTTTTTTTATTTTATCATACTTTTCCTTTAATTCTGAAAATATTGGCCTAACTAGTTCAGCATTTTCTTCAAATGGAGCAATAGTCATAAGTCCTTTTATAATAATATTATTATATAAAGTTGCTTGTTCTATAAAACCTTCCACTTCATCAATTTTGATTCCGAATTTACTTTTTTCTTGTGCAACATTAACTTGTATTAATATAGGCATTATTTTATTCTTTCTAGAAGATTGTATATTTATTTCTTTCATTAATTTTTCAGAATCTACTGAGTGTATTAGTTCAACTTTATCAATAATTTGTCTTACCTTATTTCTTTGAAGATGACCAATTAGATGCCAATTGATACCATTGAATTGATCTACCTTTTTTACCAATTCTTGTACCCTGTTTTCTCCAAAGTTCTTTAAACCAATTCCTTGAGCATATTTCATTTTATCAATATCTATGGTTTTAGTAACTGCTATTAATTGTATATCATTTGCTTTTCTTCCACTTTTTATTGCAGCCTTTTCAATATTTTCAAACACATTAGTAATATTTTCATTAAGTTTTTCTAACACTGTATAAATCATCCTTTCGCTGCCATAGTTATTTATTATAATTAAAATTAAAATAAATAACTAATCCTGACTCAAACTGGTCCATATATTTATGTAAATTCTCCATATTAATAATTTTTCCTTCCTTTAAACAAAAAAGGGTAAAAAAAATTTGCCATAAAGCAAAATGGTCTGAGTGAGAGGATTCGAACCTCCGGCCTCGTGAACCCCATTCACGCGCGCTACCAAACTGCGCCACACCCAGATCAACTAATTCAACTAATAGTATACTAAAATATATGAAAACTTTCAACACAAATATTTAGAAACTTATAATTCATAAAAAAATCCCTCTAATTAAGAGAGATTTATATTTTAGATTACAATATTATACAAATTATTCCTCCACTTCCCTCATTGACAATTCTACTTAAAGTCCTTTGGAGTTTTAGTTGAGCATCCTGGGGCATCTTAGTTAATTTACTTTGAAGACTTTCTTGAACAAGTTCATGGAGAGACTTTCCAAACATGTTGGTTTCCCATAGTTTACTTGGATCATTTTCAAACTTATCTAAAAGGTAATTTACCAAGTCTTCACTTTGTTTTTCAGAACCAACAATGGGAGAAATTTCTGCTTCTACATCAGCCCTTATAAAATGCAAACTAGGAGCACTAGCTTTTAATCTTATTCCAAACCCATTGCCCTTTTTAAGCATTTCTGGCTCTTCCAGAGTCATTTCCTCTACTCCTGGTGTTACTACACCATAACCATTATTTCGAACGTTATTAAGAGCATTTTCCACCTTGTCATATTCCCTTTTAGCAAAGGAGAGCTCTTTAATCAAAGCTAATAATTGATGTTCTCCCGTTAATGAATAACCTGACTCTTCTCCTAATATTTTATAAAATAAGCCTTCATCTAATTTGATTTGGATATTAGATATGCCCTTACCTAAGTTTATATCCTCTATATTTATAGACGATATATTATCGTTATGTTGGAAATTATTAATTATATTTTCTATATCCCTTAATTTTCTTATGTCAATTATAGAAGCTTTTAAATTTTGTATAATTTCCTCCTTTAACCAATGGGTTGTTTCTAAACTATCAATCCATTTTGGAAGGCTAAAGTTTAACTCTTTAATAGGAAATTCAAATAATATTTTTTCCAGAATAGAATTTATGTCTTCCATTGTCATGTTTAAACAATCTACATTAATGATAGGAACATTATACTTTTCAAAAAGTTTATCCCTTAAATTAATAGTGTCGGCTTGATTTGGTGTCGTGGAATTCAAAAGTACTATGAATGGTTTATTTATTTCCTTTAGTTCTGCAATAACCCTTTCCTCTGCCACTATATAGCTTTGTCTATTTATATCAGTTATACTTCCATCGGTGGTAACAACAATCCCAATTGTAGAGTGTTCATTTATAACCTTTTTTGTCCCTAATTCAGCAGCCTGTTCAAAGGGCATAGTTTCTTGTGACCAGGGTGTGGAAACCATTCTTGGAAATTCATTTTCTTCATATCCTAAGGCACCTTTAACCAAATATCCAACACAATCTATTAGCCTAACTTTAAAAGTAGCATTGTCTTTTAAGTTAATTTCTATAGCTTCATTAGGAACAAATTTTGGTTCTGTAGTCATAATAGTCTTTCCAGAACCACTTTGGGGTAACTCATCCATCGCTCTAATTTTGCTATAGTCATTTTCAATATTTGGAATTACTAATAACTCCATAAATCTTTTAATAAAAGTAGATTTTCCAGTTCTAACAGGGCCTACCACACCAATATATATATCTCCCTGGGTTCTGCAGGAAATATCTTGATATATATTATAATCCCCCACATCTATTACCTCCTCATAAAAAAGTCTCAATTAATTAATATTTATTCCTAGGTATCTTATTTATGCTAAAAAATATAATGGCTGTCTTATATATTCATAATATATATATGAGTTATTAATTAATTTATGCTTTTTTATTAAGGAAATAGAAATTAAAGATATGATAATTTTAATATTGAGATAGAGTTAATTACCATCCATCATATGTTCCTAAAACAATTTCCTCCATTTCATGAGTTTTATTTCTTAACATTAAATTATTTACAGATTGTTTCACATCGGCATTATTATACAAAACATTATATAACTCCTCTGTGATAGGCATTTCTACATTATGTTTTATCGATAACTTATATGCAGCATATGTAGTACGTATACCTTCCACAACCATGCCTATTTCTTCTAAAACTTCTCCTACTTGTTTCCCTTTGCCAAGTAAAATCCCCGCTCTTCTATTCCTACTATGATTACTTGTACATGTTACAATAAGATCCCCTATACCTGATAATCCTGCAAAGGTAGAAATATTTGCTCCCATTGCTTGTCCGAGTCTACTGATCTCCACAATTCCCCTACTCATTAAAGCGGCCTTGGTATTATCTCCATATCCTAATCCATCGGAAATCCCTGCCCCCAATGCAATAATATTTTTTAAAGCCCCCCCTAGTTCTACCCCTACTATATCTGGATTAGTGTAGACTCTAAATAATGGTGACATAAATAAGTCCTGTATTTTCTCTGTTTTAATTCTATTTTTCCCTGCTATTACCACAGTAGTAGGTATATCCCTAGCAACCTCTTCTGCATGACTTGGCCCCGACAAAATCATTACTTCATTATTTGGTAATTCTTGATTAATAACTTCAGACATTCTATTTAAGGTTCCATATTCAATTCCTTTTGCAACATTTATAATTATATGGGTTTCATTAATATAGGACTTAATTTTTTTGCAAATTTCTCTAATAGCTTGAGATGCTATTGCTAAAACAACTATATTGGATTTACTTACACAACTTAAATTATTGGTTGGTACAATATTTTCTGGAAATTCTATATTTGGCAAATACTTTATATTTTGATTGAATTTTTTAAAGTCTTCTATAATTTGCATATCCCTATGCCATAAATAAACTCTATGTCCTTTTTTTGCAAGCAATATAGCTAAGGCGGTCCCCCAACTTCCTGCTCCAATAATACTAATTGTTTCATTCATGATATATACCTCCGTTTAAGATATTACATTTACCAATTTATTTTAATTTTTATAGAAAAAATTATTCATTACGTTGCCTGATTATAAAACGTATGGGAGTACCTTCAAATCCAAAAGATTTTCTAATTTGATTTTCTAAATATCTTTGATATGAAAAATGTAATAGTTCTGTATCATTGACAAATAATATAAATGTTGGTGGCTTAACACTTGCCTGTGTACAATATAATATATTAAGTCGCCTTCCTTTATCAGAGGGGGGTTGATTTAATAAGATTGCTTCACCAATTACCTCATTCAGCATTCCCGTTGATATTCTCATAGAATGTTGATTTGACACATAGTTTATTAATTCCATTATTCTATGCACTCTCTGTCCAGTTTTTGCTGAAATAAACAAGATGGGGGCATAACTTAAAAAAGATAGATCTTCCCTAATTTTCTTTCTATAATTATTCATAGTTTTTGTTTCTTTTTCTACAATATCCCATTTATTAACTATAATAATAGATGCTTTCCCCTCTTCATGAGCATAACCTGCTATTTTTGTATCCTGCTCTGTTACTCCCTGTTCAGCATCAATAATAATTAAACAAACATCTGAACGTTGTATACCTGTAAAAGACCTAAGAACACTATACCGCTCGATATCTTCTCTCACCTTGCTTTTTTTTCTTATACCAGCAGTATCTATTAAAACATAATTCTGTCCTTTATAGTTAAATTCAGTATCAATGGCATCCCTAGTTGTTCCGGGAATATCACTTACAATAACTCTATCTTCTCCTAATAGTTTATTTATAAGGGTGGATTTCCCCACATTAGGTTTGCCTATTACAGCTATTTTTAAATTGTTATTATATAAATCATCATCTTCTTTTTTTTCTGGAAAATTCTTTATAACCTCATCTAATAAATCACCTATTCCTAAACCTTGTTGGCTAGATATTGGTATGGGATCTCCTAAACCTATATTATAAAATTCAAATATATTGTTTTCTAAATTTATAGTATCTAATTTATTTACTACTACTAATGTATGCTTATTATTTTTTCTTAGCATATTTGCCACTTCATAGTCAGCAGCTGTAATTCCTTCTCTACCATCCAGTAGAAAAATAATTACATCTGCAGTCTCAATGGCTAGTTCAGCTTGTATTCTCATTTGACTTAAAATCACATCTTTTGTAAAGGGTTCTATACCCCCGGTATCAATTAAAATGAAATGGTTCCCCAACCACTCTGCCTCAGCATAAATTCTATCCCTTGTAACACCAGGTGTATCTTCAACAATAGATATTCTTTTACCTGCAATCTTATTGAAAAGGGTGGACTTACCTACATTTGGTCTTCCAACAATTGCAACTATTGGTTTTGACATATGAACCTCCTAGTTTTTTTTTGAAAAAAGTTTGTTTAATAGTGCACTGCCTTCTACTTCTACTGTATAGATAGGCTTATTTAATAAAGTGGATACTTGTTCAATAGTATAATCATCTAAAAAAATCTCTTCATCTGCTTTTAACATTGATTTGGGAATTAGAATATGATTTCCTAATTCTTTCCCTTCCAATTGATTAATTATATCTTGCCCAGTTACAAGACCACTAACGGTTATTTTCTCGCCAAAAAAATAATTCTTAATTCCGTAAACTTGAATCTTAATTTGGGGCCATTTGTCCATTACCTTATTCATTAGCTCCTTTATATATGGATAAGCTAAAGTACCCGTTATAATTGAGATTTTGTTAGGTAATGGATGTTTCTTCATATTCTTTAAAGCATCATTTAGTTCTTTACTAAATAAAGTAATCATTCCTACACCATTTTCTAATTGTTTAAAACCTTCATAATAAATTGCTTCTGGAAATTCTGATTGGGATAGTATGATTAATTCATCTGCAGGAAATACAAAACGAGTATTATATTTTTTAAGCATATGCATTTGAAACTTATTTATTTGCTTAAGTATTATTTTAGATTCTTCTCTTGTAAATTCCCTCATTGGAAATAGACCTTGACGATACTTAGAAATTCCCACTGGTACTATAGTCACTGATTTTACATAGGGATAATATTTTGAAAGATCGCCAATAGTTCTATCTAGCTCATCTTTATCATTCACATCAGGGCATAAGACTATCTGTATATTCATAGTTAGTTTAGCTTCAGCAAATTCTTTAATGATTCCCATTATATTACCAGCATTTTTATTATTGAGCATTCTTTTTCTTAAGTCTGGATTAGTAGTATGAACTGAAATATTTATTGGGCTGATCCTATATTTTACAATCCTCTGAATATCTTCTTCATTCATATTAGTTAAAGTTACATAATTTCCTTGTAGAAATGATAGTCTAGTATCATCATCCTTAAAATAGAGGGATTCTCTTAAGCCTTTTGGTAATTGGTCAATAAAACAAAAAATACATTTATTATGACATCTTTTTGGCTCATCAATAATTGAGTTTTCAAATATTAATCCTAAATCTTCATCATAGTCCTTATCAATCTCAATTTCCCAAATGTCTCCATTGCTTTTTTTTATTACAATAAATAAATATTCTTCAGTAATAAGGTATTTATATTCTAAAATATCCTTTATTGAGCTTCCATTTATGCTAATTATCTTATCTCCAGGTTCAATCTGAGCTTCCTGGGCTATACTATTGTCTTTTACTTCCTTTATTATTGATTTGTTCATATTTTTGCTCCTGTGAGGTAATTAAGTAAGAATTTATATTTGCTATGATATCATTATAGCAAATAGTCGTCAATGAAAGTATAGTATCAAAGTATTATAAATAACAAAACCCATAGCCAATGAATTCTTTGGCTATGGGGAAGCTAATCAATAATTTTATTTTCTTTTTCTTCCTATAAAACTGGAAAAAGTCTCACCAAACTTAGAACGAAGTTCTTTACCCCCAGTACTTATAAATAAAAATCCTATTGTTAAGACTGCAGCAATTCCTAATACCATAAAAATGCCTCTTCCAGTGCCTCTATTATCTGTTGCTGCAGGCTTAGTATTCTTAACTGTCTTTGCAGGTTCATCCTTTTGTCCCTCTATTTTTTCCCCACCACCAAATACTGCTACTTTAATTACATCTGCAAAGGTCTTTGCAGTATTTTGGGCAGCTTCTCTGGAATTTTTATGGGTTCCTATTTCAAGTAGTATGGTATTTGGAGCTAAGTCTTGATTATAATTTCCCTTTCCCATAAATATATCTTTAAGTAAACCAGGATACATCTCATCAGAAACAGCTTTAAGTTTAAATGCTAAGTTTTTATTTTTTTCAATATTTTGATTTTTTTTACCCACAACTAATCTCACCTTTGTAGCATCTTTTCCATTTAATTTAAAGCTATATTGATCAGCAGGTATACCATCCCTATGAACATCAAATATAGCTGAAGGATTTTGTTTTAAAATATCCTCTTTTGTCGGTCTAGATCTCCTATATGCTCCAGCATCATGGGGGAGGTGTAAATCCTGTTTGTGAATTACATTTATATTATTTTCTTCTAGTCCTTTTTTTAAAGCATCCCCAACTTTATATATCCCACCCTTTCCATCTATACTAGATTTTCCATCAGTGGGTTCATAGGATTCATCACTATGGGTATGAAATAGCCCTATTTTTCTTTCTTGTTGTTGTAGCATTAGTGCTAAACCCTCTTCTTCTATCGAAGAAATCTCTGGTAGCTTTATATCTTCTTTAAATTCAGCATAACCTATATATCCACTATCCTTAACCTCTACAATTTCATATAATTTATTATCACCGCTAAGATATTCATCACCTATAGAGATACCATGGGCTATCATAAACAACAATTCACTAGTATCTTTGATGTATATGGTATAGTAACCTTTCTCTTCATACCAATCATCTGCCTTAGCTGTGTTGATAAATGAAAAAAATAATAAGAATAATAAAACAAGGGAAGATAGTACATATTTCTTTTTTTTACTAAACATCATTATCATCTTCCTCCTTATTTTTATCTATTTTATTCTCCTTTTTATCATTACCTAATGAGCTAACAAATTCTGAGTTTTCGAATCTCATATGCTTTTTGCTAGTTCCTCCCTGCATTTTTTCCCTTGCTTCACCTATAAATTCTGCTAATAATACAGCAATAATACCTGATATAACAACCGCGTCAATCACACCTGCTCCTCCTATCTTTATTACTCCAGGTGTATTATTTACAATATTTAGAATTACTTGAGCTATATCAGCTAAAACAATTCCCATGATTCCAGCTATAAAAGCGGATCTTCTTGATCTACCAATTATATAAGCAACTAACCCTCCAACAATTCCATAAATTAAAAATGGGTCACTAAATATTGTGGAATATTCCTCCCCAGTAAAATAAGTACTAATGAAGAAAATTATCCCAGCTGAAATAATTGAGGCTATTATAGCTCGAATTTTTTCTTTTCCTGTATCAGCTTTTACCATTAAATATATAACCAAAATTATTGGAATTATTGCCCCACCAATATTTATGCTTAACTTTTTTCCTAATGGAATATTGGGAAGAAATGTACCTATAATTATAGCAATAAGAAATAGTATTGCTGTTTTGTCATTTAATCGCATTCTATCTAATACAGTATGGGCAAATCCAAATAATACAAGTATTGTTACTATGCTTAATAAAAGAATACCTAAAGACATATTTTTCACCTCATTTTATATGGTATCTTTAGATTTCCCAATATATTTTTAAAATATGCACATCGAAAATATAACTAACTAAGCCCTAAATGTTTTTTT
>MTKW01009464.1_pt1 | contig 21446 bp, 25 predicted proteins | sample 1042761 | NCBI WGS metagenome assembly MTKW01 (sample SAMN06205366, study PRJNA360243) | anaerobic digester metagenome | biome: Wastewater treatment plant; feature: Anaerobic digester sludge; material: sludge; isolation source: anaerobic digester fed with sludge from wastewater treatment plant ... | reverse complement strand
CTTTGATCTTCGCACCCATCTTGATGAGCTCGCTCACGTAGCCCAGCCTGTTGTCGTACATGGACTCCTGGACCACGCTGACACCCTTGGCTTTTGTCAACACTGAGACTAGGGGCTGTTGGGCGTCGGTGGGGAAACCGGGGTAAGGGAGGGTCTTCACGTTCACGGGCAGGGGTCTCTCCGGGCCCTTCACCCGGATGTAGTCTCCGTTCTCCTCCATGTGGGCCCCCGCCTCTTTCAGTTTCGCGGTTATGGGTTCCAAGTGCTTCGTGATCACGTTTCTAACGAGAACGTCACCGCCTGTGGCGGCTGCTGCCATCATGTACGTGGCCGCTTCCATGTCGTCGGGGATCACACAGTGCCGGGTGCCCCGGAAAGTTTTGACGCCCCTCACCCGGACCACGTCGGTGCCGGCCCCTTGAACCCGTCCGCCCATGGCGTTCAGGAAGTTGGCCAAGTCCACCACGTGGGGTTCTTTCGCAGCGTTTTCGATAACAGTCAAACCCTCTGCACCGGAGGCCGCAATCATGATGTTTATGGTAGCCCCTACGCTCGGGATGTCCAAGTACACGGATGCACCGGTTAGCTTTTTTGCGTGAAGTTTGACTACTCCCCCCTCCACCTTCACATCAGCACCCAAGGCCCTGAACCCTTTAAGGTGCTGATCAACGGGACGGGGACCGATATCGCAGCCTCCGGGAAGACCGACTTCGGCCCTCCCGAACTTAGCTAGCAAGACACCCATGAGGTAGTAAGACGCTCTGAGTTTCCGCACGAGATCGTAGGGGGCCACGTAGGAGGAGAACCCGTTGGACGCCACGCTCATGCACGTTTCGTTCAAACTAACCACGGCACCGAGGTCCCCCATGATCTGCGCGAACACCTTCACGTCGTTTATGTGGGGGACATTTTCCAATACGCACTCTTCGTCTGCCAAAAGCGCTGCCGGTACCAAGGCGACCGAAGAGTTCTTGGAACCCCCCACCGATACTTCACCCTTGAGTCTTGCCCCATCTTTAATAACAAGTTTTGACATGGGAAACGTTCTCCTCAATCCCTTTTGGTTCAACCACCTTATTTATAGAAAGTGAGGGGATCTTTGTGTTTGCCGTCGCGCCACACCTCGAAGTGTAAGTGGGGACCGGTTGAAACCCCCGTGGATCCCACGTAGCCGATGACATCCCCTTTGCTGACTTTGTCACCCACCTTGACCGCGAATCTAGACAGGTGACCGTAGCACGTCTTGTCTCCCTCACCATGCTCTATTCTGACGAAGTTCCCGTACCCGCCGTTCCACCCAGCAAAACTTACCATGCCAGAATCCGCAGCGATGATGGCCGTCCCGGTTGCAGCACCGATATCAACCCCCTGATGGAATCTGCCCCACCTCCAGCCGTAATTGGAAGTGATTCTACCTTGAACGGGCCAAGCCAGTTCATCGGACCCCATAGGGGGAACCTGTTTCGTCCCTCGGACTAGTTTCCTCGTGATGGGCTGCGACAGGACCTTCTCCGAAACTGTCGTGCGTTTTACCTCTTTGCCATTTTCCCTTTCGATAACCTGGGTGATCTCTTTAGTACCGCTCTTTCCCGCCACCAAGACCGTTTCCTGCCAGGGCCACAGGCTATCGTCCGACGTTACCTGTACGTTGTACGGAATGCTCACCTTGGAAACGATGGTTTCCTTGGAGTTCAAAGTTACGTAGGGATCAGGCACGACCAAAGACAAACTGTCCCCTTCCCGGATGAGGTCCCCGGATACTTTGGGATTTGCCCGCCTCAGATCGTCAACGGTCAGGTGATTGGCCGCGGCTATGGCCCACAGGCTGTCTCCTCTCTTGACCGTGTAGTCGATGATCTTGTCCGTGCCCCTAGACAAAACCCTCGATGCCTCTTCCCGGCCCCTAAAAATGTCCGTGGGAACTTCTTTTTCTTCAATACTCACTTTTTCTTTTATCAACACTTCGTCAACTCTCGCGTTCCTAGACACGACCGCGCTTATGTACTGTCCCCTAAGGTCTGACAAGGTGCCCTCCGCATCTTCCTTACACTTTAAGGCAACCACGTCTGTACCGTTCACACAGATAACAAAACCAGGAGCTGTCAACCGGATAACCTCTTGCAACTTGTCACGTAGCTCGGGCTCGGTAAGGGGCTCGCAATCTCCCTCGGGGTGACTCTTTTGCAAGCTTATGCTGCTACACAGTTTGACCTCTGCCCCCAGCTTCATGGATTCGTCCTCCATAATGTGTTGAACGATCTCTTGGTGCAGGGACGGGTCTTTCACGTACCCAATTTCCTTACCGTCAACAGACAAAAGGTAAAGCGCCCCTTTGCTGCTCAGACCCCAAACTGCCCCCACAACTGCCAGCATGCCCAGGGCCAAAAAAGCAATCTTACCGGCGTTCAGTTTTGTGCCCTTCTTCAAAGGGGGTCTTGTCCTAGATCGTTTCTGCTTCAAAACAGCTTTTGTTCCTTCCAACATCACTTGGACCTCCGCAATCAGAATAAAAGCAGTCTCTGTTTTCTCAGTTTTTCCACAAAATGAACGCTTGAACCAAGACAAGATATTCTATCCTAGCTCGGGGATTTCCTCCTGAGCAACCTGGCCGTTTCGGCCCAAAGGGCGTACTCAAGACGCGTTCTCATCAAAAGGCAGCCTGCAGAATCCGGAACCAGGACAGTCCCCCCGGTTTCCACCGCCCTTGCGTGGCAACCTCCGCCGCACAGGTATCGAGCCCAGCACACCCTGCACGCCTCTTTGTTTGTAACCCTCGCATGGGCCAACTCTTTTTGAAGTTCGGGTTTTTCGATGCCTGAGTCCACATGCCCCAAAAGGTACGCTGGGTTTCCCACCAGTTGGTGGCAGACGTAAATATCCCCCTCAGGCGTCACGGCCAAATATTCATAGCCTGCTCCACAGCCCGTCAGTCGCCGCTCCCTACAGGGTCCGTTGGAAAGGCCCAAATTGAAGTGGTAGAACTCAAAACCGTCCCCTTCTTCCATCCTGTCGGCCCAAAAGGACGCGAGCTTGGAATAAGAGTCTTTCAGAAGGGGTAGATCCGACGAGTCCACAGCCCAATTTCCTTCACCCACCGCAGGCTCCAGAGAAATGCGACGGAACCCGGCCTGATACAGGTATTCCACATCCTTGTAGAAATCGAGATTGTGCTTGGTGTAAGTGCCCCTCACGAAATAATCCAGGTCGGGGTTTGACCTCACGGCCGCAAGGCTCCTCTCGAGCACTCTAGAGTGGCTAGGACGGCCATCCCTCGAGACGCGCATAGCGTCGTGAACTCCCGGGCGACCGTCAATGCTCAGGATCAAGCTGATGTTGTGGCGGTTGACGAAGGAGATGACATCATCGGTGAGCAGGATACAGTTGGTGGTGAGTGTGAACCGGAAGGATTTCCCCATTTTGTTCTCAAGGGACCTGGCGTAAAGCACTGCGTCCTTCACCACATCGAATGCCAACAGGGGCTCACCCCCGAAAAAATCGACATCAAGGAAGCGTCTTTTACCCGATGATGTGATGAGGAAATCCAAGGACTTTCTGGCCACATCCTTCGTCATGAGACAGGGTTTACCCCCGAAACGACCCATTCCCGCAAAGCAGTACCTGCAGGCCAGGTTACAATCGTGGGCTATGTTTAAACACAGGGCTTTCGTCCCCTGGCTGAGGATATCAGCGCTGCCTCTTTGCTCGAGGTCCGGGTCCGGGGAAAACAAAGCTTTGCCCATAACCCCTCTGAGTTCCACCAAAGCCCTCTTCACGTTTTCGGGGGGGAACTCTGCCAACTGCCCAAGGATAAAATCATCGGACACGTCGGGGCCGGTCTCTATGACCACCTTTAAAACAGCATGTCCCACCTCATCCAAAATGTTTAGCGCCCCTGATGAGGCGTCGTAAGCGAACAAATCCTCTTTTATTTCGAAGAGGTGGACGTTCTGACCCGCTACTTCTCGGGGCATGGTAGGTTCGAAACGGTACAAGAAGTCTTGCACGCGGATTGGCACGAAACTTGACAGGAGTCACAATCAGGCCTTTCCCTCTTCCAGTCTGGGATAATGACGGTCCTTATGTGCCTGTTACCCTCGCCAGATGTCTTTAAAAGTTTGCCTCCCATGAACAACTCCCCTTTCCTTCCCTAATTATAAGTAAGGGGGAGACCTGGTCAACCCAAGATCGGGTAAACCCCCTTTTGTATAACCGGGGGGGTGGGCAAATATAAGTGACTAGGGATGTGGTGCCTGTGAGCAGGAGACGTGTGTCGATGTCTACCCTTTACGTAAGAAAAAGGGTAATCAGCTCGGTGTTAAGAGGTAGCCTTTGCCTCATCTTATTTTTGTTCGGGGTTCTGCTGTCAAGGGGGGAGGGTCCCCCTGAAACAACCCCTGTGGCATTCCTGGGCGATAAAGTGTGTGGGAGCGAAGAACCTGTTCACCTAACCACGTACACAGTCTTGCCCGGGGACACCCTGTCATCCATCTCACGGCGCTTCAACACCACGGTGGAGTCCATCGCGTGTATCAACGATCTGTCATCTCCGGACAGCATCAGAGTGGACACGAAGCTCTTGGTCATGTGCAACGCATCAGGCACGGTAAGAAGGGTGGTGGAGGGGGACACCCTGTCAGATATAGCCGGGCAATACGGGCTCAGCGCGGGGGAAATAGCGGAAGCAAACAAACTTGAAAGCACTGAGCTGACCCCCGGGCTCTTGCTCATGCTGCCCGGGATCGTGCAGGCCAAAAACCTGTCCCCGAGCAGAGGGACCCCGTTCAGGTGGCCAGTGTCAGGTTCTGTGACCAGCGGGTACGGTTGGAGGGTCCACCCCATTTCGGGTGAAACACATTTTCACGAAGGCCTCGACATAGCTGCCGATTCGGGCACAAAAGTGAAAGCAGCCGCGTCGGGCAAGGTGGCGTTTGCAGGTTGGGTTGATACGTACGGCAGGCTCGTCATCATCGATCACGGCAACGGGTACGAGACAAGGTACGGACACCTGTCACGGTACGCGGTGTCGGAAGGGGAATCTGTCCTCGCGGGTGATACGGTAGGGTACGTGGGATCGTCCGGCCAGGCCACGGGAGCTCACTGCCACTTTGAAGTAAGGTATCGGGGCAAGGTCCAAAACCCCCGAAAACACCTACCCTAAAGCAGGTACTTCAGTGCCAACAGCAGCCCCGCCCCGGGTATCCCCAACACGCCCACGGTGATTGCGGAGTAAACGTTAAGCCCCACGTGAAACCCGACGAATCCCCCCACAACATTGACGGCCCAAATGAGAAAAAAACACACAGCTGAGCGGGCCACCATCTTACCCAGTTTGGACAAGGGACCTGCCATAGCCTTGAGCAAGAAATACAAAACCAGTACACCCACGAACGCACCGGACCAAAAGCGAAAACCCATCTATCTCGCCCCCCACAATTCTTATGAGGTGAAGGACAGCCGTATTACTCCGCAGCTAGGGGTGTCGGGGTGTGTTCTTTGACTTTCTTGAGTAAATAGGAGTATTTCCGCCTTGCGGCGGCCATGAGGAATATAGCCTGATCTATGAGTTCGGGCTCCACGGCCTCAGTGAATGCTGATAAAGCGATATTGTACTCCTTGTGAGCTTGGTGCAACGCTTCGATGTACTCGTCCCTTTCCGAAACTTCCCGTTTAGGCCAAACGTGCATCATGCGGTCGCCTCCAATAACCATTGTGACCAGTTATAAGTGTATGCTCTGTCGCAAAGTATAGACACTTGAAGGCAACGTTATACGTACACTCAAGGGACTTCTCGTCTAGCTTCCATGGATCGGGCCAAAGTAACCTCATCAGCGTAGTCAAGATCCGCACCGAAAGGAAGCCCCCTTGCAAGCCTCGTTACGCGCACCCCGAGAGGTTTTATCACTTTGGAAAGGTACAGCGCGGTAGTCTCACCGTCAACGTCCGGGTTCGTGGCGAGGATCACCTCTTTCACACAGCTGTTTTCCGCTCTGATTCTATTCATCAGTTCCTTGGATCTGATGTCGTCGGGGCCAACCCCCTTTAGAGGTTCGATGTAGCCGTGAAGGACGTGGTAAAGACCCCTGTAACCCCCTGCCCTTTCGATGGCCAAAACATCCTTCGGATATGCCACCACGCAGATGAGGCTTTGATCCCGCTTTGGATCCGCACACACGCTGCAAGGCTCCACATCCGTCAGGTTTCCACACAACGAACAGTAGCGGATCTTGTCCCTCGTTTGTTCCAGGCCTTGAATGAGACTGTTTATGGGTCGTTTACCCCGCGAAGCCAAGAAAAAGGCCAAGCGTTGGGCCGTTTTGGGACCAATACCCGGCAGTTTTCTCAATTCCTCTACCAGATTCTCTATAGATTCAGGCAAAAGGGACATACGTCACCATTTCAGGGGCAGACCTGCAGCCCCGGTTACTTTGGCCATTTCCGCCTTAGAGATATCTTGGGCCTCTTTCATGGCCCCGTTGACCGCGGCGACCACAAGATCCTCTAGCATCTCGACGTCATCGGGGTCCACAACTTCCTTTTCAATCTTAATCGACTTTAGCTCCAGGGAACACGTCACCGTGGCCTTCACCATCCCGCCTCCCGATGTCCCCTCCACCGTTCTTTCCGCAAGCGCTTCCTCGACGCGAGCCATCTCCGTCTGCAGTTTTTGAGCTTCTTTCATGAGACGTTGGATATCCATGCCCCCTGGGCCTCCCGGAAACCTCGGCATAGTTGGTGCCTCCTAACCTACAATTTTGCCGTCAATCAAGCCAATAGCCCCTTTAACGAGGGGGTGAAGGGCTCCGCCGACCGGCGAACCCTCCCGGGTGATCTCTGTAACGATATCGAACGATATACCTGTGAGCTCTTTCAAGTAACTTTCAGCAATCTCTTTGTTCCCTTTGGATGATATTTGCTCTGCCAAAGTCGTGTAGCCCGGAGGAAACTCGAGCACCAGCTTGGAACCTGACACTTTGACGGGGGTCGCGTGAAGCAGGTAGGCCCGCACAAGGACTTCCCGCTTCTGCTGCATGAGTTTCAGGAGATCCTCCCACTTGACCTTCACAAGCTGTAGGGGATCATCATCGGTTGGTAATTTTGGCTTGGGCACCTCCGCCCTTGGCCTCACAACCTCCCTTACCTCCTGCCTGACAGGGGCAGTCGTGCTTTTCAAAAGCGTACCCATAAGGGCGGTTTCAAGGACGAGCCTGGGATCGTTGCTGTTTCTCATGTCCCCTTGGCATCTTGAAAGAGCATCCAACACAGACAAGACTGTCTCCGTGGATAATGAGCGGGCTAACAAGAGCATGTCGTCTACCTCATCCTCAGGTCTGCCCAAATCCTCCGCCTTTCCCCCAGCGGAAAGAAATAAAAGATCCCGACCAAAGGCCCCCATCTCATCGGCAAGCTCACCCATGTCCTTGCCTCTGTCTCCCAAGGCTGCCGTGGTTTCAAGAATTGCCCGGAAATCTCTCTCGGACAGAGCTCGAAACAGCCGCTGCATGATCTCCGGTCCCGTTTCGCCTAGCACGTCCCGAACATCACTTTCTGTGAGCTTGCCTTCCCCGTAGATCAGGCACACATCGAGAATGGACAAAGCGTCCCTCATGGAGCCCCCGGCAGCTCGGGCGATCAAGCGAAGGGCACCTTTTTCCCACGAAACACCGTCCCTCCCTTGCTCCACAACCCTTCCAAGCTGGCCTTCTATGTCCTGTACTGACAAGCGCCTGAAATCCAGACGCTGGCACCTGGATGTGATGGTTACGGGAATCTTGTGGGGGGCGGTGGTCGCCATGATAAAAATGACGTGAGCTGGAGGTTCTTCAACCGTCTTTAAAAGAGCGTTGAACGCTTCAGAGGTGAGCATGTGCACCTCATCGATGATGTAAACCTTGTGTTTACCTGTGACAGGTACGTACCGCACGCTCTCCCGAAGGCTTCGCACATCGTCGATGCCCCGGTTCGAGGCCGCGTCTATCTCTATCACATCGACGGAGGATCCGTCCGATATGGACGTGCAGGAGGGGCAAGCGTTGCAAGGCTCCCCGCCCTTTAAATCACGGCAATTCACGGATTTCGCAAGCAACCTTGCCACCGTAGTCTTGCCTGTGCCCCTAGGGCCCGAGAAAATGTAGGCATGGGAGACCTTTCCTTCCGACAGGGCGTTTTGCAAAATCCTGATCACTGGCTTCTGATTAACTACTTCCTGCCAAAGTGCGGGGCGCCAAGCGCGGTAAAGAGCGGTGTATGACAACCTCGCCGAGCCTCCCCTCTAAAGTAATTGGCCGTGCACCCGTCCTTGACCGCTCTTCCCAGGCGGTATCCGTGTAGCCAACTCCGACCAGGAACCCCTACGGCACATGGGAGGGTTTGCTTACCGCTGCTTCCTTCCGGACCTGACGGGCTTCACAAATTCCCATTGCGCAGGACCCAGCCATCAACGCCGCTTGCACGGGCCAGACCCTGAAAAAAGTCGGCCGCAGAAAGGCATCAACCCCGCTGTAGCGGATTGCGGGTTACAGGGCACCGCTATCTCCCCATTTAGCACGGCCAAACCTTTAAACTGCTTTGAGCAGCTATAAACTTTTGGCGGAGGGAGTGGGATTTGAACCCACGAGACGGAAAACCGTCTACACGCTCTCCAGGCGTGCTCCTTCGGCCGCTCGGACATCCCTCCACGTTTGATCCGTGGCGGAGGGGGTGGGATTCGAACCCACGAGGCGCGTTAACGCCTACCCGCTTTCGAGGCGGGCTCGTTCAACCGCTCCGACACCCCTCCTGACGGTTCGGAAAAACCTTTCCAGCAGGGCGCTGCACTCGTCTTCCTTGACCCCGAAAGTCACGTGCACCCTGTGGTTCAACCTTTCACCCCGCAAGAGATCCATGATGGAACCGACGGCACCTGACTTGGCGTCCCTAGCACCCACCACAACCTCGGGGATACGGGCCAAGACTATGGCCCCCGCGCACATGGGGCAGGGCTCTAGGGTTACGTACAGGGTCGTATCTAGCAACCGCCAATTCCCTACAGCACAGGCTGCTTGCCTGATCGCCATCATCTCCGCGTGGGCAGTGGGATCACCCAAGGTTTCCCTCAAGTTTCGCCCTTTGCCCAGAACCGTTCGGCCCTTGAGAACAACCGCGCCGACCGGTACCTCACCCAGCGCAAAAGAACGACGGGCTTCAGCCAGCGCAAGTTCCATGCCAAAATCGTGCTCTTGCGGTCTCATACACTCATCCAGTCAAAGATCTGGTGCGCCCGAGAGGACTCGAACCTCCGCCAGACGGGGATTAGGAATCCCCCGCTCTATCCGGCTGAGCTACGGGCGCACTGCTTTTCACGAAATGGTGCGCCCGGCGGGATTCGAACCCACAACCTACAGATCCGTAGTCTGTCGCTCTATCCAATTGAGCCACGGGCGCACACCACGTTTTCAAACTTGGCGGAGAGGGAGGGATTCGAACCCTCGAAGGGGTTGCCCCCTTAACGGTTTAGCAAACCGTCGCCCTCGGCCAGACTAGGCGACCTCTCCGCGAAGACCCTCTTTGAGGGTCACACCCTATCTTATCACGGATTCCCGGCACATACCAGTGGCGGAGGGGGTGGGATTCGAACCCACGGAGGGCTCATGCCCTCAACAGTTTTCAAGACTGCCGCATTCAACCGCTCTGCCACCCCTCCGAAAGGATGGAAAAGCCGGATACAATTTTGTTTCGTATTCCGGCCGTTGCTTCAACGTTTCCTGCGTTTTCCGGTTTGTCTTCTGCCACGGATATTGTTCTGTTTCTACGCCACATAAATCCGGCTTTCCAAACACCAATGATACCAGAAGGACAACCATCCATCAACAACCATTTAGCACCCTTTTCAGTATGCTACGAGCTGCCTGAACTCCCGAGACAGACGCCTGTGCAAGGCTTCTCGTGATGCCGGCCCCGTCGCCCACCGCGTAGAGGTTCCTCACTTCCGTTTCCATGGTTGGTTCCACCTTGACCCTGTTGGAGTAAAACTTCACCTCTACCCCGTACAGCAAAGTGCCTTTGGACCAGATCCCGGGTACTAGTTTGTCCAAAGCCTCCAGCATCTCCAAGATGTTGACGATGTACCTGTGCGGCAGGACCAACGTCAGATCCCCGGGCGTGGCTGACCTTAGGGTGGGTTTAACCATACCTTTCGCAAGCCTTTTTTCCGTGGACCTTCGTCCCTCCCACAAGTCGCCCAAGCGCTGGACGATCACACCACCTCCAAGCATGTTCGCGAGACTGGCGATGTATTTGCCGTACTCTATGGGTTCTTTGAAGGGTTCTGTGAACGTTTTGGACACGAGCAGCGCGAAGTTGGTGTTCTCTGTCGTGAGATCTCTCCAAGAATGCCCATTTACGGTCACAACACCCCCGGAGTTTTCAGTGACAACTTCGCCCCTTGGACAGACACAGAAGGTCCTGACAAGATCGTCAAATGCTTTGGAGTAGTAGTGGATCTTGGGTTCCCACACTTTCTCTGTAATCCGGTCCGTGATGACCGCGGGGACCTCCACCCTGACGCCGATGTCCACCGCGTTGCTTTGGGCTGAGATGCCGATGGCCTGAGCTTCCTTGGAGAACCAACCGGATCCCTCCCTACCCGGAGCCGCAATGACGAATGTGCCGTGGTGCTCCTCGCCGTCGGACGTTAGGACACCGGTCACCTGTCTGCCGGACAGCAAAAGGCGATCTACCTGAGTGGACGTTTTTACAGTAACCTTGGACTTCAGATGATCGTACATATTTTTCAGTATGACGAAACAGCGGTCGCTGCCTAAGTGGCGAATGTGGGCGGGAATGAGTTCGAGTCCCACCTGGGCCGCCTCTACCACAAGATTTTGTATGGCTTCCTGATCAGTGCCGAAAATTTGGCCTGCGGCCCCAAACTCTGTCCAGATGCCGTCGATGTAACCGATCAACCGGGAAAGTTCGTCACCTGAAAGATACTCGTGAAGAAATCCCCCGAACTTAGTCGTAAGGGTCAGTTTACCGTCGCTGAAGGCTCCGCCCCCGCCCCAACCGGAGGTTATGGAGCACACAGGGCAACTGTAGCAACCGCCCGCGCCTTCCCTGGGGCAAATGCGTTTTTCTAGATCGTGCCCTTTCTCGAGCATTAGCACCGACAGATCCGGGTGTTCTTTCACCAGTTCCAAGGCGGCAAAGATGCCCGCAGGACCGGCACCGACGATGATAACATCCCATTTTGCCACACGCGCACCCCCCTAAGGAGTATGAACCACATCCAAGTCCTCAAACCGGCAGATCTCCCTTGAAAAAAACAGTGTGATCGAACCGGTGGGGCCGTTTCTCTGCTTGGCAATTTTCAATTGAATGGTGTTTTCACTTTCAAGGTCAGAGTCCGAGTAAAGGAACATGACAACATCGGCATCCTGTTCTATGGCCCCCGATTCTCGCAAATCCGACAGTTGGGGTATCTGCTTTTGCCTTTGTTCGACCGCCCGGGAAAGCTGGGACATGGCCACAAGGGGTACTTCCAGTTCCCGGGCTATCCCTTTGAGGGAACGGGAGATTTCCGAGATCTCCTGTTGTCGGTTTTCGGATTTCTGGGAGGTACGCATGAGCTGCAAGTAATCCACAACGATAAGGCCCAGGCCATCCTTGGCTTTGAGGCGACGGCACTTCGTCCTCAGTTCCATAACGGACAAAGAGGGAGTGTCGTCTATGTAAATCTTGGCTTCCCCCAACCTTCCGAGAGCGCTGGACAACCTCCGCCAATCGTCCTCTTGGAGAAATCCGCTCCTTAATTTTTGTCCGGGTATAGCCGCTTCTGATGACAGTAATCTTTGCGCCACCTGGGTTTTGGACATTTCTAGGCTGAACACCGCAACGGGAGTGTTGCTCTTTAAGGCCACGTTCCTGGCCATGTTTAGCCCCAAGGAGGTTTTGCCCACCGAGGGTCTCGCCGCGATGATGATTAAGTCCGAAGGTTGGAAGCCCGATGTCAACCTGTCCAGGTCCCTGAGCCCGCTTGCCACCCCAACGATCTCACCGCTCCTTGAAGCCAGGTACTCTATGCGCTCCAGGGTCTCCACGAGCACTTCTTTAAGAGGGACGAATCCCCCGGACGATCTCCTCCTTGAAACCTGAAATATTCGTTCTTCCGCTTTGTCCAACAGCTCATCGACAGTCCCTGCACCTTGATAACACTCGCCCACTATCTGCGTGGCGGACGCGATGAGGCGCCTGATCACCGCTTTTTCCCACACGATCATGGAGTAGTACTCTACGTTGGCCGCGGTGGGTACGAAGCTGGCCAACCTAGCCAGCTCCGCCATGCCCCCCACCTTTTCAAGTTCCCCGTTTTCTTTGAGTTTTTCCGTCAAGGTGATGACGTCCACAGCCTGAGGGATGTTGGCGATCTCCGCCATACGGGTGAACAGGGTGCGGTGCGTCGCCTTGTAAAAATCTTCGGCAGTGAGTATCTCAAGAGCCGTCAACAGCGCCTCTTTTTCGATGAGCATGGAACCAAGGACCGATTCTTCCGCTTCTATGTTTTGGGGCGGTACCCGCTCTACCCCGTTCATAGGTTTAGATGCCCCTTCTCCCGCCAATTCGGACACACGTGGTCCAAGGCTTGTTTCACGTCGGCCACAAAAACGACCTCAATACCTCTGATCTCTTTCACGCCCCGGGCGTTCTCTTCGGGGATGAGTATCTTTTTCATTCCAGCCTGCTTCGCCCCATATATCTTCTCGTACACACCGCCGATAGCCTTCACGTGACCCTGCAACGAAACCTCGCCGGTAACTGCTACATCCTGCCTTAAGGGCAGCGATGTCACCGCTGAGAATATAGCAAGGGTGATGGCAAGTCCTGCAGAAGGGCCTTCCACGCTGCCCCCACCTATGATGTTCACGTGAACGTCGTGGGACGAAAGATCCACATCGAACAGTTTCCTCAGACACGAGCCCGCGTTGAACAGGGAATCCTTCACCATAGACCCCGCCGTTTCATTCATGCGCACCGTACCTTTGCCCTGCTGCCTGGCGGGGAAACTCACAGCTTCGATCTCCAGCACGGAGCCCAAATAGCTCAAAACACCGAGTCCGAAGGCCCGACCCACCTCAAAGCTGTCCTTCCCCCGGATGCTCACGTTGGGCAGAAGCCTTGCCCCTCCGATGGCCTCCTTCACATCCTGGGTCTCTATGGCCAAAAACTTTCTTTCCGGCAGGGCACCCTCCCTGTGTAAAGCCAACGCGTAAGCATCGGCAAGAAGCCCCACGGCCTTACGCCCTTCTATGGTGTGGTCAGCTATGAGCTCGCAAACCCCCGGGGCCAACTTCGCTCTCAGCCTCCTGGCAGCACCCTTTACGATGCTACCGATCTCCTCTGGCGTAAGGGCATCGAAAAAGACCTCCGCGCACCTTGAACGAAGAGCCGCGCTGATCTCGTAGGGTTCCCTTGTCGTAGCCCCGACCAGGATGAAATCCGCCGGGGCGCCCGCCTCAAACAAGCGTCTCACGTACTCAGGCACTCTGGGGTCCGTCGAGTCGTAGTAAGATGAATCGAACGTAACTCTTTTGTCCTCCAGGACTTTCAAAAGTTTGTTTTGAAGCAGGGGGTCCATCTCCCCTATCTCATCGATGAACAGAATGCCCCCCGTTGCAAGCGACACAAGCCCTAGTTTCGGCTCAGGTATCCCACCTTCCGCCAGGTCTCTCCTGGCACCCTGGTAAATGGGGTCATGGACGGAACCCAGAAGCGGGTTTGTGATCTCCCTGGGGTCCCACCTCAAAGTGGCACCGTCAGTTTCCACGAAAGGTGCCTGTTTCGCAAAGGCGGAAAACGGCAGTTTGCGAGCTTCCTCAAGCACCAACCGAGCTACAGATGTTTTACCCACCCCCGGAGGGCCGTACAGTATGACGTGCTGCGGGTAGGGGCTGGCGATTTTGGCCAAAAGAGTAGCCACCGCCTGGTCCTGACCCACTATATCGGAAAGACGCCGGGGCTTCAGGTGACTGAGGGCAGAACCGGCAAGGCCCCTGTGTTCCAGGCCCAACAGCTCCTGCAACCGCTTCCTGGTCATGTCGTTTTCCGGTCCCGCTTCCTCCGTCAGCACCTCCCGTTTGATGTCCTGAATGTACTCTTCGTGGCGCTCCTGCATCTTCTGGGCGACCCGCTCTTCGATGTCTTGGGCCACCGATTGACGCGCTATGCGCTCAGCCAACTCATCCTGACAACCCCTCAAAATGTCCGGGATATCCTCAAGGGAAGGCGACCTCTTTATTGTCGGATCCTCGTACACAACCTTCTGCAGCGCCAGTACCTGCTGACCGAGGTCTGCAGATTTCATGCCCGATAAGGCACCGAACTTGCCCGCCTTCAGAACCAGTTTTTCAGGCCCGTAAATAGATACCAAGAACCCGAACAAAGCCCCCACTTGCCGTCTGAACACCTCTTCGGCATCCAAGCCCGGTGTTTGCCCCTTTTCGTGTCCCAAACTAACCCTCCACCTCCGGTCTGATGTCAACCGTGCAACTCACCTTCACCTCCGGGTGAAGCAGCACTTGCACTTCATGAAGGCCCAGTGTCTTCAAACTCTCCGACAGCAGTACCTTCCGTTTGTCCACCGTTATGCCGTGGGTCTGCTCTATCCTTCTCGCTATGTCCTGCGGTGTGACAGATCCGAAGATCCTACCCTGACCCACCTTCGCTTCTATGACAATGGTTTGCCCCGATATCTTCTCGGCCCTTTCCCGGGCCTGCATGAGGGCCCTGTCCGCCTTTTGCTTCTTTGTTTTTTGCACCATCCTCCGGTCCTTGAGCACGCCTTGGGTGGCCTCAACCGCCAACCCTTTGGGAATAAGGTAGTTGCGTGCGTAGCCGTCCTTTACCGTGACCAGGTCCCCTTTCTTTCCAAGCCCCGAAACATCCTGTCGAAGAACAACCTCCACAACCCCACCCTCTTTCAGATATGTTAGGGAATAGTAGACAAACCGCGGAAAACAGGCGGTAGAAAATGCTACCCGTACACCTCAAGCTTCAGTTTGCGAAAATCAGCAAGCATATCCATCATACCAAAAACCACGAACAGCTGTGTAAGACCCGGTGCCCCTGTAGTGTAAGACATCATCATGAAAAACGACGCCAATCCCACCAAAAACCGGGGAAATCCCAGGCGAAGAAGAAAGAACGAGACCAAAGAAACCACTTCAAGGGTGGCGAAAAAGCTGACGAACGTGAAAACTTGCCCGCCGACGTTTGCCAAAACCCCAGACTTGTGGACGTTCACAGTCACCGCCGCGGCGAAACCCAACATTCCCGTGAATGCCAAGTAGTCCGGGAAGATCCACCGGGAAAAGGGCGGTAGCGGCCTGACATCGTGACCCAAACGGGGTAAAACCCGCCTCATCACTTCAAAGTTGACGTACGCAACGACGACGGACGTCATGAGTATCACTGCGGGAAGCACCTGGGCGGTGGCTTCCGGGGAAAACATATCTTTCAGCATTTCCCCTGTCAGGGGACTTGGACCCAGAATCTCTTCCGCTTTTTCAAAGGATTTGATCATGATTTCCGTGGTTTCCGCAATGAGCTTTGCGGGAGTGACGCCGGACAACACGTATAAAGACAAGAACGTGACCAAAACCCCGATGAGACAAGCGAAGGTCGTAAAACCCACCGTCTTTGAGGGCGAAAACCCTTGGGCGATCGCGTAACCGAACGCGATGCCCGTGAGGCCCGATACGGCCCACAGGGAAAAGGCGGTCACAACATCAACGAACAACAGAAGGGATAACGCGGTCACTACGGACGACAAGACCCCCCACTTAAGGCCGTGTCGCACGGCTGCCACCGCGAAAGGCGCGGGGCACACAAGCCCTGCCACCACACCGATCCCGGGCACGTAAAAGCTGGTCAGCACCAGAATGGCCCCTATGGCAGCTAAAAGGGCGGATTCCACCAACGGTTTAGCAGCAGCCTCTCTCAACATGTCTCCCCCCAACAGGACAAGCGGGGCAACCCCTAGGGGTGCCCCACGCCTTCTTGACTAGAATATCTCAAACCTACTCTATGGTGTAGGGCATGAGAGCCATGACTCTTGCCCGTTTAATCGCCCTCGTAACGAGACGCTGGTGTCTGGCACAATTACCCGTTATCCTTCTCGGCAGAATTTTCCCTCGCTCTGTGATGAACCGGCGCAAGCGGGGAACATCCTTGTAATCAACATCGGCGATGCCGTCCACGCAAAAAGCGCACACTCTTTTCCTGGCCCTTCGGCCCCCTCGTCTCAAGCCGCAAACCTCCTTAGTCCGCCCGGTCCGCCTATGGTTCTATTTCCTCCAAATCGTCTTCGGAGGGCCCATCGGACCTTCTGCGGGAATCCAAAAATTGAACGCTCTCGGCCACCACTTCAGCTGCCTTCCTCCGTTGCCCGTCCTTCGTTTCGTAAGACCTGATTTGTAGGCGGCCGTCTATCGCAACCTGTCGACCTTTATCCATGTATTTGCACGTCACTTCGGCAGTTCTTCCGAAGGCCACGATGTCTATGAAGTCGGTTTCTCTTTCGCCTGACTGAGTTGGCCTTCTGTCCACCGCAAGCGTAAAGCCTGTAACAGAGACTCCGCTTGGAGTCATGCGGAGCTCTGGCCTCTGCACTAGCCGTCCTATAAGGACTATCCGGTTAAGCAATATCTTCCCTCCGTAATTACTTAGTGCTACCTCTCTTTTGCTTTCCGCCCCTTAATCTTCTCCTGTTTAAGGGGTGGTTGACGTTTCCGCCACGACTTCCACAGATGCCGGACCCTTTTCATCGGGTTCGATCTTGGGCTCTTGTGTGGTAGGTTTTTCTTTGGGCTCAGGCAGATGTTCAAGCCGCGAAATCATGTGCCTCACAATGTCTTGGTCGATCTTCATGCGGCGATCGATCTCGGCACAAACAGCCTGCTCCGCTGCGAATGTCACCAGAATGTAAAGCCCTTCCCTCAAACCGTTAATCTCGTAGGCAAGGCGNNCCGTGTACCTGGAAATTATGGCAGCAACTTGGTCACTGTCATAATCGGGGTAGGTGATGAACAGAAGTTCGTACGCTCTCAATATATTATCCTCCTCCCTCGGACTTATGGCCCTTGTGGGGCGGGAGTCTCAGAGGGCCGAAGCCCTCCCTTGCTCAACCGGCGCACCCTGAATTATAGACTGTGGATAAGCAAAACTCAAGGTTCAAAGGAACAATTCCCCATTAATTTCCATCACAAGCCACGCTGACCCGCCGCTTGTATCTGGAACGGAATTTGCCCCTATCGAGCAGTATGACTCTGCCGCACGTCAAGCACTTTAGACGCACGTCCGCTCCGGCAAACAAGACTGTCCACAGCTCCCCGCCGCACGCGTGCTTTTTCTTCATCTGCACCACGTCGCCCGGCCTAAGAGGCGGTGTCAAGATCACCTAGTAAGACCTCCCTTAAGGGTGTCCGCTAACCGACGCCCACACCGCAGGCCAAAGCACCTCATACAGCTGTAACAGGACAGCTGCTATCCAAGATGAAGTGACTTGATCCGCAAGGAGGGGCCACCAACCTGCAACGAACATAGGGTACAAAGTACCCGTTACAAGAGCAAGCCACAAAAGACTGATGGCGCTTTGAACGAGCCCCCCCATAGCCCTTGCGCTGAAAGAGGCAGGGGATTCGAAGGGTAGCCACCTGACGAAAGACCTGGTCAACATCCTGAAAGCTGCTAACAGCATCAAGAACACGGCCCCGGAAACCACCAGGTGAGCCAAGAACGTCGAAAGGACAGCACCCCACGTTGTCCCGGCGGGCAACCCCGGGGCGAGATTTTTCCTCAACACAGAATTGACGACATTGATCCAGGCAGGACCCGAAGGGTCGTCTCCGAAGCCAGCAAACAGAGAGCCATCGTAGGGCTGCCGAGCTGCGGGCAATGATGAAAAGGCCCCCTCAAGCCAGGCAGATAAAGTTCCCACAAACCCCCATTGGGACTCGACGAACGAAACAGAGGGGCCCGTGCACAGGGCTGCTCCAACGAACGCAAGGGCCGTGGCAACCAGGGAAAAGAGGGATTTCCAGACCCCGGCCGCGAAACCCTTGCTGAAGGCGAGCAGCAAGACAACGCCCAAAACTACATCCACCCAGTTCAACACATCACCTGCGTTTTCTTTTCAAAGCGGGAGGACGCCATGCCCCGTCAAGGATTGCCAACAAGAGCGCCGAAACCACAGGGTTCCCCCGTCTGTGCGTGTACAGAAACAGGCCTTCGTTGACGGAAGACGCAAGCCAACCCAATCCCGCGTAGACAGCCAAGCGGGAAACTAACTCCTCAAGATACATGGATCCAGCCTTATTCTTGACCGCACCTAAAAAGCTGTCGGCCAGGCAAACCGCGATGAAGGCTGCCACGAACCTCCCCTCAGAAGGGAAAAGGGCGGACCCCGCCATCCCTGAAAGGGCAAGAGTGAAGATCCTTAAAACAGCATACCACACGTTCAACTGCCTTCGTCACCGCTTCCCCAACGTTTCGTTTACTCTCACCAAAGAGAGGCCCGAGCGCGTCTTTATCAAAAACGCACCGTTTGCATAGGCCAGGACCTGGCCGCTAAACTTTCCCACGGGCGCCTTTTCCCCATTATCCGCCCATATAGCTATCACACTGTTTCCGCACAGGGCAAGCACACGGTCTTTCCGGGGATCTGCGACAAGAGCACTGGCCCGGCTTTTCACTTTCCTGTCCCAAAGAGCCTCCCCATCGCCACCGACGGCCACCACCCTTCCCTCCCTGTCCGCCACAAACAAAGTGTCACGCACCAAAGCGCAAGCCAACACCGGATCTTCCGCCGGCCGGGACCACAGCAGATTTCCATCCCAGTCCAAAGCTTGCGCGCCACCTTCGGACACACAAAGCAAGGCACCTGCTCCAGTAATGAAAAGACCCTGCCACAGACCTTGCCAGGGGGGCCTGAGATCGCGTGCCCACACCACATGTCCTGTGCCCTGGTCCAAACAAAGAACCCCCGGGCAGCACAGAGAAAGATNNGGTCGCACCCCCTTCTCCAAGAAGGCGGTAACACCACGTCTCCCCGTACTTACCACCCTCCGAAGGGAAGCAGGACAGGACTTCCCCGTTCTCCATTAAGTGCAACAGAGTCTCCCAGGGCTTCGCCTCCACAGACCACTTCGCCTCGCCTTGAAAGCCTACCCCCGTGATCCTACGGTCGCTCAGCAACGTGCACCTTTCCGGGCCCGCAAGCACTTCCAAAGGGGCACTGTCTAGGGAAAATTGGAGCCCCCCAAGGCCCCAAAACTCAACGCCCTCTTCGCTTTGTAGTACGAAACAACCCTCCCCAGCCCCTAGCAGGGTGCGGCCGGGACAATCCCACATTACCTCGGAAGGAGCAACGAAGAGCCACCACAGAAAAAGAGTCGCAACGGGAAAGACGAGCCAAACAAGCCGCGGCACCCTTCTCGGGGGTTTCCCCTTCGAGATGCGCGGGATCAGCTGTGTTTCCACCGCTTCCCTGCTTTTTCTTTGCCAAGGCAGCAATATACCCATGTGCGCCCCCTACCACAGTCTAGAAAGTGCCCAGGCGAGCAGAAGCCCCAGGGATAAAAGGGAGAACTTCTTCCACCTGTCGATAGACTTGTACATCACATACGCCCTGTGGGCCCTCAGGGCATCCTCTGGAGAATTTGCCTCCAAGGCTGCCAGTGCCAGGTTCAGATAAGCATCGGGCAGGAAGGCACTTTGCTTCAGGGCCATCAAGTAACACGTGCGGGCCTGCTCGGCATCACCGGCCAAAAGAGCCACGTTCCCTAGGTTGTTCCAAACCTTAGGGCTGCGGGGCTGTCGGGATAGAAGCTTGAGAAACATGGATCTCGCTTCTCCGTGGTTGCTTAGCAGGGCCTCACATACCCCCAATAACGCTAGTTGCCGGTTCGTGAATTGTTCTGTTGATCCGATCTGCGTGAGAAGCCCTTTGGCCTCTTGGACCCTGCCCTTGGCCAGCAGCCTTCGGACACGCATCGTGAGCACTTGTACCACCTCTTGTCGGTTAATTCCAAGTTCTAGAAAGGCGTCATCATTTCCTTTCGGTGCATGCATTTTGTACCCTGGTGGGACACTGACGCGACAGGAGGTGTGAACGTGACCCGAATTGCGGTGGAAAGAGGCCTGAGGCCTTTCCAACAAGCGCTGGAGGATGCCGGTTTTGTGGTGCACGAGCTAGTTGGGCTGAACGACCTATCTTCTGGAGGACACCACGCGGTTGTTGTGTCGGGTATGGACGATGACTTCTTGGGAATCACGAATGTAGGGGATATGCCTGTGGTAAAAGCGGCGGGGCTCACCCCCCAAGAGGTGGTAGAAGAAGTCCGGAGATCCCTTGGCCCCAGGGAGTAACCCTGCTTTTAGGCTCAGTCATCTCCCCCGAAGCTACGGCGGAACTGCCGGTGAACAGGTTTTCTGCCTTGACGATGCCTTTGGAGATGACCTGAGCCATCCTCATAACCAAGCTAAGCCGGGTGTTTTGAAGGACCACATACTCCATGAAGCCTCCCAAATTCACCACGCCCGCCACGTGCAAGTCCCCCACAGGGGGCAAGCGTTTTTTCACCCCCAACCCCGGGATGAGAGGCCCCCTCCTCACGAGTATGGAGCCTATCTCTGAGCGGGTGCCCAGGCAAGCGTCCACGCCCAGGACCGTGGTTTCCCTGCCCTCCTCGACCTCTGCAAGCGCGTCTGAAAGGTTTTCGGCGTGGACAGGCTGATCCAGGGTCCCCAAGATTCGGCCGCGAAAGCCCATGTTTTGCAGATAGCTGCCTACAAGTGGGCCCAGAGCGTCCCCCGTTGACCGGTCTGTGCCTATGCAAACGGCGCAAAGGGGGGGCCGAAACCGCCCTTCCCGGAGCAAGCAAGCGAGCTTGGCGGCCACCTTTTCTGCGGCCCCTTCAACGGAAAACAAAACACTGCTGTAAGATATGGCAAGTACCCCTGGTACTAGATTATGCGCGGGGGAACCCCGGCTAATACGGAGGTTGAGAGAGTCCACCGGGGTAACACCTGAAGCGGCCGGTAAACAGGATCTGGATCAGTGCCGACGTTCCGGGGGAGTCACCGGTGTGCTCTTGCTGCTAGTTCCTCTTGCTTCACCGGTCACCTTTACCTCACCTAGGACAGAGGCACCCTCGGACACAACCAGAGAACCCCCCACGATGTTGCCGACGACCTTTGCGGTTGAAAGCAGTTCGACCCGCCCGGAACATGTGATGTTTCCCTCTACGGTCCCGGCGATCGTGACGGCCTTGGCGGTTATGTTGGCGGTCACGACCGCGCTTTCCCCCACGCTGACATCGCCCTGACTCTCCACGCTGCCATCCACCTGGCCCTCGAGGTGAAGGCCACCAGCAGACTTGATCTCTCCTTTGACTTTCAGACTGGCACCCAAGAGA
>MTKW01010494.1_pt1 | contig 21459 bp, 17 predicted proteins | sample 1042761 | NCBI WGS metagenome assembly MTKW01 (sample SAMN06205366, study PRJNA360243) | anaerobic digester metagenome | biome: Wastewater treatment plant; feature: Anaerobic digester sludge; material: sludge; isolation source: anaerobic digester fed with sludge from wastewater treatment plant ... | reverse complement strand
AAGTTTGCCGGTGGATGCAATTCATATCGACCTTGCAAAAGCACCCGAACAACTTGTGCCGATGTTAGATTTAATTCCGGGGAACATAAAATTGTCGTTGGGCATAGTGGATGGCAGGAATATCTGGAAAAATGATTTTGAAGATTCTTTAAAACTAATAAATAAAGCACTCGAAAAAATTGGTGAGGAACGCGTGATGATTGCCCCTTCGTGCTCCCTACTCCATGTTCCCTGCAATCTTGATTTGGAAACCAACGAAAAGGCTTTACCTCCCGAAATTAAGCAGTGGCTTTCGTTTGCCCGGCAAAAGCTTGATGAGACCGCGGTTCTAAAACTATTGTCGATGGGAGACGAAAGTCAGGCGCCGAAGCAAGTTTTCAATCAGAATCAAGCTGCCATTCAAAGCAGAAAAACATCGACGCTAATTCACAATAAAAAAGTCGGTGAGCGCATCAACACTATCGGGCAATTGAAAGGACTGAAAAGGCCGCCTTTCCAACAGCGAAAAAAGGAACAGCAAAAACACCTGAACCTGCCACCCTTTCCAAGTACTACGATTGGTTCTTTTCCACAAACTGCCGAAGTAAGAACATGGAGGGCAAAGCGCAAAAAGGGTGAACTTTCAACGGAGGAATACAATCGGCTCATCCGGAGTGAAATTGAAAAGACAATCGCATGGCAGGAAAAAATTGGCTTAGATGTGTTGGTGCACGGCGAATTTGAGCGGAACGACATGGTTGAATATTTTGGGGAGATGCTGGAAGGTTTTGTGTTCAGTAAAAATGGATGGGTGCAGAGTTACGGAACGCGTTGCGTAAAACCACCGATCATTTTCGGCGATGTTCAACGACCAAACCCGATGACCATTGACTGGATTAACTATGCGCAGTCACTCACCTCGAAACCGGTAAAAGGAATGTTGACAGGTCCTGTAACCATGCTGAAATGGTCGTTTGTCAGGGACGATCAACCGCTTTCGGTCACCTGCAACCAAATTGCGCTTGCCATCCGGGATGAAGTGCTCGATTTGGAAAAAGCAGGAATCCGTGTCATCCAGATTGACGAACCTGCCCTCCGCGAAGGTTTGCCACTTCGGAAAAGCGATTGGAAAACCTACCTTGATTGGGCGGTAAATGCTTTCCGCCTGTCGTATGCCGGAGTGAAAGACGAAACTCAAATCCACACGCACATGTGCTATTCCGAATTTAACGACATCATTGAAAGCATCTCTGCCCTCGACGCCGATGTAATTACCATTGAATGTTCGCGGTCGCAAATGGAATTATTGGATGTATTTGGGGAATATAAATATCCAAACGACATCGGCCCCGGCCTTTACGACATCCATTCCCCCCGCGTGCCAACGGAGAAAGAAATGACGGATTTGTTGGAAAAAGCATCCAAACTTATTCCTGACGGGAACATATGGGTGAATCCGGATTGCGGGCTGAAAACACGCAAGTGGGAAGAAACAAAAGACGCACTCGTAAAAATGGTTGCAGCCGCTAAAATACTTCGTGAAAGTGCATTGGGTACCAGAGCTTAAGAGAACGATCCAAGGTAAGCTGGAACAAACTTTTATCATCCCCGTTGTAATTGATGAGGCTGTAAATCCATCGAATCAGGTTNNTGGCACAAATTGAACCGGAATAGCCAGTCCTGACTTTATTTGTGATTATGGTTTCCAGATGGCTGCTTCAATATAGTTATGGGGTCGTTCTTCTGTTGCAAGATAATATAAAGCCACCATTTCCCCGTTGGCATTTTGTGTCAACTGAGGGTATCCCATATCGTATGTGTGTGGATTATTACGGACAACTACCGGTTTCTTCCATGTGACCCCATCATCGCTGCTGAAGCTAACCAGTACCTGCCTGAGATCCCTGTTTGCATAACAGCAAGCCAGCCGACCATCATTCAGAACAGTTAACCCTGCAGGATTTCCGTTATGCAAACCGGTTTCACCCACCTTACTCAGGAATGACCATGTGCGTCCATTGTCTTCCGAGACATGAGTGTCGATCCAGCATGGAATATCCCCATCACGGGGATTCCGCACACGTACGGCGGTTATTATTTTACCTCTCTTTGTCCGGACCACGGAAGGCATTGCTGCGCGGTTATCCTCATCGGACCACGGCACAACCCAGGAAATAAACTGGAAGGATTTTCCACCATCGGTAGTTTCCAGAATAAAAGGTTTGTCTCTGCGGCTGGAAAATTCAAGTTCCGGGTTGCGGGCAGTCATGATGATCTGAGCAGATGTCTCACCAGTAATAATATAACTTGTGCGGGAGGTGATTTCCATACCTTTGAGTTCCCGTGCATTATGCATTCCGTTGAACCGGTAAGGACCTTCCCACGTTCTGCCCCGGTCATACGAAATAAAAAACCGCCCAACGGGATCCTCATTTCCGTGATATCCGGTAGCAGATACCCTCAGTGCAAAATCAGGGTGTCCAAATCGGATATTGCCGGGTGACGGAACCGGATCTTTATCGATGCCCACAAAATTATCCGGGTCTTCACCTCTCCATGTCTTTCCTCCATCAAGGCTGCGTGCAAGTTTGGTTAACTGATGATGCCCAATTCTGTGGAAACCTCCTTTTTCGTCATAGGGGCCATCGGTATAACCCACAAGGAGCTCCCTGCCATTATCCCATTTCCATAATCCATTATTTGCGGGCCATCCCATGTAGCGCCCCATTTTACTCGCCACTACCACATGCTCTATTTCCAATGAAGATGAAAAACTGCCAAGTCCGCTTGAATGACCCCATACAGGGACAGAAACCATGGTTCCCGCCAAAAATGAAAAACTTTGCTGAATAAATACCCTGCGATTTGTTTCTTTTTGATTACTCATAACTCTATGTGTTAATTTAATTGCTCGCATTATATCTTCAAACAGTGCAGATTAGTAAAGATTAAAAAAAATTATTCAATTTTTACTGCCGGTACAACCCTGTATTTGAAAATCGACTTATTATCATGTCTCATATTCACTGAATTGTCATTGTATTTTATTTCTGCATCTTCTATAGGCAAATCATCTTCATTAACGCCTTCTATGATTACAGTAGAAATTTTCGGGTCAATTAAATCCAGATTAAAGGTAAATTGTTTAAAATCATCAGCAGGAATTATTTCCCAACCAAAATCCTCTTTCTTGAAAAATATTTTACCCTCAGCTTCAAAACTATCCGTTTTAACAATTGATCCATAAGTGTCAAAATAATATTGATCCTTGCTCTTTACTAAATCTATTCTATAGTTATTGTTATTAGCCAAGAAATCATCACACATGCCAGATAATGCAAAAGTTTTCAAATCTTTTGAATAAGCTAAAATCCCATGCTTCGGCAATGTAAAGGATTTACCTATATCATAAACCCTCCAGTTATCTTCCGAAAAGTTGATATAAACAGTAAATCCATTTTCATATTCAATTTTTAATTTAGCACTGCTATTAAGTCCATTTTTTATAGCTTGAGAAGAATTGAATTTGTCGTTTTTATTATCAAAATAGTTGATTTCTTTTACCGGAACCATTGAATATTGATCCTGCAGAGTTTGCAAAAAAGCATAACGTTTCATCATCTCTGAAATATCTCCACGCAACAGACCAATATGACCATAAGCAAGAGTGTAAGCTAAATATTCAGCTCCGTTTACCTTAGTGTCTCCGGCATCCATTTGTAATGGATGTATTTTATAAAGTTGGAATTCGGGAAAGATTGGAAGTGTATTGATAGATGGGGTAAAATTGGCATAATTACCGTCAGTAAGTCCTGCATACCACCACAAGTCTTTACCCTCTGAATATACGGGAGCTCTGTAGGCTTTTTTTTCATTCAATAACAGCAATCCAAAACACTCAAAAGTTCGCCTGAATGTAGCAGCACCCGGTACTCTATAATCATAATCAACGCGAGCCATAGGAGATACTGCTGTATGAACATCGCAATAGCTGTGGTTTGGGCTGAATTTTTTATTGATTATAGGTGCTAATAACGCTTGTTGCTCCAAGGCAATCATTGGTTTAGGGGCGTAACAGCGTGGCCAACTTACTTGCCATGAATCATCTTGTTTTCGAAGAACCCAATCCGGATCCCAATTTTTATTTACCGGAGCAAAATCACAGTAATTTGAATATAGTCCAATCCTCCATCCCTGATCTTTTACATATTTGATGAACTCTTTTACGGCTTCATCTCCGCCTCTTCCCGGAGCTGCATCCGTACGGAAAGTATAACTTTCACCCCCATCTCTCCAAAACTCTTCATGATAACGAATGGTAATTTTTTCAAAACCGAGAGATCTGAATTTTCTCACCCTTTTTTTATTTTCCTCATAATTTGCGCTGTAATCAATCATCCACAAACGGTCAGCCTGATATGATCGCATAGGTGAGGCAGGATTATCTATAGTTGGCAGTACCTCCATTACATCTTTTGAAACATTAATAAACAGTTTCTCCCTGATTGGATTACGTTCCCCATTTGTTTTCGGAATATACTCAACTCCCTGGTTGTAATTGGCCCATCCATCGGAAAGACTATTATTGGTTGTAAAGCTTGATGCATCGGAGCTGTACCAGTCGAACTGTTTAAAAAAGAATAGATCATCTCCATATAATAATTTGGGATGTCTGTTGTATTCGTATGGTAAAAAGGGAACGGTTATCAATTTACTGTCTGCCAATTTTCCCGTTTCGCCCAATGTTATCTCTTTAACCCAACCTGTTTCTGAGTTTTCATGCATGCCAATGATCAGTGACTTTTGATTAATAGTGTACCAGCAAGAAAAATCAAATTTCTGTTTACCAACTGATGCAATAAATTCGACATAGAGTGTGTCCTGTTGAATTTTTTCACTTTTAACACTCCATACAGCTCTTTTGTCAGAAGTGAAAATGAATTCAGAACCCTTGCACAAATCATAAACAGAATTGTTCGTCTTCACTTTAATCCCGTTTAACACTCCTTTGGAAAGACTTAGGGAGTATTCCATATCCATATCTTCCCCTTCATACGTAAGACGGTAAAAACTACCGTCTTTTGTTATTTCATTACTATAGACAGAATGTTTATTAATAGGTAAAATTGTTTCCTCTCGTAGAGGGAAAGGCATTTTTTCCGGGAATGCATTAAAGGATAACTCCTTAAGCGGCTCTTTATAGATATAAATTGGTCCAAGATAGACAGTCTGCTTTTTTCCTGGGGTTGTGTCTTCACCTTTAAATTTCAGACCTATAAATTTAGCAGGTGCCTTAATTTTTTCATTCATTTTTATGTGGCTTAAAAACCAGTATTTATGAACGAGACCTTTATGCCCACTCTTTGAAAAATCCAACTCGTGTATTTTTCCATCAGCTCCTTCAATTAATGCATAGTGTTTGAATGCAGCTTTATAATCGGGCATCCAACCCCAGTGGTCGCCATAGGTCCAAAAATCGATGCAATCCCAAGGGTCTGATAGCACTATTGGAGTATCATACAGTAAACTTATTGATGCATTTTCATTTGTTGTTTTATAAACCAACTTCCCGCTCGTTTCCCTGAATAATCTTTGCTCTGAAGTTAGATAAAGATCTGCCTCACAGTTTTCAGTTTTAATTATCCACTTTTCACAATTGTCAAAAAGTGCTATTGGAACTTTATCTTCTTCTCGTGTTGCCATTTCATAAGGCTTATCTCCAACTGTTTTTGATTCCGGATCGAAGTTTATTCCTCGTTTCTGTGTAAATCCTAAAGTTGAAGTCAGCAAGAAGAGAACAATTAGCTTGATTTTCATTTTTCTGAGATTATAATAAGTTTTACTTTCTTAAAATGTGCAAAGATACAACAATGAATTTAGCTGGTCAGTCAACAAAAAAATAAATTTCAAGAAGTTTTAAGGGTGGTGCTGACCGAATAAATTATGAGTTTTCTCAGAAATTTATTTTTTAAGGTTACTCGTTCGGTGTAAATACTGCCAAATGTATTCATCGCCCGCCGGAACGGTCAAAGGGTGGTACGCCAAAATTTAAGCGGAGTGCCAGATAAGTTTCAATAAAACAAAATCGGGCATTTGGATTCTTAATTGTGCCCAGAACAGGACTCGAACCTGCACATCCGAATGGATACTAGTCCCTGAAACTAGCGCGTCTACCAATTCCGCCATCTGGGCTTTTCAAATGAACTCTTCAAAGCAGAACATTAAGTTGTTTTGCCTCGCAAATATATAAAAAACCTTTTGCCCGCAACCGATTTATAAAGATTTTTTTAAAGCATCCTTATTTGCTCACCCACAGTATGCTTTTCGCAATATTTGCATCTCAATGCAATCGGAGAGGTATTTACAACCTGAAAACTTGTGGTAATCTTTTCGTGATTTGTGATGCACATCGGATTGAAACACCTGACAATACCAATAATCTCTTTGGGAATCTCCACNNAAGTGCAATTTTGTTGATTTCATCATCTTTGAAAAATTTGTTGGAAACCTTTACAATAGCTTTTCTTTCAAGCTTTGCACTCTCCAGGTTGGTTCCAAATGTAATCTGATTTTTAACTTTATCGAGATCGAGGATTGAAATCACCTTGAACAGATACTGTGCCGGTATATGATCAATAACCGTTCCCTCTTTTATGGCGCTTACTTTCAGCTGTTGTTTATTTTTCATCCAGTTGACCATTGCATTTTTATTTAAGATTCATGATATATGAAATGATTGCTTCCCGGACATAGACTCCATTGAGCGCCTGCGTAAAATAATAGGCTTTTTCATTTTTGTCCACATCCGTGTGAATCTCGTTCACCCGCGGGAGCGGATGCAGGATTCTCATGTTGGGTTTCGTATTTTCGAGCATGTAATTCCTGAGGATATAGACATTTTTCACCTTTTCATATTCCATAGGGTCCGAGAATCGCTCCTTCTGAACGCGGGTCATATAGATAATGTCAGCCTCGCTGACGATATCGGTGAATTCGGTGTGTTCATAAAAGCGAATCCCCTTTTCGCGAAGATAAATTTTATATTCCCGCGGAATTTGCAATTCAGGGGGTGCAATAAAGTTGAAAATTGGATTTTTAAATTCCGACATCGCCATGAGCAGGGAATGCACCGTTCGCCCGTATTTCAAGTCGCCAACCATGAAAATGTTCAGATTATCAAGTGTTCCCTGTGTTTTCTTTATGGAGTACAAATCGAGCAGCGTTTGTGTCGGATGCTGATTTGCACCGTCGCCGGCATTAATAACCGGCGCGGGAGAAATCTCGGCAGCATAGCGCGGGGCACCTTCCAGTGGATGACGAATTACTATTAAATCGACATAGTTGCTGACCATTTTGATGGTATCGTGCAGTGTCTCCCCTTTACTGGCACTGGAGCTTCCGGGATCGGAAATCCCGATGATGCGCCCGCCAAGCCTGTTGATGGCTGTTTCAAAACTAAGCCTTGTGCGTGTTGATGGTTCAAAAAAAAGAGAGGCAACAATTTTCCCCAGCAGCAAATTCTGATTGGGATTGGCTTCAAATTCAGCTGCAAGACTCATTATTTTCAGATAATCTTCTCTGGAATAATCTGTAATTGAAATTAAATCTCGTTTCATGCGATATATTTTGAATATCAATTATTTTCAATAAAAAAGCCAATACTTTAATGAAAAAAAATACTGGCTTCCCGTTGCTGAAAAACTTTAAGTTTTTCTTTAAAATTCATATTTTTAATTAAGAACTTTTGTATGATGAAATGACAAAAAGAGGAATTAATAGTTTTGCTGCGGATGTTTCTGCTGCATATCAAATGGCAGTGATTCTGTTTTCGTTTCTTCATAAAATCCAAAATTAAAAAGTTTTGAAAAGCAATTGTCAAATTCAGCTGATTTTTATCACCTTTTTATCAACAGTTTCAGCCTTCGTCCAAATATTCAATGTCCACACCATAAAACTTTTCAAATACCTCCCTGATTCTTTCAGATTCTGACTTGCGTACGGAAAAATCAAGCTCGCAATCGAGTTCAAACCGTGTATTCAGCACATTGAGATTTTCCTGTTTAATAATCTGCATCACATCATTCATCTCATTGTATGAAAATTTCAGTTTGTATTTTTCCTCAATAATCCCGGTAATGATTTTTGCATTGCTGATGGCATCAGCTGTTGCTGTACGGTATGCATTAATCAGCCCGCCGGTGCCAAGCAAAGTTCCACCAAAATAGCGCACCACCACAACCAGAATGTTTGTGAGCTCATTGCTCAGCAACTGCCCAAGTATGGGCTTTCCAGCTGTGGATGAAGGTTCTCCGTCGTCGTTTGCCCTGAATGTGATTACTTCTGTGCCAAGCCTCCATGCATAACAATGGTGACGGGCGTTGTGGTATTCTTTTTTCAGGCTGGCAAGAATTTCACTGATATCCTCCTCACTTTGAACAGGGTATGCAAAAGCTAAAAATCGGCTGCCCTTATCCCTGAAATATCCTTCACTTTTTGAATCTATGGTTTTATATGTATCCATTCCTTTTTTACAGGGACATTAAAACAAAAGTGCAGTCCGTCAAAACCGGGCATCTGTCCGGTTATGCACAACGAACTACATGGTTAATTTCTTCTCAATGTCTTCTACGTATTGTCTGAAATTTTTATCGGTATCCCTGAGATTTTTCACTGTTTTGCATGCATGCAAAACAGTTGCATGATCTTTATTTCCTACCTGTGCACCAATGGATGCGAGAGAATGTTTGGTGAGATTTTTTGAAAAGAACATGGTGATCTGCCTTGCCTGAACAATTTCCCGTTTGCGTGTTTTCGCCTGAATGGTTTCCACCGGCATATCAAAATAATCGCAAACCACTTTTGATATATATTCGATTGATAGCTCTCTTCGGGAGTTTTTCACCAACTTGGTGATAAGCTTTACAGTCAGATCAAGGGTGATTTCCCGCTTATTTAGCATGGATTGCGCAAGAAGCGATACCAGAGCACCTTCCAGTTCACGAACATTATTTGTTACGTGAGAAGCAATATATTCCATCACCTCATCGGAAAGAGTAATGCCATCCTTGTATGTTTTACGGCGAAGTATTTCCATGCGGGTTTCAAAATCGGGAGTTTGCAAATCAGCAGTTAATCCCCACTTAAATCTCGACAACAACCTCTGCTCCATTCCCTTCAGCTCAATTGGCGGCTTATCTGATGTCAGAATAAGCTGTTTCCCTGTTTGGTGAAGGTGATTAAAAATATGAAAAAAAGTCTCCTGTGTTTTCTCTTTTCCTGCAAACTCATGCACATCATCCAGAATCAGCACGTCAATCATCTGATAGAAATGCAGAAAATCGTTTCGGTTGTTATTCCGGGTAGCTTCGGTAAATTGTGTCTGAAACTTGTTTGCATTAACATATAGCACCACCTTATCAGGCATCTGTTCTTTCACTTCAATGCCAATTGCCTGCGCCAGGTGAGTTTTTCCCAGTCCGGAATTTCCATAGAGCATAAGCGGGTTGAATGCTGTGCCACCCGGATTGTGTGCAACGGCAAAACCGGCACTTCGTGCAAGCCGGTTGCAATCGCCCTCAATGAAATTCTCAAAAGTATTATCGGGTTTCAGCTGGGGATCAATCTGTAATTTTTGAATACCGGGTATGATAAACGGATTCCTGATGGATTTTCTCTCATCTGTGTGTAACGGAACAGTAAGCGGTTTATTTTGAATTTTTGTCGAACTACTGGTCGGATAACTAACAGTCAGAGGAGTGGCATTGCCGTTGGAAGTGCTGGGATTTCCTGAACCAACAACTACATTATATTCCAATTTGGCTCCATTGCCCAAAACCATTCGGAGCGTTTTTTTCAGAATATCGATAAACTGTTCCTCAAGATATTCATAAAAAAAAGCGCTGGGCACCTGAATAGTTAGTACATTATTTTTCAGTTTTACAGGCACAATCGGCTCAAACCATGTCCTGTAACTGCTACCCGGCACATTATCGCGAATTATTTCAAGACAATTTTCCCATGCAGTTTGATGTTTGTTATCCATTTAATTTATGATAGATTTTAATGTTCGACAAAATTCTTTAATTCCCAAGAGCAAAAATTGCAAAAAAAAAGTGAATAAAAAAATTCTTTTACTATTGATTTTCTCAAATAAAGTATATTCGTTTAAGAATGAGATGATTATTTTTTTATTTTTTTTATTAATTAGGTAAGGCGTTGATTCTCAACAAATGCAACAACAACAGACTGATTAACAGAAAACTAACTGGTAGGTAGTGTTAGGCTATTGTTATTGAAATAGGATTTTAAAGACAATTAATAAAAATTATGAACATTTGAAAAATAGCAACGAGCCGGCATTCTCATAACATTCCGTTTCATTGCATAAAAAATCAATTTTGAAAGAGAGCAATAGAGCACTTGATAATCTTTTTTGCTGTTTCTAATCAACAAAAGTGTCACTTTAGCGACCTCAGTGCTTTTTCCAGCTTTATCAGTTTCCCGTTGCGAAATGCCACCACCGAAGCATCGGAAAATTTAAGAACAGCTTTTTGGTGTAGCTCAAGAATTTCAGGGAAAGAGTGTGAAGAGCCTGCAAGATATGTGTAGGCTTCGCTGATTTCATACTCTTCGACTGGTTGGAGTTCGGAAAAAATTTCAGAGTCCAGCGGAATTCTGACTTCAGTGGAAACAAGATGAACTTTGAAAACAATGTCCGAAGAGGTATTGCGTGATGCATCAACATACACTTTCCTTCCCATATCAATTGCGGAAAACTTCACATACCGCTCGGGATTTACCCGGACGTCTGTCATCAGTAAATTGAGATTGTCGGCTATTTGATTGAGTGACAGATAGAGCTGGTCATCGGTAAACAACAGTCCGGCAGTATTGTCATCTGCTTCAAGGCGTGCCAATAAATCTTCAATTTTCTCAGTAATATCCATGATATTCTCAAGCACAGGCGAAACGGAAATCAAGGATAATGTATCGCTGAATGCAGCCAAATTTTTTAATGTTCTTTCAAATTCATCGGTGTGATTATTAAAAGCTGTTGTTACATTATCAATATTTGAAATGATATTTTCAATACTCTCCCGTTTTGTTGATACTATCTCCTGAAGATGAGAGGTTGTATTTTGCACATTGATAATAGTCTGATTGATATTCTCGAAACTTTCCGAAAGATTTTTCCGGGCATCTTCGTTAAAAATCACTGTGAGTACCGTTAAAGCAGAATCAAGAGTTCCCAAGAGATTTTCAGCCTTGTTTTTTATGGGAAGCACCTGCATGCTCACCTCCTCCTTTAGGTCGCGCTCAACTGCACCAGGGATTGTATCGTAACTGTTGTAGAACTGATCGGATTTTCCAAGATTTAACTTGATGGAGCGGGTTCCCATTAGGTCGCTGCTGACAATTTGCGCAACAGTGTTCACAGGAAGTTTCACCGAAGAGTCAATCATAAAAGTTACCACCAAACGGCCGCTGTTATCGGGGATAAACCTGATCTTTTGTACCTGCCCGATCTTAAAACCACTTAGCTCTACATCGCCTGATTGTGTCAGACCCTCAATGCGGTCATAAACAACATGGTAGCTGTTGCTTCTTTTGAAAATATCGTTTCCCTTGAGGTAGCTAAGCCCCCAAATCAATATTGCGACTGAAATCACAATGAGGATTCCGAGTTTTGTAATTTTTGATACTTTCATATTCATATAATCGTTTTTGTTTCCATAATTATCAGGTAAAACTAATCAATTCAGTCCGGAATCTGCATATTAAATTAAACAATTGGCAAAATCCGGCTACATTTTCTCCATGGCTTTTTCAACCGGTATCAACATATCGTTTTCGAAGGCAACCACAAATGCTCCTTTAAATTTTGCGCGCAGACGTTTCTGTGCCTCCCGTGCCTGTTGCGGGCTTTGAAATCTTCCGCAAAAATAGCGGTAAGTACTTCCTGTGTTGTGCATAAAAACATCTTTCTCGCCCTTAAAATTTGCCGATTTTGTATCAACAGCTCCCGAAAGGGAGGCTATTTGCACAGAAAAAAACACACTGCCCGTTTTCTTCTGCTCCTCGAGCAAAGAAGGAGATGTAGTCATTTCGGGCGATGAAGACCCTGATGCAGCAGAAACAAGAAAACTACTTTTGGCTTCAATCCTTTTTTTGTACTCTTTAAATGCATCGAAAATTGATGCTGCCAAAGAGCTTCGCCCCGAGTCGCTCATCAAATAACTTCTTTCAGAAGAGTGGGTTATGAAACCGGCTTCAATTAAAATACTGGGCATTACGGTTTGCCTGAGCACTAAAAAGCCGGCTTGTTTCACACTTCTGTCGATGCGCCTTGACTTTTCCCTAAACTGATTCTGAACCACTGATGCAAGCATTGCGCTTTGCTCAATATATTCATCCTGAACCAGTTCAAACATGATGTATGATTCCGGTGAATTCGGATCAAATCCTTCATAAATCGTCTGATAGTCTTCTTCAAGAAGAATCACTGAGTTCTCCTTTTTTGCCACTTCAAGATTTTCATTGGAGCGGTGCTGTCCTAAAATAAAAGTTTCAGTTCCCTGTGCTGAGCCCTTGGAAACAGCGTTCACATGGATGGAAATAAACAGATCGGCATTGTTTTTATTGGCAATCGCTNNGCAGTGCGGATATGATTTCCCAGCTTTAAAGCGATGTCAAGTACAATATCTTTCTCTTTTGCACTTCCATAGACCGCTCCGGGGTCTTTTCCGCCATGCCCGGGGTCAATCACAACAGTCCTGATGCTGCCGTTGCCACCCGTTTGGGCAGAAAGTCCGGAAACCATCCAGCAACTGATTATTACGAATGATGAAAAAAATAATCTCTTCATGCAGATTGCTAATTTGAAAACAAAAATAGAAATTTAGTATTATTTTGCATTTATTAACCACATGTGTAACCCTTATTTTTAATTTTGCGCGTTATGCCATGAAAAAGCATGTTATTGCAAAAATATTTTGTTTAAAATAATAGCGACATACCTTTTAGCCGTTATCCCTTTGCTGGTTTTTGGCCAGGAAACAGAACCGAGACGCTTCGTAACGGAAACATCCCCTTCCGATACGTTAGGCATTGTGCCGCTTTTGACAGATTCAATTCCCGTTTTCATTCAGGGTGACGATACGCTTATGATTGATTCTCCGATTCCAAAGGACAGTGTCCGGATAAAAGAAACACCAACGGTCATTGAGGCGCCAATCGAATATCGTGCAGAAGACTCAATCATCGGCTCTTTTGACGGACAGAAAGTATTTCTTTATAATAATGCGCAAGTAACTTATCAGCAAATTGAGCTGAAGGCTTATTTCATTGAGCTAAATCTGGAGACCAAAGAGGTTTATGCGGAAGGACTTATTGATTCTACAGGAACATTAATTCAAAAGCCTGTTTTTAAGGATGGGCGTGAGGAATTCGAATCGAAAACCCTTCGCTACAATTTCGATACGGAAAAAGGAATCATTACCGAAGTAGTTACCCAGCAAGGGGAAGGTTTTGTGCACAGCCAGCGCACAAAAAAAATATCCAGGGATGCTTTTGTTCTGAAAGACGGAAAATATACCACCTGCGACGCCGACCATCCACACTTTTACCTGCATTTGACAAAAGCCAAAGTGATCTCCAACAACAAAATCATTACCGGGCCCGCATACATGGTACTGGAAGATTTTCCCATCTATTTTCCAATTTTGCCTTTTGGGTTTTTCCCAAATTCACCGCGTTATTCATCGGGAATCTTGGTGCCAACCTACGGAGAAGAAAATAACCGCGGCTTTTTTCTGCGTGACGGCGGATACTATTGGGCTGCAAACGAATATTTTGATCTGGCTGTGCGCGGAGACATCTATTCCAAAGGTTCATGGGCAGGCAAGCTGCATACAAACTACAGGAAACGCTACAAATACAGCGGCGGATTTGATTTCCGGTACAACATGAATGTTTTTGGTGAAAAGGGACAGATCGACTACAATCCATCGCAGCAGTTTGCAGTTACATGGAACCACAGCCAGGATGCAAAAGCAAATCCCAACCAGACCTTTTCCGCCAGCGTAAATTTTTCGACCAGTGGTTATGACAAGCAGAATGCAATCTCAGCTCAAAACTACCTGCGCAGCCAAAAATCATCAAGCATCTCCTATTCAAAGAAATTTGAAAACACGCCNNTCAATGCCGGAAATGACGTTCAGCATGGCAAAAATCTACCCGCTACGAAAAAAAGTGCGTTCCGGCTCATTGAAATGGTATGAAAAATTCGGAGTCAATTATACGGGGAACTTGCGAAACTCTATCACCGCCCACGAGTCGGAAATTCTGAAAAAATCACTTGCGCGTGACTGGAAAAACGGTATCCGCCACAATATCCCCATTGCATTGCCAAGTTTCAACCTGCTGAATCACATCAACTTCAGTCCCGGATTTAGTTATAACGAAAAGTGGTATTTCAAAAAATACAATTACACCTACGAAGAGGGAGGAGATTTCGATAATCCGCCGAATATTCCGCGAACCGTTCGGGTGGACACCATCTCCGGACTGAGCCGTGTTTATGATTACTCATACAGTTTGAGTGCCTCAACCAACATTTACGGAATGTTTTTACCCCTGAATCCTAATTCAAAAACTAAGGGAATCAGGCATAAAATGACGCCATCACTGAGTTTCAGCTATCGCCCCGATTTTGGCGCCGAAAAGTTTGGATACTGGCAGGATGTCCAGATTGACGAAACCGAGAAAAGACGTTTTTTTGACGTTAACAACGGCGGCATATACGGCGGATCGCCCGGCAGAGGCGCTTCAGGTGCTATTTCACTGTCGGTGAACAACAACCTGGAAGCAAAAGTATTGGAAACCCGCAGCGACACCACCAAAACCGAAGATGAACAAAAATTTAAAAAAGTAAAAATCATTGATAACCTGAGTTTTGGCACCTCCTATAATCTGATTGCCGACTCGCTGAATTTGTCTCCTATAAATATCAGGGCGCGCACAACCATAGCCGGAGTCAGCGTGAATATGGGTGGAGTTCTCGACCCATATATGACAAATAATGAAGGAGTTACCATTCATAAGTACGTGTGGAACGAAAAACACGGATTTGCAAAACTGGGAAGGCTGACGCGTGCCAACCTCTCTTTCGGTATGAATTTCAAATCGAAACAGGGCGGACGCGAAGCAGAGCGCAACAAAGAGATGATTGAACAGGAAAACATCCTGCCGGGAGATTATGAAAATTATTACGACTTCAATATTCCATGGGATTTTGGTTTCGATTACAGTTTTAATTATACCGGGCCAAGAAGACCTTCCGAAAAGGGAAGATACACGCAAACCATCGGATTGCGAGGCAACCTGAGCCTTACCAACAAATGGAGAATTAGTGCAAATACCAACTTCGACATTATGGCAAAGGAATTTTCGTTTACCACCTTTAACCTGAATCGCGATTTGCACTGCTGGTCAATGTCGTTTAACTTTGTTCCCTTCGGATATATGAAAAGCTACAGTTTCACCATCAACGCAAAATCTTCCATGCTGAAAGACCTTAAACTCGAGAAGAGACAGAGCCATTACGATAATTTTTAAACTTCTTTTCCATGAAACGGATAATTTACACGAACAAAGCGCCACAGGCAGTCGGACCATACAGCCAGGCTGTTGAAATCCACGGAACACTCTACATTTCCGGGCAGATTCCATTAGACCCCGATACGATGCAAATAGTTGAAGGGGGAATAAAGGAGCAGACCCGGCAGGTGATGAAAAACATCAGTGCAATTCTGGATGAAGCGGGATATTCTTTTGCCGATGTGGTAAAATCTACCTGCCTGCTCAGCGACATGAAAAACTTTAAGGAGATGAATGATGTCTATGCCGGATTTTATCCTGAAAATCCACCTGCACGGGTAGCTTTTGCAGTTAGAGAACTGCCGCTTGGGGTGTTGATAGAGATTGAGACAGTTGCAGTCAAATAAGCACTGACTGCTAAATTGTTAAAACCATCGGTTTATTAAAAATCAAGGATCCCTTTTTCTGCCTGAATATAGTCAGCAATCAACTTGTCATATTTTTGCATGAGCAGCCGTACCAATCTGTCTTTCAGGTTGAAACTTATCTCAGACAGTTTCGAAACCGGTAAAATCTTCGGTGAAGTTCCGCTAAGAAAAAGAGCCTGAAACTCTTCAACTTCAGAAAGAAATATATCTGCTTCAGCAATCCCAATGTTCATATTTTGCGCCAGTGAAATAATTTTTTGACGTGCTATTCCGGACAAAACATCCCCCGCTTTTGGTGTAAACAACCGGTCATTTTTCACGAAAAAAACATTGCTCCGACTTCCTTCAGTAATCCGCCCAGCACTGTCAACCAGCAGCACTTCGTAAAAACCCTGCTTTGCCATCATTTCGTCAGCCGCCTTGCGCACTGAAGTCAGAAAAACTTTTGCTTTCGGATTATCCCTTTCAGCCATCAGAATTCCGCAGCGCACACCGGTTTCATACCACTTTTCATCGGGATATTTATGTGGAATAAAAAAAGTTATGAAAGCATCTGCCGACCAGATGAAAATGTTTCCCTCCGAAACCTCATTATCCCGGATAAGCTCCATAACAAATTGGGCAATCTGAGATTTGCCGTAACGGATTGTTTTTCCTGCAAGCGAAGCAGAATTGTAAAATCGTTCCAGATGGTCTTCCAAAAAAAGCGGAACGCCATCGTAAATGCGTAAGACTTCATAAACACCACTGGAAGCTAATATCGGCTTGAATTTAGCAACTTCCTTTTTTTGACCATTGCAATAAAAAAACCGGTGTATCGGATTGTATGCCATTTCTTAATTTCTGAAAACAAGTTCGTTGTTTTCAACGTCAATAACAATCGGTTCACTTTTATCCACCTGACCGGCAAGAATTCTCCGCGACAATTCGTTGAGCACATTCCGCTGTAACACCCGCTTTACCGGGCGCGCGCCAAAATGCGGTTCATAGCTCATCACAGACAGCCAATCAACGGCTTTATCAGTGAGATTGATTTTCACATCCGTACCCGACAATCGCCTGACAACCTGATCGAACTGCAGTTTCACAATCTGCGTAATATTCTCTTTTGATAGTGGTGTAAAGACAATAATTTCATCTATCCGGTTCAAAAACTCCGGTCTTATTGTTTTACGCAGCAATTCAAGCAGATTTTCTCTCGTTCGGGACATCACTTCTTCCATATTTCCCGACTCCAAAAACTCATAACTCTCGCTAATGAGATGAGAGCCCAGATTTGAAGTCATGATTATAATGGTATTTTTAAAATTGACTGTTCTCCCTTTATTATCAGTCAGCCTTCCATCATCAAGAACCTGCAGAAGCACATTGAACACATCGGGGTGCGCTTTTTCAATCTCGTCGAACAGCACTACCGAATAGGGTTTGTGGCGAACAGCTTCAGTGAGCTGACCACCCTCGTCATAACCAACATACCCCGGTGGACTGCCTATGAGCCGCATCACGGAAAACTTTTCCTGATATTCAGACATATCAATCCGGGTAATCATATTTTCATCGTTGAAAAGATATTCAGCCAGTGCTTTTGCCAGTTCGGTTTTTCCCACACCTGTTGAACCTAAGAAAATAAATGAACCGATTGGGCGCTTTTCATCCTGCAATCCGGCACGGCTCCTGCGTACTGCATCCGATACGGCAGAAATCGCTTCAACCTGACCCACTACCCGCTTGTGCAACTCTTCCTCCATGTTCAGCAGTTTATCCCGCTCGCTTTGCAACATTTTTGAGACCGGAATACCGGTCCACCTTGCAACTATTTCAGCTATATCCTCAGAGTCAACCTCCTCTTTAATAAGACTGTCGCCCTGTTTCATTTTTTCAAGTTCTGCCTGATATTTTTCGATTTCATTTTCTGCATCTTTAATTTTCCCGTATCGCAACTCGGCTACGCGGTCGTATCTTCCCTGTCTTTCAGCCTCCTCAGCTTCAAAACGATAATCTTCAATCTCAGCTTTCCTTTTCTGAATGGATTCAACAACTGCCTTTTCACTCTCCCATTTTGCACGAAGCTGCGATTGCTCCTCTTTCAGATTAGAAATTTCCTTGCCTAACGAAGCAAGCTTCTTGTCGTCTTTTTCACGCTTAATGGCTTCGCGCTCAATTTCCAGTTGCTTAATCCGGCGTTCCACTTCATCCAGTTCTTCTGGTACCGAATCCATTTCGAGGCGTAGCTTTGCAGCGGCTTCGTCCATCAGGTCTATTGCCTTGTCGGGCAAAAACCTGTCGGAAATATAGCGCTGGGACAATTCTACTGCAGCAATAATTGCATCATCTTTTATGCGCACTTTATGGTGGTTTTCATAACGCTCCTTAATTCCGCGCAGAATGGAAATGGCGCTTAATGCATCGGGCTCATCCACCCGCACAATCTGAAACCGCCGCTCAAGCGCTTTGTCCTTTTCAAAATATTTCTGATACTCATTAAATGTTGTGGCACCAATGGCACGCAGCTCGCCGCGCGCCAGGGCAGGCTTCAGTATGTTGGCAGCATCCATGGCGCCATCGCTTTTGCCAGCACCCACAAGGGTGTGAATCTCATCAATGAACAAAATAACCTGATCGTTGGAGTTGACCACTTCATTGACCACAGCTTTCAGCCGCTCTTCAAATTCTCCCTTATACTTTGCACCGGCTATCAAAGCGCCCATATCTAAAGAGAAAACCTGTTTGGTTTTCAGGTTTTCGGGCACATCGCCGCGTACAATACGACGTGCCAATCCTTCGGCAATAGCGGTCTTTCCCGTTCCGGGTTCGCCAATCAGAATCGGATTGTTTTTGGTGCGGCGCGAAAGAATCTGCAAAATCCGCCGGATTTCTTCATCGCGCCCGATCACCGGGTCAAGCTTCCCCGAACGCGCCCTTTCATTCAAGTTAATGGCAAACCGGTTCAGGGAATTGTATGTCTCTTCTGCGCTCTGACTATCAACTTTGGAGCCTTTGCGCAACTCCTCAATCGCTTTTCTCAAATCTTTTCCGTTAACTCCGCTGTCTTTCATCATACGGCTGACCGAATCATCGGCATCCAGCAGCGCCAGAAGAATATGTTCGACTGAAACATACTGATCTCCCATCTCCTGAGCCAATGCAACCGCCTTTTGCAAAACACGGTTTGCTGTGGATGAAACATAGGTTTCTCCTCCGGTCACTCTCGGGTATGATTCAATAATCTTAGCTGTTGCCTGTTGAAAAACAGAGGTATTCACGTCCAGTTTTTTCAGAAGAAAATCAATGATATTTTCAGCCGAATGAGATAATCCTTTCAAAATATGGCCTGTTTCTATGCTTTGCTGATTATTCCCCTGTGCAATTTGAAATGCTTGCTGAATGGCTTCCTGTGCCTTTATGGTAAAATTATTCAAATTCATTTTCAAAAATTTTAAAATCCGTATATTGACAAGCAAACAATAAACCATAATTCCCTGACAGTCAATTTGTCATACAGTACTGCAAACTTTATGAAAATATTTCAGAAAAGAAGATTTTTTAATGATTAAATGGCAGACAAGCAGTAGTTTTCGCGCAAAAAGTGCAAAGGCATTTATCGATTAATATCAGCGAAAATTCGCAAGAAGCAAAAAAATGTTCTCTCAGATAAGCGCAGATGAAACCTCCGTTACATGAAATAAATAGAATTAATGGCTTACGCCTACAGCCTCCTGATTTTTATATCTTTAAAATACACCTTATCTCCATGGTCTGTAATCAGGATGTGCCCGCTTTTCAGCTCTCCGTACTTTTCGTCATCCTTAAATTTGGTTTCAGCTTTTCGCTTCAGAAAATCTTTGCTCCCGCGTTTGTATTTCACCACCCGCACGCCATTCAGCCAGTGCTCCACCTTTCCGTTTTTGGAAATAATCCTTCCGGTGTTCCACTGCCCGTGAGGATTCAGCTTTTTATTCTTCGGAGCATAAAGCAGATATGCCGATGCTGTTGAGCTTAACCCGTGTGGGTCGTCTTTAATGTGGATATTGTTAAAATCGTCAATAATCTGATATTCAGGACCATTTATCATAACTTTTCCTGTTGTTCTGTTTACCAGGGTATCCACAAAATATTTTATGCCGCTGTTTGCTTCTCCGGTGAGATTAAATTGAAAAACCAGCTCGAAGTTGCCATATTTCTCTTTAGTCACAATGTCTCCCCCACCCTTGCTGTCCAAAAACAACATGCCGTTTTCAACCTTCCAGCCTTTCGCCGGAAATCCGGACTCCAGCTTTCCTCTCCACTTATCGGTATTGCTTCCGTCAAATAAAACTTCCCAGCCGGCTTTCCCGTTTTCCGGATTTTTATTTCTGTTCTGAGTTTGTGAAAAAGCTTCAGACGAACAAGACAGAATAATTGTGACAAGTAAAACAGTCAGATATTTTTTCATCAACATAACACAAAAACTTTAATCGAGACTTGCTATCAGTTCATCAAACAAAATCCGCTGTTTCTTCATGGCTGCAACAATATCCGAAGGAATTTCGGCATCTTCCAGAAGCATCCATCCGTTATAATTTGCCGCTTTCATCAACCTGAAAAATTCAGGATAGGGATAATCGCCTTTATCCAGGTTGTGAATGTGCGTGGTGTCGCCAAGCCACTGTTTCACCAGATTGAAATTATATTCCAGTCCGGGTTCATTCAGATCGGTGGGATTGCAATTCCAGCAAATCTTCACGTTATCATTGGTTACCTGATCAAAAATTTCTTTCATCACCGGCAGTTCCTGAGTAATACGCCCGTGCACTTCCACCCGGATTAACTGCCCGTAATCCTCACCAAATTTTCCGACTGCGTTCAATGAAGTAGCAATTTGTGCAATGGTTTTTTCGCGCGGTACATCATTGGGGAGAGTGTTGGGCTTTACTTTTATGCCGGTTGCCCCGATATCGTAACAAAGCTTGATGTATTCTTTTGTCTGCTCAATGTTTCTTTGGAGTTCAGCCGGGTCTGGACTGTGATACTCCCAGTTGGAGCCATAGCCAACATTAATTACCGGACTGTCGGCAAATCTTTTCTTAACCTCTGCCCTTTCGGCTGCACTTAAAGATGTTTCAACACCATGGGCATGCTGGGTGCGCAGCTCAATTCCTTCAAATCCTGCTATTTCGCAATTTTTAATCAGGGTCGGAAGATTCCAATCCTTTCCCCACTGATAGGTTACCAGCCCATATTTCATTTTGGTCTTACTAACTGATGAACAGGACAAAAGCGAGCCGGTCATACTTAACCCGACTCCTGCGACAGCTGAAACTTTTAAAAATTCTCTTCTGTTTTGATTCATTTTTGAAATAATTATTTGTGAAACTTCCCAAAACTACTTTATGTTTTAGTGAAAGACAATTTGTTTTCAATGTTTTTACACATTGCTGTCTGAAAATTTTTTATCAAACAACTGTTTTGCCGGTTT
>MTKW01010843.1_pt1 | contig 21478 bp, 14 predicted proteins | sample 1042761 | NCBI WGS metagenome assembly MTKW01 (sample SAMN06205366, study PRJNA360243) | anaerobic digester metagenome | biome: Wastewater treatment plant; feature: Anaerobic digester sludge; material: sludge; isolation source: anaerobic digester fed with sludge from wastewater treatment plant ... | reverse complement strand
GAAATGCCTAAGGCAGAAGCCTTTCAGAGGCTTTTCTCTTTTTTTGCTGCAAAAGTCAGGGTGGTCTTCAAACGAGCAATACAACTGATATTTACAGCTAGAATACTGGTAAAATTGAGACAGGTCGTTGAGGCGGATCTGCATACTCTCGACAAACTGCTCTGAAGTTGCGCAAACTGCAGGACGGAAGAAGTGCTGAACGCATTCAAAGAATATCGGAGGCGATTTCTTCCCTCAAACATTCTAAACAGGAGTAACGAATGAATACAACGCTATTTAAGAAAGCCAAGGCTATTGTGACGGTGGACGGTAATGACCGCGTCCTGCTCAACGCGAACTTACGCATCAGAGAAAACGTGATCGACTACATCGGGCACGACGACGTTGACGCAGACCACGTCATCGATGCACGTGAACTCATCCTCTACCCGGGACTCATCAATACACATCATCACTTCTACCAGACGTTCACGAGAAATCTCGCACAAGTACAGAACTTAGAGTTGTTTCCTTGGCTTACGGCTCTGTATGAGATTTGGCGCCATTTAGATGACGAGTGTATCTATTACAGCTCGCTGACCGCCATGGGCGAGCTCGTTCGGTATGGCTGCACCACGGCGATGGATCACCACTACGTTTTTCCGAAAGAAGGATCTGAACGCTTTATCGACAGGCAATTCGATGCTGCGGAAGCGCTCGGAGTCCGCCTCCACGCCACGCGCGGGAGCATGTCGAGGGGCAAAAGCGACGGCGGCCTTCCGCCCGATGATCTTGTCCAAGACATCACGACGATCCTCGAAGATAGCGAGCGACTCGTGAACAAATTCCACGATCCGTCTCCATTTTCGATGAGGCAAGTTGCCCTCGCCCCCTGCTCGCCTTTCAGCGTGACGACCGACTTGCTCAAGGAATCTGCACGCCTCGCGCGCAAACTCGGCGTCAGGCTCCATACGCACCTTTGCGAAACGTACGATGAAGAGCAATTCTGTCTCGACTTGTTCGGACTCAGGCCGCTCGACTACATGGAGAGCTGTGAATGGACTGGAGATGATGTCTGGTACGCACACGGCATTCACTTCAACAGTGCCGAGTTACAGCGACTTGCCGATACGGGTACAGGCGTCGCGCACTGTCCCGTATCAAACATGAAACTCTCATCAGGCGTCTGCAAAGTCCCAGAAATGATGGAGCTCGGCGTCCCCGTCGGTCTCGCCGTTGACGGAAGCGCAAGCAACGACTGTTCCAATTTGATGGCGGAGATCCGAAGCGCCTATTTGCTGCATCGACTCACATGGTCCGACAAAGCCCCGTCCGGTTACGATATATTGAAAATCGCGACGAAGGGCAGCGCGGCAATCCTCGGTCGTGATGATATCGGCAGCCTCGAAGTCGGCAAGGCGGCAGATTTGTTCGCGGTCGACACCTCTTCACTGGAGTTCGTGTGCGCCGAGAATGACGCAGCGAATCTCCTCGGCACCGTAGGCGTATCCAAGCCGGCGCGCTTTGTCTACGTCAATGGCGTCCTCGTCTCGCATGACGGCATACTCATCGGCATCGATGAGGAATACGTGGCGCATGCAGCGCGTCTAAGCGTCGAAGAGATGCTCAAGAAAGCAGGGATGTAATACTCAAAGGAGAACGGAATCCTCTCAGCGATTCATCATTAAACCAAAACACGAAAAGACCTCCTCGGTAGAGGTGCCGACAAAGGCATTACGTGCTGTGAAAAGTCATAGCAGCGCACGTTTCGCGGGAATCCTGAGTATACAAGGAAATTGTCTCTCCCGCGAAGCCGGAAAAAGCAAATCGGAGAATGCTTATGAGAGAGATGGAGAAGAAAATTCTGGAAGAAGGGCGCATATTGCCCGGCAACATTGTTCTCGTTGACTCATTTCTAAATCAGCAAGTCGATGTCAATTTCCTTCAGAAGATGGCTGACGAGTGGTACGCATATTTCGGCGATCGCAAGGTCACGAAGGTGATGACGGTGGAAGCATCAGGCATATCGGTCGCTACGATCGTCGCCATGCGCTTCGGCGTTCCGCTCCTTTTCGCGAAAAAATATGAGAGCTATAACCTGACGGGAGACCGCCACCAGGCGACGGTTTACTCGTATACAAAAGGCAAAACTTACACCATTTCGATTTCGCGCCGTCTCCTGACCTCAGAGGACCACGTCCTGATCATCGACGATTTCCTTGCGAAAGGAAGCGCGTTAAATGGTCTGATCGATCTCGTGAAAAGCGCCGGTGCCACCATCGCCGGGATCGGCATCGCCATTGAGAAGACGTTCCAGTCGGGAGGCCATGAGCTACGCCAACGCGGCTACGAGATCTACTCGCTCGCCCAGATCTCCGGTTTTGACGAGGACAATCACATTTTTTTCGAACCTGAACCGATTATATGATGCAAAACTGCCAATGCTGAACGTGGAGAGAACAGTATTGCCAGCTTGTTCAGTCGAGTAATTTGTCGGACGGATCGAAAGACTATATGCCGGTGCTTCATTCACTACTTACCGTTGGGGACATGTTATTGCCATCTATATGTTTTCTTGACAAAAAATGCTCTTCTCATTAAACTGATACAAAATGATATCAAATAGTATCAGTTTGCGAGGTGAGAAGGAATGGATTTAAAAGATTTCTTGGAAATCTACACGGATAAAAAAACTGATGATCTTCCAAAAATGAAGCATAAATACGGAATGCAAAAGCTCAATCTGTATTTATCCAACTTGAAGAGTTCCTTTTATGAACCGATCGAGCTCCTTGATGCTACGGGTCAGCCACTTGTTTTTCTACCTGAAAAAATCCGACATAACGCTCAAAGCTACAAGATATTGCACGCACAGGGACTGTCGGGAAGAGCTTTCGGGCGGAAAGCCATGGAGGATGAAACGGCTGCGACTTTTGACATAGAGGGCATTGATTACAAGCTCGACAGCGTTCGAAGGATTTTTGCAGGCTTCGCTCCGGCGGACAAGGTTGAAAAACGTATAGCGGGTATGAAGATGGGAATCGAGTTTATCAGCGATCCGCACCGTACAATCAGCGAAGAAAATCTGTATCGGCTGTATAAACTGGCCATATGGGATTCTTTGGAGCCGGAACATGAGCTCCTGCCAAAATCTCTCTACCGTCATGATACGGTCACGGTTACTGACGGGACAAGAATACTACACACAGGCTTGTCCCATGAGAAGTTGCCCGTCTATATGAAGAGGCTGATCGCCTTTATGCAAACGGGTGACGATGACGAGCTGCGAAAAGCGGCGATCGTACATTTCTATTTGTCCTATGTACACCCCTATTTCGACGGCAACGGGCGCATGGCACGATTGATACAGATGTGGTATCTCGTCCAACAAGGCTATCCCGGTACGATGCACGTGTCACTATCGAAGTACATTGAGGCGACTCGAGAAAAATATTATCGGACTTTCGAGCAGATCAAAGAGAATGCAGAAATCAGCGGTCTTATCGACGTCACCCCATTCCTGAAGTATATGAATGACTGTGTGTACGACCAACTCCCCAGTGAATTCCCTTACCGAAAATCGATTGAGAACTATACCGATCTTGTGCGCGAAGGGGCCGTCACCGAAAAGGAACGCGACCTCTGGCAATTCGTGATGAGTGCCTACGGTACGAGTGAGTTCTCGACCAAACAGCTTGAAAAGGACTTTCGAAATGCCGCCTACGCTACAATTCGATCTTTCGTCATCAAATTTGAAGATAAGGGATTGTTAACGAGACAAAGCTACGGCAACAGGAACAAGTACCGCGTGAGTGTTGACTGAATGAGATTACGTGTCAAAGGGTTAAAACTCGGTAACTGCACGCGATTTTAAGTGGTTTTTATCCATAATCTTAACCTGAAGCAAAATGCTACAGAAAGAGGAGTCGCCTCATTTTGAGACGACCCCACATACTCAGGTTATTTTGCGCGTTTGTCTTTCACATGCCCGCTATGCAAAATTATAGGCAGTCACAATGGGTTTTCGACCTGTCACCTGATCGAGGTAATACTCGTAATTTGACACTCCGAGGAAAGAACCCGCAATGTTGTACAGGTTTGTCCACCCCTTGTGCTGCAATGCCAACAAGGCATTGTAACTCCTCTGCGCGGAGCGGCAGTGCAAGTAAACCGGGCGATCTTTGGGGATTTCGTCCATACGCGCGCGCAGCTGGCTCAGCGGCACATTGACAGCTGTCACGATATGTCCCTTTTCATACTCGGCAGGTTCACGGACGTCGACGATGTAGGCGCCTTCCTCGACGAGTTTACGCACATCGGAGACGTGAACGTGACGGTAAACGCCGTGTAACAAGTTGAGTCCGACATATCCCGCAAAATTGACCGAATCGCGTGCGGTATTAAACGGAGGAGCATAACAGAGCTCCAGATCTTTCAGGTGTTCCAGTGTCGGAGAGAACTTGAGCATCGCCGCGATGACATCAACACGCTTGACGACGTCGCCCTTCCCGATTGCCTGCGCACCGAGAATGCGCCCTGTCGGAATTTCATAAATGACTTTCAGGAACTGATTCTCACTTGACGGCATAATACCGACAGAGTCTTTCGGGATAACATAGACGTAATCGTAGTTCGTTAAGCCAAGTTGATCGAGTGTACGGCACGTCAAACCTGTCGATGCCGTATTCAAATCAAAGACACGGATGGCGGACGAGCCGATGTAGCCGGTGTTCATCGTAGGGATGCCGTATATATGATCCGCGACGGCGCGTGCTTGCTTCAGAGCAGGGCCGGCGAGCTGCAAGGGTGCAAACTGTCCGGATAAACGGTGGAAGACAGCGATAACATCACCGATCGCGTAGATGTCAGGATCGGATGTCTTGTAGTTTTGATCGACTTTTATGTATTTGCGCTCTGTGAGCTCCAGGCCGGCGTCTTCCGCTAATTGCGACTCAGGCAGCGTCCCTGCGGCCATCACGACCAGCTCACAAGGAACAACTTTTCCGTTCGAAAGATGCGCTTTGTTGTCTTCGACCTTGACGAGGTAAGTTCCGAGATGGAGATCGATGCCCTTGTCGTAAATCTCGCGATGCAGCGTCTGAACCATATCATTGTCAAGTGTCAGAAGCACCTGATCGAGCAACTCACAGAGGACAACGTTACAACCTCTGAGCTTAAGGTTCTCCGCCGCCTCGAGACCGATAAAACCGCCGCCGATAACGACAATATCTTTTAGTCCGTTGTCGACGACCGTGTCGTGAATCCCTTTCGCATCGGCCACATTTCTCAGTGCAAAGACAGGAACCGAATCGAGACCTTCGATCGGAAGCATACGCGCTTTGGCGCCGGGACTCAACACGAGCTTGTCATAGCGCTCCGTATAAGTTGTGCCGTCGAGAAGATTTTTAACATCGATCGTCTTCTCCGTTCGGTTGATGCGCACAACTTCATGGTGAACGCGGGCATCGATATTATGGCGCCTCCGCATGATTTCCGGCGTCATCAGGACGAGCGTATCACCACAGGGAATATCATCACTCAGATGATACGGCAGACAACAATTTGAAAACGAAATGTGTTCGCCCCTTTCGAAAACGATCACTTCAGCGTCTTCATCAAGCCTTCTCACTCTAGCCGCCGTCGTCATACCTCCGGCAACACCACCTACTACCAACACACGTTTTTTCATAATACCTCCCTTTCGTTGACCACCATAATTGATCACTTATAAGATTTTATCCTTGGAAATTCTTTCATTCCACGAATATCTACCATCGCTACGATAAAAAACATAGCCACGTTAATCATAACCTATGCATGTATATTTTTGCAAATTCTAATGTAATCTATGATACAAAAAATGAATAACAGAAGCGTAAACATCTTCACTTAGCAGAGCGGGAATGCTTTCAATTATCCATTATTTCCATTATGAATTATGTCAAAAGATGCGGATTTTATTCCGATATTCGTATATTATTATAAATATCATGTGTTAGTTCGTATATTCGGCTTGCACACTGCTCGCGAAAATACTTGTCGGTTAGGGAAGCGTCAACGATGATGAACAATAATAAGAACGATGCAAACAAATTAGATCTTGACACAATACGTATGCAGGAAAAATTGAAAGGCGATTCCTTCCCGGAGGACTGGGACGAATTTCTCGATGACGATATTCGCAATTTTTTCGATGCGCTATTAGAAGAAACGGGACAGAGGAAGAGCGACATTATCCGGAAAGCAAATCTTTCACGTACTTACGGTTACCAACTTATGGAAGGAAGGCGGCTCGGGAAAAGGGACTATTACCTACAGATCGCCCTTGCCATGTCGCTGGATCTCAGAACGACGCAAAGGATGTTGTCCGTCACACGTTGCGGCGCGCTTCATCCGCTGATCAAGCGCGATGCGGCTGTCATTTTTGCCATCAATCACGGTTATGACAACTACCAAACTTACGACTTTTTGACTTCTCTCAATCTCACCCCTCTATCGGATGGAACAGAATAATCTACCGCCACCCGGCAAAACCAAAAGCGAATTGAATACAGTCAACAGGTCAGTTCAAAAGGCCTACTTTATCTATTTTCCGAAAACTTAAAAATATTCGTCCATTTGTCTGCTCCGAGCAGACAACCGGTGGCCTTTCAAAGTATATACTGCAAACGTAACCCGGATATGCCTAGCGCTTACGTAAAAAACGGCGTCGGCAAACACGGATAAAGCTTTGTCACTACGGAGACAGCCGCCTCATGATTGTTTGGCGGCAAGAGAAAAAGAGGAAAACGATGATAGAAATCATAGGAATCATCATTTTGGTCAATACCAACAAGAAGAATGCCCTTGCTCGTGGACGTAAACCCGGCGGATTTGCCGCTCTCACCGTAATTCTATGGGTTGGCCTCGAGCTCCTTGGGGTTTTGATTGGCTCGTTATTGGAGCTCGGTTATTTAACTTATGTGCTCGCTATCTTTATGGCGGCAATCGGCGGGCTCGCATCGTACCTTGTCGCGAAACACTGCAAGCCCGGCGACTATGTAGCTCCTGCTGAGATCATCAAGCAAAACATGGCCGCGAACATTGAGCCTCTCGCTTATCCGGCGAACATTACGATTGTGCGCGAGAGCAGTATGGTGAGCGCTCTCGTGTCGTGGACATTTACACTGAACGGTCGTCAAGTCGGAAGTCTTGGAAACGGCAAGGCAATGACGGTCACGACGAATCAGAGGCAGAACATCCTCATCGCCACGGACGGTTATGGCACCGAGTTGCCGCCCTTTACATTCGAGGTAGCGCCGGGCGCTCAGGCTCAGGTATTTTTCAAGATCAATCGCTTCCTGCCTGAAAAATCGATCGGACTCTATCATACTTTTGCTCCAATGCAGGGGCGACAAGCCTATGCGCCGCCACAAGCGCAACAGCCCGTCGCGCTGCAGTATCAGACGGAAAGTACGCGACATCAAAGCGTGCAGGCAACTTTTTGCCACAAGTGCGGCACACCATTGGAAGAGGACGAAGTCTTCTGCTCAGAGTGCGGCACGCGGCGCTATACTCCGCCTACACCGGAACCCGGTGCGTGGCAACCTAGAGTCGCGCCCGGCGCAACAGCGATTCCGGTCGAACAGAAAAATGCTTCTCTAGAGGCAAAACCCATGCGCGCCGCGTGGACAGGTCTTTGGCTCTTCGGTGCGTGGTTCATCATGTCTCTTATCCAACGTTTCTCGGGGATTCGCCTCCCTTATTGCGGCGGAGTTACGGCTGTGATCGCAAGCGCCCTTTACGGCACAAGTATCTATCTGTACATGCAAAAAGGTACAAAGGCCAAGATCTTTGCAGCCTCCGCCACGTTTGGCGGCCTGCTTGTGACGGTTATCAATTATCTATTGCCGGTCATTCCCCCGCATCCTGTGGAGGTGCACGCAAGCGAATTTAACGCCTTCGCAATTGTAACGATCGCTCTGCGTGTCATAACGACGGTTGGCGGTGCGCTGCTGTTTGCCAACATTTTAAAAGATAGCCCAAAAGGGCAACCGGCTTACCGGGTCGGCACAAACGGTGTAGTGTCAGGCTCTTTGGAAAAGAGTAAAGTTTGGCGCGTAGCTTCCTTTACAGCGTTAGTGAGCATGTTGCTCCATATCGTGGTTACAATCATTTTTGCTCCCGGTATCCTCAAGCATTTTACCAGCATCTTCCTTCTTCTGTTCAGCAGCCTGTTGACAGCGGCGACACTCATCCTTACCCCTGTTGCTCTTCATGGACTTTCCACCATGAGATCGAAACGCATACGGCTCTCGGGATGGGGACTCGTTTGGTGCTGGCTGTGTACGGCCGGTATGGCCTTTTCCATCTTGATGCTCATGATTCCCCGCGCGATGCCCCGAACAATCCCCTTCTACTCGTCACAGCTGTTCATGAGCAGTGCCGCCCTTGTAGGTTTCATCATGTTGATCGCGGGAAGGCGTCTGGGATGGTATGTCGTCTTATTCAGTACATATTTAGCGCTGATGGGTCAGTTTAGTTCAGGCGTCGGCCCTGCAGTTATTCTGGGAGATACGCAATATATCATCCAGATGATCGCCGCAATCGTCGGAGCTCTTAACCCTATCATTACATGGTTCTCGATAAAAAGTGCTTGGAATGCCGACTTAGCTCCGTCCATCGCGACTTCATATCAATATCAACATCCGTATCAATATCCGCCTAGAGGAATGTAAAAGAGGAGGTATTCGAAATGTTTTGTCATGAGTGCGGGATGCCGTTACCGCAGGACTCACAGTTTTGCCCTTTCTGTGGAACAGATTTGAAAGATGCACAACCCGACAAAGCTCCGGAAGCGAGCGAAGTCAGGACTAATGCCACAACTAACCACATCAGGTCCGCTATCCCCCCCTTCGCGAAACCTGAAGCTATGGCGCCGGAAACAGAGTCCGTACAGGAAGAGGTCTCCTTACCGGAAACTCACAAAACGGAAACTCCGCCCGCGATACCGCAGATGCAGCCTTATGGCGACATGGCGAGATCGCAGGCGCCTCGTAATGAGGATTTTCCGGCGCCAGCCGCTCCGAAGAAAAAGAAGACCAAAAAGATTCTTCTTGTCGCCGCGATCGCTCTTGTCGTCATTCTGGCAGCCGTCTTGGTGCCGCTTTACATGAGCAACAAGAAAAAACAAGTGCGTTACGACGAAGGAGCGGCCATGCTGGAAAGCGGTAATTACGGGGAAGCGTTGGATATTTTTGAAAAGCTTAATGGCTTTAGCGATTCAGAAGATAAGGCCAAGCACGCAAAGCAGGGATTGGAGTATGAGAGCGCCGTTAAAAAGATGAATAAAGGGCGCTACGATGAGGCAATAGACGCATTCAAAGAGCTCGGAGATTTTAAAGATTCCTCCGCACTCATGGCAACATGCCAAAAAGCCAAGAGCTATGAGAAGGCGCTCGTCTTGTTCGATGCGGGCAACTATGAAGATGCCGAAGCCTTGTTCAAGAGCGCCGGAGACTATAAAGATTCCTCCGAATTCGCGGCAACTTGCCAAAAAGCCATGAACTATGAGAAAGGGAAGGTCTTGTTCGATGCGGGCAACTACGAGGATGCTGAAGCCTTGTTCAAGAGCGCCGGAGACTACCGGGATGCAAGCCAACTTGCCGTACAGAGCCGTGCACAATTAGATTACGCCCAAGCGAAATTACTCATGGATTCCGGTGACTATGTCGCCGCCAAAGAACTGCTCCTCCCGCTTGACTCAGCCATCATCCCGGATAGAGACGAGCTGATCAATGAGTGTGACAACATGGACAAATACAACGCCGCGAAGGAACTGCAATCGGCGGGAAAGAATTATGACGCTTACAAGATATTCAAGGAACTCGGAGACTTTCTAGATTCCCCGACGCTCGCCTCCGACTGCGCCGTCGCCAACCCGCGTACGGGCGAGATATATCGAAACAATGACTACCGGGGGACGCGCTGTACGCTCAAGATTAAGCCGCCGACCGGTGACGGCAGCAGAACGTACATCAAGATCTACGCGTCGGACGACACGCTCGTATCCTGTGTCTTTATCAATGCCGGAGATCAGGCGAAGATCAAGATTCCGCCGGGTAATTACAAATTCAAGGCAGCCTATAGCTTTGGCCCGTGGTTCGGAGAGACGGAAATGTTCGGCGATGAAGGGTACTACCAAGCATTGAAAGCCAGTCTCAACGATGACATCTTTAAGTTGAAAGCCAATTACATCTACACTCTGACCTTGAGATCTTCGAAAACAACCGGTGGCGACAACGTCATCACCGTTAATGAGAACAGGGGCGATTTTTAAGATGCCAAACTGATCTGTATGATCAAGGCTTCGACAAGCCGTCCGGTCGGAGTTGTTGACTCAACTTCCGGTCGGACGACCAAAAGCGGTGAAAAGACTATTATTCATCACCTTGTATATTACTGTTCGCTAGGGTCGTGGTACTTTAGCGAACTTTTTCTGTTCATCCCATAAGCCACGTGGGGTAATGGAACCGTGCAGTTGAGAGCGTCGGCACCCTCCTTATATCTTTTCTTTGTTGACCCGATGCGTAACGACACCGTTTCTTGAATATGGCGTTTTTATCGGCATAAACGAAAACGAATCCGACAGACTTAATCAATACAGGCTTGTCGTGATCGAGCCTTCGGAGTTTTCCACGACAAAAATCGAGGAATTGCACATTGCCGGGAAAACGGTATACGGCTACCTGAATATAGGTTCTCTTAAGGAATATCGCCCCGACTTCGATCGGTTCCAGGAATTATCACCCGTCAGGAACTTTCGAAGAAGATCGATATCTGCTGTTCAGAAAACGGCTTTCATTGGTACAATGCGGATGGGATTGAGCTGCGGTAGATCGAAAATCAGTAAATAAGTTAAGAGGAGATCCAAACACTATGAACAACAGAAAGAAACGGAGTTCGTCCGGAGCGGGTATCGGTGTCGGAATTGCCATCGGTATGGGGCTTGGCGTCGCACTCGGCGTGACTTTTAACAACATCGGCCTGTGGCTCCCCATCGGCGCGGGCATGGGAATCGCTTTAGGTGCCGCTTTTGATGCAAAAAACGCAGGCGATAAGGATAAGAACAAGAGCGAAAGTGAAGATCAGTAGCGCTCACGCTCTCTAATGTTGTGTTTTGATGAACTAGGTTGAAGTATGTGGATCATACATGGAATTGCCGCCGTGATTACGGCATTCCTGAATTTAGCTTTTGGAATCATGCAGAAACCGAACCGCTGGTTTGGATTTTTCAGCTTGTCCTTGACGGCATTGACGGTATGCGCGTTTTACAGCGATGCTGCCAACAGAGTCGTTCACGAGGATTGGCCCGGATTGATGGATATCGTGCCTTTCATGTCAAAAGTATTGTGGTGTTGCGTTGTTCTCTCGATTGTCATTAACGCAGTTCCTTTTTTGATGCAATCACATCGCAAGCATCCTTCATCCAAATAAACTTAAAAAAATATAGAGTTAAATAGCAATAGTCGCCTTCCGAAGATAATTCGCATGCCGGAAATGGCATTAACGTATTAGCGCGGTCTCAAATACTCTGCGATCTATTACCATGATGGAACCTTCATCAGCGCAAACATCTTATTCGGGAGGACAACTATGCTACAACGAACCAAACCAGATGAACTATTCCACCGTTTTTATGAGCACTGGATCTCCGTTTACAAAGAAGGAGCGATCCGCGATGTCACAATGGCCAAATACCGCATGACTCTGAGATGGTTGCAAAGACTTGCGCCCACTCTACGTCTCCGCGACCTCAATCGCATTACATATCAGCAGCTGCTTAACGACTATGCCGATGCACACGAGCGACAGACCACGATGGATTTCCACCATCAGCTAAAAGGTGCGATTCTGGATGCACTTGACGAGGGATATATCGAACGTGACCCAACTCGAAAGGCAATCATAAAGGGAAAAACGCCTCGCGAGAAAAAACAGAAATACCTCAATCAATTTGAGCTGCAACGTCTGCTCTCTACACTGGATTTGCCACCTTATATTAATTGGGATTGGTTCATTCTTCTTGTCGCCAAAACAGGAATTCGATTCTCTGAAGCTTTGGCTCTCACCCCCAGAGACTTCGATTTCACACACCAGAAGCTCTCAATCACAAAGACGTGGGATTACAAAGGAAATGGCGGATTCATGCCGACGAAAAATCGATCTTCAATAAGAAAGATCGAGATTGATTGGCAAACTGTTATTCAGTTTTTCGAACTGTTGAAAGGCCGCCATAGAGATCAACCCGTATTCGTAAATGGAAAGACTTATAATTCCACAGTCAATGGGATTCTGGAAAAGCGGTGTCATCAGGCCAAGGTCCCGCAGATTACCATCCACGGCCTAAGGCATACTCATGCTTCACTTCTGCTATTCGCAGGTGTATCCATTGCAAGCGTTGCCAGAAGGCTTGGGCACTCGAGTATGACAACAACTCAAAAGACATATCTCCATATCATCCAAGAATTGGAAAACCAAGATGTAGATCTTGTCATGCGTTCAATTTCAAGTCTCTGTTAGACAGGGGATTATCAATCATTCTGTTTGCGCTGATGATATTAATATGCAAATACTGAACTGTTCGTCCTTATTTTTTTCCACTATCCTCTATAGCAAACAATTTCACTATGATACGTGATCATCAATTGAGCTGTTCAGTCTCCATATTTTTCTTTGACCTCTCCGACAAACATCGGGAGACTATCAATCAATTCCATGTTCAGCTTCAGTCGGCTCCCTATAGACGCTTTTTTTGCGCTTTCATAATCCACAGTTTCTATCAGCTCCTCAATATAAGGGACGTAATCAGGCTTTCTGGGGGAATAAGCTTCTATCGTCTTTTTCAGTAAACTCTTATCCAGCCCCCACTGTTCCGCATACTCATCGATTAGTGACGTAAGTCTCTTAGACTTCCACGCTTCATAGGCTTCATCAAATGGGATTTCACTGCTCACGTTCCCCGCCATAAGTTCAGTGTCTACAAATTCACGCAATAGGAGCGCCGTTTCATGATCACCCATATCGCTCAACTCTTGAATCTGTTCGTAAATAATCCTAAGCGTCTCTCCATCAACGGTCTGTACGCCACCCTCAGGTATTACTTTGTCACCAATGAGCTTTAATATGTGCGCCGCATCAATGATTTGAGTCGCCGCAAGCCTTGTCTTCCCGGGCAAGGGATTGATGACAGGATCATCTTTGTGATTTCCATCTATAATCTTTCTGAGGTTTTTGTAGGCGCCCGTATACTGAAGCCACGTGTGCTCGGACAAGCCAAAAGTCAAATCATTCCACTCATACTCGTAGTACTGACGGACAAGATTCATTTGCTCCGCAGCATCACGAAAACTAAGCATGAAATAAGTACGTTGTTCCTCGTCTTTCAACAGACTTTCCCATTCGGTCGGGTTAGGAAGAGCTGAGATGACATCCTCAACTTTATGCGCAAATTTCGAGACGGCACGCGGATATTGGTCGACGATGACACGACTATTCTTCCCGCCGCTGCCATATAGTCTCAATGCCTCGTTGACAGCTTTCTCTGTAAGCCTTGGGAATTGGAAATTGATGATGGTACCGAACTCTTTAGTCTTGCCAAAAATGCGATTCGTTCGAGAATACGCTTGGATAAGGCCATGCAACTCCAACGAACGATCAACGTACAGGGTATTCAGATACTTTGAGTCATAACCGGTTAGTAGTTGTTGCGCAACAATGATGAGGTCGATATTCTTGGGATTTCTTCCGCTCCCGCCTCTCGTCGAACGGTCCATCAAATCACCAAAGTACGCATCCTCACCATAAGTCTTATCACCGGCATAAAATTCAATGCCGGTAAAAGAGGCGTAATCTTTAAACATTTCCTGTATTTTTTCCGGTGGTACACGATCAGGGGTGTTAGCATCGCCGAAACTGAACGTCATCGCAACATTCAAATTCAGTTCTCGTTCGGCCAACTGTTTTTTAAATTCTTTGTAATAGGCAATGACGCGATTGCGATACGCGACCGTTAAAATCGCGTTGAATTGACGTCCCTGTGACTGTGAATCCCAATTATTTAGAATCCGCTCCACCACGCGGGGGATATGCGTTTCATCTTGATACTCAAAGAGACCTTCGCTGAATGCCTTCTCCTCTACCTCCGCTTCAGAATAGGCGCTGACAATCCTTTCGACTTCCAGTTCACCAAGCTCCGGCTTTTCATTAAGCATTTTGTCCATCAGCTGATCCCTGAGGTCATCATAGGAAATGAACTCGCCCGTATTTACGTAATCAACATGGAAGCCTAAGACATTCCCATCCGCAATGGCTTCGTCGATGGTGTACTGGTGTAGAAGTGGACCGAAAAGCTTTTCAGTGGTGTTAATCACCTCACTCTTCTCGTTAATTCTCCCCACTGCTTGACTCTCATCAAAGAGCGGTGTTCCGGTAAATCCGTAGAACAAACCGTTTTTCTTGAAATAGTCCTTAATGGCGACCATCATGTCGCCCATGGTGGTGCGATGTGCTTCATCGATGATGAAGACAATCTTCTTCTCGGCGAGGCTGTAATCTCCATTCTCAACGAGTTCTTTAACCAGATTATGGAGCTTAAAAGTCGTTGTGACGATGATCCCCGTTCTGGAAGACATCATGCTTTTAGCCAATTGATAAGTGTGTTTCGTGTCATCGACCGTTACGGGTTCATACGCCGCATAAGCCTTAAAATTCTCACTCGTTTTCGCGTCCAGTTCACGACGATCCACCATAAAAACGACTTTGTCAAATCCGGCCCTCGTCGCTAGAAACAATGCTGTCTTGAAGCTGGTCACCGTTTTGCCCGATCCTGTCGTATGCCAGACATAACCGCCGTGGGGCACTCCATCATTGTTCCAACCGAAAGCGGCACCCTCGATGGCTTGAAGTGCATAGACCTGATACGGACGCATGATCATGTGTCGTCTGTTCTCTTCATCCCTTGCCTCGTCGATGATCACGTAATCGCCGACCATTTGATGCGCCATCGGGATCATCAAAAAAAGTTCTATAACCCGACGCCAATCATTCACAGGCCGGTTCTGACGATCCGCCCAAGTGAACACAAAGCTCAAACTGAAATCAGAGAGTGATTTCGGAGTCGCAAAGTAACGTGTCGCAATCTCGCTCGTTATGACCATCATTTGCGAGAAAGCCATGAAGTTGTTCGTGTACTCGCCGTCCTCGTAATAGCGCTTGAACTGGTAGAAGGCTTCTTCAATCGGTTTATCCGTCCGCTTTTGCTCAATATTGATGAGCGGCAACCCGTTGATTAGAAGAATTATATCGAAGCGGTTTCCATTGTCTGTCTGCACTTCCCGAGCAATTTTATAGCTGGAGTCTCCACCTCGGACTTCAGCTTTTTTGAAAATTGTCAAGGTGATTTGCTTACGCGTAAGCCTTGGATTGTTATCACGGTAGATACCATCGATTTTCCCCTTTGATTCTTCAATCGCCAGCAGTTTAGCCGCCTCAAAACTGTTTGAGATCTGGGAAACCTTCGCCATGACCTGAGAAAACTCACCATCAGTAAGTGGAAAACCCTCAAGCTGATCGGCATTGATTCGATTCAGTTCTTGACGCCAGTGGTTGATGAGAGTCGCAACCGTAACACGCTGAATATTTCCATTGAGAAAATCAGGCGCTTCCCACTTGTATTTCATCATTTCGTTGACGAAACTCTCTTGGAAGTTCTTTTCCGACGCGGTTTTCCGATTAAGCTCCATGACTTACGCTCCTAGCTAAAGAAACATCTCGTTAAGATAGGCTTTTTTGAGATTCCGAAGCTTTTCCAGCTTACGTTGATGAAGGGTGATGAGGTGATCGAGATCACGTAAAAAATTACCAATTTGTTTTTGTTCCTCATACGACGGAAGGGAAAAAACATAAGATGCATATTCTTGCGCATTAACCCCCGGTTGTCCTGAACGCTGTGAAGTAATCAGAATGAACTGATTGTATTGCTTTGTGAGAGTATTATAAAACACGAAATCCGGATAAGTTTTTTTAGAAATCCTGGCTCGAATCAAGAAACCCGCATAATATACCAACCCATCAGAAGCCTTATAAATGAAGCTTTTTCCAACACTTGCACCCGTTCTAGAAAATAAGACATCTCCATTTTGAAGCTTGTAATCATCAGCAGAACTCAGGTCGTAATCGGGCGAAGTCAAGTCAGTATGTAGAAAAGCTCTTGTTTCATCATCTATATCTGTAATGCGAATATACTTGTTTGCTCCATCATACTCTTTTGCCGCAGCATTCATTCCATAGTCAAAAGAGCTACATACTTCCCCCAGCTTACGCTGTTCCCAATCACCAGTAAAACCCGGGAATCTGCGTTTTGGCTTACGCTCACCTTCAGCAGGAAACATCTCACTCAAAAGTGATTTTTTCAAGCTTTTTGCCTTCTCAAGCTTACGCTGATGAAGGGTGATGAGGTGGTCGAGACCTTGGAATACAGCCACAATTTTTGATTGCTCATCTTTCGTTGGAAAAGAAACAACAATCTCTTGGATATCTGAGTTATGAATATGAACGATGGATATTCCTTTAGCTTTACCTGCTAATTGTTTTTTTGGTTCCCCGTTCGAGATAGTGAGGGCTAAAAACAATGGATCAATACTTTCAAATGGGCGGAGAATGTTCAGGTCGCCGCCAATTATAATCCCTGATTTTACTACAGCTGACGCTCTTGCGATATCTTCCGCTGTTTCACCCGAAGCAGGTACTATAACCTCGTTTCCTTCACTTACAACCACCCCTGATTTTTTCTCAGAAAATGTATCAACATCACTTATGAAGAACTGATAATTTGTATAGAGTCTTCCATACAGTATTATGGGAGTTTCTTTATCTCTTAGATCTTTTTTTGAGTAGCCGCTTCCTTTCGAATAATCCGCAACATCCTCGGCCTTACGCTGTTCCCAATCGTCAGTGAAACCTTTAAATCTTCGCTTTGGTACTAACCTTTTCTTACTCATAGGTCACCACCATTTCACTGAGCATCTCCTCGATTAACTGCTCCATTTCCCGAATTTCAGCATCAATGTCGTCTAAAGTTTCCGAATAACGCTCGTTCAGCATCTCAAGTGTCGAGATCTCAGCTCTTAAAGGGGCTTCTATCAGGGCGGTAAACTCCTCATGGAGATCACCAAACCATTTTTTGAACACCAAACGATCAATTTCCTCATCCGTTAACTCAAGGATTCTGTCTTCGACAGCTTTATCCAGTTCTTTCTTGAGCTGTCGTATTTCACGATTTGTCGCTGTACGTTTGGTAAGCAGTGTTTCTAACCGTCTGAGCAGTTTGAATTCAGGACTCCCCTTCGCCACCTGCTTCAATTCCTCTTTTACTGCACGTCCGTCAAAATCATCACCCGGTTCATCGTTTGCATCTCTCTTCAATGTATCGATGAGAGCATTATTTTCATCACTATCCTCAACTTTAGCCGCCTCCACTAGTTCGTTGATCTCAGTCTCAGCATCATTGAGTTCCATTTGTTTTTGTTCTATTTCTTCGAGCTCGGTACGGAACAGCTCTTCTTCAATCAGCTCATTTGGAATAAGTGTCCCTACCCAACCATCCTGCTCTTCTCGACGATTCGCCCCACTGCCTTTCATAACAAGTCGCGGCTCTCTTGTCCTGCCGACTGTATAGAAGTCATTGCCAGCTATGAGTTCAGTATCTTTGTTCAGCATATCCTTCCAAAGTTCAGCAATAACCTGATAGCCGTCATAATAATTTGTGAAACGATAGTCATCGAGAATGTCCCTAATGTCATCGAGCATCGATGCACGGATGTCGGATGAATAAGAAACATCTTGGATATTGCGTAACAGCTCCCAATACCGAGCAATGAAGAAGTCAAGTTGCTGGTGTAATGTTTCAATCTTGTCTTGTATTACGGGACTCGCTAAAGCTGTCTGACCAATTTCATCAACTGATTTTGTCAACTTCACGTAACCCGGTCGCACATCAGTGAGCGCCTCGTCCAAAACCTCAGGAAGTAACGAATGAAGTATTTCCAGTGTCGCCAGATTATCTCTCGGTATACCGCCATAAAGATGACCATCTACATCATGCGGGATCTCTTGCGTATCGGATTCGATATAACGCGAGATATTGAGATTGTATTCGTTTTCAATGATCTCTTCTCGAGTGGCCAAGTGACTGTAGCCCTTAAGTTCTGTCCGGGCAACATAGGTGTCAACAATTTTGGCAATGTCTTTTTCTTGGAGAGAATTCTGTTTGCCGACTTTGATAAAGTGTTTGGATGCGTCAATAAAGAGCACTGGTTCACCCAGAGGACGACTCTTCTTCAATACAAGTATGACAACGGGGATACCGGTATTTGTGAAGAGATTAGCAGGAAGGCCAATCACCGTGTCAATGTAGTTCTTATCAAGCAAGCGCGAGCGAATTTGCCCTTCAGCAGCTCCTCGAAAAAGTACGCCGTGAGGCAGAACGATCGCCATTGTCCCGCTTGGGCGTAGATGGAAAAGACCGTGAAGAAGAAAAGCATAATCACCTTTTGAACTGGGTGGAAGAACGCCGGCAATTTCGAAGCGGGGATCGCTCACCTTGATGTCGGCCCGATTCCAATTCTTCAGAGAATACGGCGGATTCATCACGACAGCATCAAACTGAACACCTTCTCCCGGACGATCAGGATCCTCCGGCCAGTCTTCCGCTAACGTATCAGCATTGCGAATATTCATCCGTTCAGGGCGAACCCCGTGGAGCAAAAGGTTCATGCGCGTCAAGTTGTACGTTGCTGTGTTCTTCTCCTGTCCGTAATAATCCAGTCTCTTCCGAGCATCCTCATCCAAATGTCTCCCAACCGTCAGCAAGAGTGAACCTGACCCGACTGCCGGGTCGTAAACTGAACTGATATTGGGCGTTTTCGTGACGATCTGAGCCATCACTTCGCTAACTTGGCGAGGCGTATAGAACTCACCCGCCTTCTTCCCCGACTCCATCGCAAACATGCCAATCAGATATTCGTAGGCATCCCCTAGCACGTCTCCTTCTTGGAGTTCCACCATGTTCAGATCAGCGAAAAGAAGAATCAGTGCACGGATATTCTTGCTACGTTCATTAAGGTTGCTTCCAAGTGCCGAATCCGTGAGATCGAGAGTCGAGCTGGAAAACAGGCCTTGAAACTCTGAGGAATCCTCTGACACCGCGATAGTCCGCTCGAAATTATTAAGGCTGTCAATCACCTTTTGGAGCTCAAAATCCCCTGTATTGATATCCTCAAGCCATCGCTGATAGAGATAATCAGGCAGAACATAATAACCCTGTACGCTTTGTATAGACTGGGTGAGCCTGTGACCGTATGCTTCCCAAGCTTCCTTGTATTCTCTCATCAACGCCATTTCAGACGCTGCCGTGCTGCCAGCAGTTGTCCGGAATGTCGCGAGAGTCTTATCGCTCAAGAATTTATAGAACATAAGTCCCAGCATGTAGTCCTTGTAGCGACTTGCATCCATTGAGCCACGAAGCTCATTCGCTCCGTTCCACAATCTACGTTTAATTTCTTCAGAGGTGATCATTTTAAAATCTCCTGTCTTTTTATGAATGAACTATTTATTCAAATAGAAAGCAACCCGGTCCATGCACTGAGCTGCATCATTTTCACCTATTGCTACATGCGGTTTATTATTTGCATTGGTTTTCAATCACGCAGTCAACTAACAATTATCTCTTTTCGCTCAATTTCCTGATGGCAAGTAATATACTTTGCCTTCTCCAAAAACTAGCTGAACATCCTCTTCATAGAAGTTGGTTGTATCAAGTCCGTACACGTCGTAAATTCCTTGAGTCTGTGCTTGTATTAATCTCGCTGTGCTTTCTTCCATTTTTCTATATTTGTAATCTTCGTTAATCAAGCTAGGAACAAAATGAACCACACTGTCAAGTCCATCTCTTTTTCTACGGGTCTCAGATATTTCAATTCCTAAGCGTTTCATCGTTTCTTGATGCCAGCCACTCAACCTCTCCCGAGTCTCAGTGACCTGATTTGTATAAGCAGGTAACAAGGCAACACAATATTCTCTCGATACCGCCCCAAAATGCAGGGTGTATTTCAAATCAGTCATTTTATAGAGGATCTCTAACAACGCTTTCTGATACGTGAACCATTGTTGAGTTTTCTGTATCACTTTTTCGTAGGAAGAATAATCAAGATCGTTTTTTCCTGCATTCCCCACAAGTGATACATTAGCCTGTCCTAACAGTTGTGTGCATTTCTCCTCGAGCCTATTGAGCTGTGAAATCTTAGATAGTCTCAGTTCATTGTTCTCCAAAATTTCACCCTGAAAATCTGCAATCTTTTTCACGTGCGCAACTAAAGAAAATACACTGCTGCGGTATTCGTTATCTTGGAAATCTGCAATTTTAGTTATTCCATCACTGATTTTTTCCAACTCAGAATTTATCTGACTCATGTAATACTGCCCTACAACCAAAGCAGCAACGCCCATAGCAGTTCCAACAGCATTGCCCACAATAGCTGTTCCTTCTTGAGCTTCAACGGGAATTAAGTTCGCATGCCCCTTAATGCCATCAGCACCTCGATAGAATCCTCTGACAGCACCTAGCATTGATTTTGACTTATACAGCTTTTCCCCTGCCGGCAAAATTGCTCTGTAGAGCACTTCCTTATTTCGCTGAACCGCTTGTATTGCATTGTTCGTGACATTACCTACTTGTACTAATCCGGGTATAAGATTATTCACACGAGCCAAAATATAACTATCTTTTATTTCAACAAGTTCGTTTTTATTTTGGAAGGTCTCCGCCGGTAACATTTCCAACTGAATAGTAAATTCATGCAAATTATTATCTATATCTACCGGTGTTAATTGTTTGTTAGATTTGCCGTAGGATTTCTCAATACCGGTGATGTGATTGCTTGAAGTTTTTCTCTTTGAACTCAAATAAACGATCAAGCCTACCGCTACCGTAACTAAAATGATGGTTGCTATAATCACATATTCCATATTAATTAAACCTCTTCCAACACTCAGAATCATCCAATTTGAAACCACAAGCCAATTTAGGCAGAGATAATTCAAAATAGGAAACATACCCTGCTACATTCTTAGCATAGATTAGATGGTCTAGAGGCCGTAAGCTTATTAGCAACTTCAACGATGTCTCGCCACTTTTTAATTTCGGTTACTAGTCAGTTATTGCTCATCCCCATTATCGAATATTATAAGCGATTATCATTCGGTCACCAAAGCTATATTCAGCTATATTTGACCCGAGAATCGTAAAGAGTTCTCGCCTCAAAGGATAAAAGACAAACTGAATATCAATTCCATTATTTTCTTTAGAATTTTCAGAACTGAGTCCAAAAGAGATCATTCACTTGGGAACAGCGTAAGGCCGAGGATGTTGCGGATTATTCGAAAGGAAGCGGCTACTCAAAAA
>MTKW01000509.1_pt1 | contig 21527 bp, 19 predicted proteins | sample 1042761 | NCBI WGS metagenome assembly MTKW01 (sample SAMN06205366, study PRJNA360243) | anaerobic digester metagenome | biome: Wastewater treatment plant; feature: Anaerobic digester sludge; material: sludge; isolation source: anaerobic digester fed with sludge from wastewater treatment plant ... | reverse complement strand
CCCCTTTCTGTCATCCAGAGGGAGCGACCGCGTCAGCGGATGCGACCGAAGGATCTTAACCACCATCGTCCCGCCATTATCCACCCGGAACGGAATCCCCCCGGCCCATCGGCCGGACGTTGTCTTGCTAGCCGTATATCTATACGCTATACTCCCAAACCCCGGTTTCATTCAGAACGGAATAAAAGACTATGCACGAAACTATTCGCTCCGCTCAAGATTCTTCGCTTCGCTCTGAATGACAAGATAAATATCAGGATGACAGGGGTGGGGGGCGCTCTGAATGACAAGATAAAAAACGGAATGACACCCCCTTTCTGTCATCCAGAGGGAGCGACCGCGTCAGCGGATGCGACCGAAGGATCTTAACAACTACAAGTACCTCCTACATCACCAGGAACGGCATGACAGAGGTAGGGCGTTCAAAATGACAGGTGGGGGGGCTCGGAAGTTTCACGCGCCATCCGCACCACGATAAATGAAAGCCCGTCATTTTCAGGAAACGATGAAGCGTTTACTTTCATTGCAATGATAAAAAAAGGAGCCGCAAAAAAAGAAGAGTCCGCTGCGTAACATTTATACGCAGCGGACTCCTTCTCGATTGCTCTGCTGCCCTTAATACATCATACGGTCAACAACTGCAGTTGATAATTATTGTTGAACCGGGAACACCTCGATAAGTAAAGCGATGTGCTTCAAGATGAGAATGGCATCCTGTACCGTGAGGGTATCGTTGCCGCTGACCAGTGCCAGAGATTTCTGGATATCATTGAGTTCGGCAAGCCCGACGATGCTCTTCAAAACTAGAATAGCGTCTTTCACATCTATCTTTCCGTCTCTGTACACATCCCCATAAAGAGCCGGTTCGCCGATAGCAAATCCCCCGCCTAAAAGATCCGCCAGTGACGGGGTAGTCTCCGTGGTGATTTTGGCCCAGGCAAACTTCTGTCCCGGAACCTCTGTAGGGATTATACCCAAGCCGATCCCACTGTCCGAGCATTCCTGCCATTTTTTACCGTTCCACCAGAAAAGCTTCAGCCTTTCTTCCAGCACCCCGTCAGGCAGGTCTTCATCGTTGTAGAAAAGCTTGATGAAGAGGCCCCTGACGTCTCCGGCTTCCCGAAAATCATACTCATAGTACACATCGATATATCTTCCCAGATCACCGATAAGGGAGCCGGAGGTTGGGTTGTCTCCGTACTGTGCAAAGGCTATATATCCTTGGCCTTCCTCCACCTCTACCTGTAACACTCCATCTATACCATTAACCCCCTCTTCCCCAAACCATATGGTCTGGGTTCTTAAGGGTGCAACACATGGAGGTTCGCTCATGAGCCAGGGAGCTGCATTGACGTTACCGATTAAACCATCACCGCCCTCAAAGAAAATGCCCGCGCCGACGATCTCACCGAGTAACTCGTTTAAGTCAGCCGGACCGTATGCATTGCCCCACCAATTGAGAGTGGCATCGAGCTCGAAATCAGTCTCGTTGATCAGCCCTGTTATGTTACCGGCAATGGCGTTGTTGTTAACGGTTACATCCACCTCGGCAGCATCCCCATTGCCGACATAGATACCGGGATTGTTATAGCGGGCAGGACCTTTTTTCTCCATACATTCCTGCGTCCCCAACACCTTGTTGCCGGAGATAATGCCGCTTACAGAGTCGGAACCCTCCAGATGAATACCCACCGCATGGTTGTCGATGAGCGTATTGCCGGTAATCTCGGCATTTACTATGGGGGTTACATCCGTCATTTCGCCTTCCGCGTTTTCCCATTCATGATCATAGCAGAACCAGCCGACCCTTATCGCCCCGCCGAAACATTCACTGATCACGTTGTTGTTTACTTCAGCCTCGATCTCCTCGGAAGCGATGATACGGATGCCGCCGCCTNNATCCCCCCAACATGGGGGTTCGCCGATGCGCATCCCCCCACCTCTAAGATGGGGTACCTCATCATTCATGGTCATTCCCTCAATTCTGTTTCCAGTAACGGTGGCATCGACTGTATCCGTGGCGTAAATCCTGATCCCCCCGCCCAAATAACATGTATCAAGATTTATCATATTGTCGGTGACTACCGCGGTAATATCTGTAGCCACATGATATTCACTAAGGCCGATTCTAATCAACCCGCCCACGTCTTCTCCGGCGCTGATCTGGTTCTCGCTGACCGTGGCATCGATTTCCTGGCCGTTGACCCTGATAACCCCGCCGATATCAACATAATCCCTATATCTTCCGCAGTTGATAACATTGCGGCGGATCTCGGCCTTGACCTTCTCCGAAATATCATTATCATGGGAACAAGAGATCAGCCCGATGCGAATAACCCCGCATGCATCCAAATCCTCTTCTGTTAGCTGAAAATCGTTATCCGTTACGGTTACATCCACTTTACGTGCAGATTTGACGCGAAGGGAACCGTCATCGTTATTGTAAATTCTGTTGCCGACGATGGTGGCGCTTATATCCCCGGGGAGGTCGGTATAACCATTTTGACCACACCACCAACCAAGGCGGATGCCGCCGCCGTGGTTCTCGGCAATGACGTTATTCCGGATATCGGCCGTAATTTTTGGAACCGGATCCTCTTCCACCAACTCGCTCCAACCAATCGATTCGCCGTAACAGCCCATGCGGATGCCGCCGCCCGACCAACAATCCAAATATTCGTTGTTGTAGATAAAGTTGCCGCTAATGGCGGCTTCAATATTTTTTTCAGCCATTAACATAATGGCGCCCCTGTCATTTCCCTCCAGACGGCAGTTCATCACCGTGATGTTCAGGTCCTGCACATCAAATGATGTGATGCCCATATCTCCTTCTGATATTTCCATACCCTCAATCCATACCTTGAGCGGTTCTTCCCTTTCTTCTTCCCGCTGATCTTCAATAATTAAGGAGGGATCCAACGCATTTGTGATATGGGTTCTCTTCCACCCGTCCCCGATGATGCTAACGGATTTGCCAATCGTTACCGATTCCTCGTAATACCCGGCAAGAACACGCACAACTCCTTCGGCATCCGCCTCATCAACGCCCTTCTGGATAGTCCTGTAAGGGTTCTCGGCGGAACCGGTCCCCTCCTCGTCGTCCCCATCTATGGAAACATACACATCACCTTCATGCTGGCTCAGAGCCGGCATATCATCCTGCACAGCGGGGGTTCCCAAAGAGAAAACCGGGAAGGCCAACAAAGAAAGAGCAAAGATAACCAGGATTGTAAGGCTTAACCGCCTTTCGTTTCTCTTAAAACTCATCATCAAACATCTCCTTGTTCTTTAATAATAAACTTTACAAGCCCATGCCTATGCAGGCGGATCCATAATAAAACCGTGATACCGTAAAAAAAAGTCTACCCTCCCCCCCCCTTAAAAACTTTTGCAAACTAAGATTCGCCACCCACCCTGATCGTTGATGCTGATCGGCCAACATTCTGATTTGTTTTAATACTATTCTTCATTTTCATTTATTTTTCTTCTCCAGAAAAATTTTTTTATATTTAGAAACTTATATAAGAGGGATTCTCATAATAAAAGCGAATTCTTAGGTAAATATCATCGCTATTTACGGAGAAGTTATATGAAACCCGGGAAGATCATCTCCATAAGAGAGCTGCATCATGCTTTCAAGATGGGAAAAAATGATTTTGAGGTCCTCAAAGGAATCACTCTTGATTTTGAAGAGGGAGAATATGTATCTTTACTGGGAAAATCAGGCTCGGGTAAATCCACCCTGCTCAATATAATCGGCGGATTGATGAAACCTACGCAAGGCACAGTATCGGTTATGGATACCGATATTACCGCTCTTGATGAAAACCGGATGGCCGAGTTCAGAGCCGGAAAACTCGGCTTTATTTTTCAGTCCTACAACCTGATACCGACCATCAACACCTTCGACAATATTGAACTGCCGCTGATCTTCCTGGGGCTAAACCCGGGAGAGAGAGAGGGAAAAGTAGAAGAAGTGCTGAGAACCGTCGGTCTGGAAAACCATAAAGATCACTTGCCCGGAGAATTATCAGGCGGTGAACAGCAGAGAGCAAGTATCGCCCGGGCGCTGATTACCGATCCAAAGATAGTCCTGGCCGATGAACCTACCGGTAACCTCGATACCCAGACTGAAGCCCAGATCATGACTTTTATGAAGAAACTGAACCGGGAAAAAAAGATAACCTTTATCATCGTTACCCACGATCAACAGATATCACAGAGTACAGATCGGATTATCTACCTGCAGGACGGCGTAATAATCTCCGATGAACCCAACCTGAACCAGAAGGAGGTGTCCTCCTCCCACGAGAGGTAACGGTTATGCGCAAAAAAGATTTATTGAAGATGGCCTGGAAGAATGTTTGGCGCAATAAATTACGTACTATTTTAACGATTATAGCCGTCTCTATCGGCACCTCCTCCGTTATCCTTCTGATCTCATTGGGCGCAGGTTTAAAAGCGAATGCCGAGGCGGAGATACAGAAACAAGGCAGTCTGGTGGAGATCAATATTTTCGGGAAAACAGGCGGAACTTTCAGCCCCTTGAACAAGCAGGATGTGGCCGCCCTGAAAAAGATGAATAACATCAAGGCGGTACTGGCCTCCAAAACAATACATCAGGACCCTGAAATCCGGATGGATGCTTATGCCCCCCGTGCCAGGGTGATGGGAATCAACGTGGAAGAATATAAAAAAGTTGATCAGAAGATGGAGCGGGGAGAGTTTTTCCGCGATCCCGTACATGGGGCGGTCGTCAGTTATGGATTTTTAAACAGTATTTTTCCCAAAAGCGGAAGAGCAAATGTACAGCCCCGGCCAAAGAAAATCGATCCAATCAATAAAGTGGTGCTTATCACTTTTCATAAAAATACGGCGGAGGGGGCTACCCTCAATAAATCGGTACGCTTGAGAATCAACGGTGTTATGGCCCCGCCTTCAAACCCATGGCAGATGGATGACTCCGTAATCTACCTGCCTATGGAGATTATCAACGATGTCATTGACTGGACAGGGAACCCTTACGGCGAAGCGGAGACGATGATGATGATGGAACCGGAAGGCGGGATGATTAGGCTGGATGGTGAAATGTTCTGGGAGTTTGATAATCTTAGCGTCCATGTTGACAATATCAGCAATATAGAAAAGGTGATCAAAGAACTGGACGAACAGCGTTACGCCTTCTGGTCAATTTACCAGAATCTTAAACAAATAAAATTAGCTTTTTTGATCATACAGATCGTGCTGGGGTGCATCGGCGCCATTGCCCTGGCTGTGGCCTCTATCGGGATTGCCAATGTCATGATCATGTCGATCATGGAACGAACCAAGGAGATCGGTATCATGAAGGTTGTTGGCGCAAACGCGCCGACAGTGCGCCGGATTTTTCTGCTGGAATCAGGTTATATCGGCCTGCTGGGCGGGATCTCGGGAGGAATCATTAGCATCGCTTTCTCGGCACTGGCCAACCTTATTTTCGGGATTATCTTCGGCGAAGCTCTTAGCAATACGGACAGCTTTTCCCGGATCTCCATCATCCCCTTCTGGCTTTTAGCTTTTGGTATTATTTTCTCTTTTTTGGTGGGAATTTTAGCGGGGATTTATCCGGCCAACAGGGCCGTTAATTTAAGTTCTATAGAAGCTATCAGGCAGGACTGAGCTGTACAAAAACTGGGAAGTTGGAGGGACGTTTGGATGTCAAAAAAAGGCTGGATCATCTTGATCTCTGTGCTGGTGGTTATTATCGGCGGCATTTCCTGGATTTCCTGGGGGGTAAGTTATTTAAAAAATAAAGTGGAGGAGTCAATGTCATACGATCCTTTTGGCGGGCCGACGGCTATCGTCTCCCGCGGGGATATAGAGAGCGGCATCTTTACTTCGGGGAGCGTTCGCCCGGCACAGGCCATTGATTTTCCCTATGATCTTTCCCAGGAGATCACCTTTCATGTAGAGAATGGAGCGGAGGTAAAAAAAAGCACAATTTTGTTTGTGAAAAATGATCCGGAGATAGAGTTTCAGAATGAAGAAGCTCTGGCAAATCGCGACCGCATTCGGGCGGAGCTTGATCAACTTAAAAAAATGGCGGCCTCGCCTGAGCAGGAGATGCAGATTAAACAGCTGGAAGCAGATCTAAAGAACGCCCAGAACAGGGTCAGCCAGCTTGCCAGGATGCTGGAAAACAACAAGATAAAAGCGCCTTTCGACGGGGTCGTCACCCTGTCAAAAGACCTACCCATACAGGAGGGAGATGCAGGAAACGCTCGCTTCGTCAGGCTGTCAGACCCCCGTGAGATGGTTATCTCCGTGCCGATCGATGAGATCGAGTTCCCCCATATCAAGGTAGGAGATAAGGTGGATGTTAATTTGGCGGCCTATGAAAATGTAACGTTCTCCGGAGCAATAACTTACCTGGGTGGCGAGGCCTATAACCAGAATGGCAGGGTCTCTTTCCCCGCGATAGTAACTCTTGAACCCGATGAGAGGATCCGGCCGGGGATGACCGCCGATGTAAGGGTTATCTTTGCCGAGAGAAAAGATGTGCTGGTGGTGCCGGTGGAAGCCGTGTTTGATGATGAAAAGGGAGAGAAATATGTCAACCTCATTACGGAGGAAGGCGTTGAAGAAAGAACAGTCAAAACGGGTATCTCCGATGGGATCAGCATTGAAATAATCGAAGGCTTGAACGAAGGAGATAAACTTCAGATGGAGATCGATCCCTCTTTCTATGGATAACCTTCGATAGCTGCTTTTCCCGATGAAGGATGCCGCCTTTTCTCCTGCTGATCCGGATCATGCTGCATCCTGTGGTCATATCCGGTTTTCCCCAAACCGGTTTCTGTCCGCTCCTGTTTCTACAACAGCAGCAGGGTGCCAACCACTGCACAGACGATGGGTACAGAAAAGTTATCATCAATTCGGCTACTCAGAAGTTCAGTCAGCGTCCCGGAGAAAGCGATAATCAATGAAGCGCCGGCGATATGCATGACCCCAAGATCGGAAGCAGCCACAAGCAGGAAGGATGCCACCGCCAATGTCCCCACGGTAAAGAATGCCAGCGAGCCGGCCAACGTCTTATCACGAAAAAGGGTTAAACGCCCCCAACGTTTCCCGATCAACGAGGCCGCGGGATCGGCAAAGGCCAGAACCAGGACAGCAGCGATAACCGGTAATTTCGGTAAAAACAGGACAATAATAATCAACGCCATCACATAAAATGTTGATGAATTAACCCGGTAACGTTCAGATGGTCGGGCTATGGCACCAAACACCTTGTCCACCAGATAGTCGTTCCATCTACCGGAGAAGCACCTGGTTATCTCCAGTACTCCGAAGACAAGAAAGATCGCTACCAGAATAGCCAAGGCCTGGATACGGGTAAGCACAAAATAATAGAGGATTGCCCCCGTTAGTCCCATGGAAAGATGAAAGAGATTACGGGCATAATTGGTTGGTTTGAGCTGACGAGATCTGCCCAGAGCCTCCGCCCCCGCCAAACGAAGGTTGTTCAGCTCAAGGAGAAGCTCCTCATAACTGCGTGCCAGCAAATTTCGATAATCAAGAAGTTCCCGGTGGTTGGAATGCTCGGTCAGCTTTACCGTAAAAGATCTCAGCCGTTCGGCTAGACATTTGATAGATTTATAAGCGGCGATATTTCTCTCCCCAAAAGCCGATGCCAATCCGGAGAGCCTCCCTGCCAGCTCCTCCCCGATAGAGCACATGCGGTTTAACCATGCATGGTCTGTAAAATCAGGGTGTTGAAAGCGATCGATAAACTTGCGTACCTCATCGATCAGAATATCGAGCTCAAGGCTGTACTGATAAGAAGCTGTTGTTTCAACCATGGGGATCCTCTGTTTCTTCAACTTTTAGCGACATAAAACGAATAAATAATACCATAGATTCTCATCAGTGTAAACAATATCCGAAAAAGATAATCGTATCAAGACACTGAGGTTTTAAAAAGAACCCCACATAGCCTAACTATGTTATCCTGAAAACAATCTCCTGCTGACAGATTCTTCGCTGCGCTCAGAATGACACCCCTTTTCTGTCATCCAGAGGGAGCGGACGCGCTAGCCATTTTTATTGTCATCCNNATTATCCACCCGGAACGGAATCACCCCGCCCCATCATGAAATAGAGGTGGAAGCAGGGCTTCGGAAAAAATTCCTCCCCTATGGATAGTCGGATCATGATATAATTGTAACCGGTAAGCAGGTTTAAAAGGCTCATCCAAAGAGCCTGTCCACAAACATTTTTAGGGGTTTACAGATGAGAAGGATAGATAAACGGGTAACCTCAAAATACTTCAGACCAATAAACAGGGACAAAATACCCTCGGGGACGGTATCCAGCTCTGAACTTGAGAGCAGCCTGGGAAACCTGGCTATGGGGAAGAAGAATGAAGGGCTCTTTCTCAACAGGTACAACACTGATGATATCATGGCCATGATCAAAGAAGTGGGTCTGGTTAAACATCTTGATTCGCTGGGCTTTAATCATATCTATATCAAGATTTTCAAAGATGAGGCCCTGATCAATCATCTGCAAATTTATGATGAGCAGAAAAACACAGATCACCTGCTCATCGACCTTCGCCTTTCCGAATCCGCGTTTCTGCCCGAAAAACGTTTCTTTGAAAAAAGCAAGGATCACATCCCTCTGGATATGATCGTCATCGAATGGCTCTCCGCCCAGAATCCCCTCCATTGCTTCGATCCGGACAGACCACAGCTCCCCGGCCAGAGTAAACCCGGATTGGGAAGTCTGCGCTACATGATGAAGATCATGTATCTGGTCGGCCAGGATTTGCAGAAAGACGGCTTCATGGACATCCCGGATCATTTTCACGGCGCGGTCATGTATACGCACAAATTTCTTTTTTTCAATCCCGCCCACGAGGCGGTTTTACAGGCCATGCTCAGAGACCTCAAAAAGTATTCGCTCGCCGACCTGTCATGGGGGGTAATTACCGGGACGATTCTCAACAAAAAAACCGGCAGGCCACAGGTTTATGCCCCTTCCGAACAGATTTTTCCCCTGTCGGATTTTATGCAGAGATATTTCCGGACCAGGAAATACCGGGGGAAATTCAGAGAGATTTACAGAAACAGAAGCTATTACTTTGATTACCGGGAGATGCTCAGGAGAAAAGAGGCCATCCTGAAGATGAAAAAACCGGAGGAAGTCTAAAAACCCTTGACTAGAACCAATTGCTCCAATCCATGGATTATATTAAAACTACATGACACTCTTTGCAAGATCTGAAATCAGAATCCCTGGTTACCAGAGACAGATTATGGTATTTTGCCGTTGCGGCGATTATTGCATCAGGGGTCTTTATTTTACGGTTTTGGCGCATAACATTCCTACGCAACAGACCTGCCTCACGTGAAACTTCCAAACTTACCTCTAAACATCTTTCGGGGACAAATAATTTATCGAGAATTTCTATTTCTTGATCATTACTTCCAGAATAAATTTCACATACAGAAATCATTGAAAAATAAATATATCTATTTTTAACCTCTGCTTCATTAACCAATTCTTTTACTGCTTCATCATCTGCCAAAAATGCGATTATTATATTGGAATCAAACAAGTAACCATAAGTCACCAAGTTATCAGTCATAATTCCATTCCTTACGAGCTTTATTTACATGTTCAGATAATTCTATAGCCCTTTTACTGCTTATAGTACCACAGAGATCGATTAAATCTGAATTATCCTGTAGTTCTGATTCCACTTCCAGAGTCCTTTGACTTAAATCAATGGTGACCTTATTTGCTTTAACTTTTAATCTTTTTAATAATTCTTTTATATTTCTGGTTTCTTCCGGATTTATTTTATAAGTTTGCATTAATATCCCCCTTTTAAACCTATTTCTATATATATTACCCTTATATAATTTTTGGTTATCCCATATAATGTTATTATACCATAATTCTTATTAGCCTTTCTTGCCATTTAGCGAAATATTCAGAGAGATCTACCGAGACAGAAGCTATTACTTTGATTACCGGGATATGCTCAGGAGAAAAGAGGCCATCCTGAAGGTGAAAAAACCGGAGGAAGTCTAAAAAACCAACATCTTAGCCGGAACCGGACCTTAAATCACCACTTTTGGAAGAACTCCTCGGCCCATCCAAACAATTTATCCGCTTCCTTTATCTCAACCTTGCGGCCGTCATCGAGCACCATTTCTCCCGTAAAATAACCGTAGGTCTTGATCCCTCTCATCTCCAGAAATCCCAAATTTGCGCCTGTTTTCTCGATTTTTTTGGGCTTCAGGACCAGATTTACCCGTCCATCCGCGCTGGTGATCGGTAAGGAACGGTGCAGATTCTTCCAATCATGCTGGTATTCCGCCGATTTGAGATGATGACCCCGGCCATCATAGATGATCATGCTCTTATTTGATTCCCGGCCAAACCCGTAATCGATATTAAATCCGAAATTCACGCCATCCACCTTCCCTGAAGCGATGCACCATTTCCATTGATTTCTATAGGGAAAAACAGCCCTGGTCCAGTCCAATATGCCCCAACTGTTATTGGAGGCGTTAAAATCATATTTTCGATCCCCGATCCGTAGTGTTCCCATGGCCGGCATACACATAATCTTGATAGCGTAAACAAATTGGCGAGGATCATGAAAAGGGATTAGGTTGGTCATCGTATCCATCCGGGGATCTTTATAGAGGTTAATCTCACCAAAAATCTCCTTTTTAGGAAAGTTAACTTTCAGGATGATATCATCGCCCCGGCGATCGAATTCCATCCTGTTTCCTTTCTTTTCAAAAACAAGCGGCGCATCATACTTCCAGGTCCCGGGATGCCCCACCGAGCCCCTGGTAAGCGGTTTTATCAAGAATATCTCTTTGGGCTTTTTCGCACTGAAATCGTTCAGAGAAAACTGGGCCACGCCGGCAAACCCGATATCAAAGATGTTGAGGATAAGTGCGTAACGATCGTTAAAGACCTCCCAATAATCCCACTCCTTTATTCTGAGCGGCCCGGATTTTATCTTGGAGCGTTCATAAATAAACAGATCATCACGTGCCCAGCCGGAATTTAAAACGTGCCCGTTATCATCCAAAATTTTTTTAGCTGTGGTTATCTCCTTCTGGATTGTCCTGCACCTCTTCTCATATAATTATTCTCATTCAACCTTTAAAAACAACCTATATTTTAAAATATTCTATCTTGGGCAAATTATTTCCTGCTGCAGCGTGCAATTTTCGTTTTTTATATCCATTCAGGGTTTTTTCTGGATAAGTTAAATCATCCCGTTAAGAGTATTCCTTCTTTAAAGTTTATTTACCCTAAAAACATAAAAAACCCCTGAAATCGAGGGGTTTTCATTTTAAATTTTGAGTTTGCATTTGGAGTATGATATTTCTGTTACCTGCATTAAAACTGATTGCCCGAAATTTGTAAACATTACCCCAACCTCTTGTTCAGAGTCTAATGTTTTTTCGTATTGCTGTATTTGTTGCTTTATTATCTCAAACTGAGTGCTAGACCACATATATTGTGTTGGCATATCTGGCATTTTAATTTCTGGAATTTGAGGGTTTTAAAAACTGTAATCCGGTGTCTTGGGGATTGAATGAGGGCTTTCATTTTATTTTTGCAAGCCCATTGACAGCTATATCGGCAGCCGTTATAATTATATCGTAACACGTTATACCGTTGCGCGTAATATAAGATAGAGGGACTGATGCTTGTGGCAATTCTAACAGCGGCATTGACCGAGGCTGTCTATTATATTTTGTTATCCCTTCTTGAACCGCTGCACGGTTATGGGATTATGCAAAATATAGAAAAACTGACCGCCGGACGGGTAAGGCTGGCGGCAGGCACGCTTTATGGTGCAATAAATACCATGCTTGAAAAGGGATGGATCAGAGCGCTGCCCGGGGAAAAATCTAGCCGTAAAAAAGAATATGTGATTACCGATTTGGGGCATAAAGTTCTCGAATTAGAAATTTTACGCCTGGAAGAACTGCTTTCAAACGGAAATCGCATTTTGGGAGAGATGGTAAAATGAGAAAAACAATCCGCAAATGGTTTGGGCTTGGGATTTTGATAAGGAGGAAAAGTGGCTGAATGAAATGGCTGCAAAAGGGCTTGCTTTGATTGCCACCGGTTTTACCAAATATATATTTGAGGAGTCCTTGCCGGGTGAATATAATATCCGCCTTGAGCTGCTCGATAATTTCCCCACGCATCCCGAAAGTGAACGGTATATTACATTTATAGAGGAGACGGGGGCGGAATACCTGGGTTCTATTACACGCTGGGCTTATTTCAGGAAAAGGACTGACAGCGGTGAATTCTATTTGCTATCTGATAATAGTTCCCGTATAAAACATCTGAACCGGTTGTTGCTTTTACTGGGCATCCTTGCTTTGGCCCAGTTATCCATCGGCTTTAGTAATGTTTTGATATTTTTCAACTCGAGAATGACGCCTAATCTTATGGTAGGCACTTTTTGTTTGTGTATCGGGTTGTTGCTCGGATACGGTTACCTGCGTATTAGCCGGAAAAAAGGCAAACTAAAAAAAGAACTGCTTCTGTACGAATAAATACGATCGCCGAGGCGGGGTTAGTTATTCAGATGGTGGAACAAGTAACTCGTTCTCATTTTCATTTTTTTACAGATTCCTTTATTTGTACATTTTCTTTTACAGCAACCAAAGGTGCATCAAAATTATTCTGGGATACTTGGGTCCGTACTGCAGGAAGTAATGTAAAAGATAATGCTATTAATGCTATTATTACTACAATAAAAGCTATGGCTATTGCCACCGCCTTCCAAATACGGCGGCTTCGCCTGTTTCTTTCCGCCAGCGGCGTATTAAGTTGTTCTAATTTCTCTGCAACAATATTTTTATCGGCAGACAGTTCAACCGTATCACCTAGAAGTGTCCCTCCGGATGTCTCAAAAACCTCGGCAACCCGAATAAGGAGCCCGGAGTCCGGCACTGAAAGACCCTTTTTCCATCTAGAGATAGTCTGTCTCACCACATGCAGCCGTTATGCTAATTCTTCCTGGGTAAGCCCCTTTTGTTGACGAAACTTTTTAAGATTTTCGCTAAACATATTTTCTCGCCCCCTTCCTTTGCCTAGACCATACTTTAGAACCGATCGTTGCAGCAAGCAATGCAAAACAGTAAGACCATAAATAAAATAAGGGATTTTAAAGTTGTTCTCATAACCTCAAAAGCCCTTGTTCTATGCAGTTTCAAGCCCCTTCTACAACAAAGACCCACCATTTGGGGCAGGCCTGAATTGTATCAAAGACGCTTATTAGATTTGGCTAAACTACTATAAAATGATACAAATGCACACCCCCTGGTCAATCTTTCAACGATTCCAAGGAGGGGTGTGTATTTTCGTCAGGGGGTGTGCAAATGGCACTCAAGAGAAGTAGGGTAAGCAAGCGGCTCATTCGTCCATTACCATTATTAAAGGGGTGTTTTTATTGGAAGAAGTGGGATCGATTGGAGCAAGAAAATTGGAGCCGCAGAGAAATACAAGCGAAAAGAAGGAAGCCGGGTCAGTATAACAGAAGAATAAAGAAATCTGTCAAAATACTGAGATAATGGAGGTGTATTATGGGTTTTTCAAGAACCGATTGTCAGTTTCCAAGTCATGGTGATAAATGTTCAGCCTGGCTCTACTTACCGGACGGTATGGTTAAGCCTTCACTGGTTGTTATGGCCCATGGTTTTGGTGGATTGAGAAACTGCGGGTTAGAACCGTTTGCTGAATTATTCGCCGATCAGGGACTGGCAGTTTTACTGTTTGATTATCGGGGATTCGGGGAAAGTGAAGGTACCCCAAGGCAGTTAATTTCTCCGCGGAGACATGTGGAGGACTATCATGCAGCTGTAACCTGGGCGCGCGGGCGAAAAGATATCAATTCAGATAAGATAGCGCTCTGGGGAAGCTCTTTCAGCGGCGGCCACTCAATTGTGGCGGCAGCTCACGATCCGAAGATCGCCGCTATTTCAGTTCAAGTTCCTTTTGTTTGTGGGATAGCCAGTTCTACCCCTATAGTTATTCAGAACGGTCCGGGGTATTTTTTCAAAGTTGCTTCCTCATCGATCAAAGATTTTTGGCGGGCCGCAACTGCACAGGAACCCTACTTAGTTCAAATTTATGGCACGCCCGATGAATTTGCTATATTAAATACCCGTGATTCCAAAACAGGATATGAATCCCTTATGCCTCCGGGGTTTGACGTGGAAAATTCAACTCCGGCTCGTATTTTTCTTACCATGGCCTTATACCGTCCTACAAGTGTGGCCGGCAGGGTAAAATGCCCGGCACTAGTCATAGCAGGGGATAACGACTCACTAATTCCAATCGAGGCCGTAAAAAAGACAGCAGCGAAAATGAAGCGGGCTGAGTTTATGTCCCTTCCACTTAATCATTTCGACCCCTATTTAGGTGAACCATTCAATCAGGTATCGAAAAAACAGCTCGACTTTCTGAAAACCCATTTATAAGGAAATTATCGAGTGGATTCTGAACTGCTTGTTAACAAAAATGTCAATGATCCATATTATTTTGGCCTGACAATTATGGCGCTTAATAGATTTGATATTAATATTTCAACGATTAGCGTTCGTCTGCCTTACCGGATATTAAATAAAAAGAGCAGCATAAGCTGCCCTCATCCGTATAAGCAGACCTTCATGTGGCGCTCGGGTCGGTTTCCACCGGAGCCCTATCCTCCATATGAAGAAGCGTATTTTTAGTATTAGCAAGTAGTGGCGGATTATTCCATTTACACAGAAGGATTTACACTCCCTAAACCGGAGCTTTTTGAGCATATTGATGGATTGCGTTCATGATCGTGTCGGCGTGACAGCAACGGCCCACCAACTCCGGCATGGATTTGCTACACTGCTTTACGAGGCCGGTATTGATGAGCGCGAAGCTATGGAGCTTATGGGCCATGCTGATATAACCTTGACGCATAAAATTTATACCCATATCAGAAAATCGAGAAAAGAGGAAACCGCCGCTAGATTAAATGAGACTGCAAACAAGTTTTAACTGTGTAGTTACTGTGTAGATTGATGATTAAAAACATATATTTTTAAGCACTTTTACACATTAAAACAAGCATCAAAAAATCCCTGCAAAACCGCACATCTACGATATTCACAAGGATTAGCCAATTATAATTTCATGGTGGAGGCGGCGGGAATCGAACCCGCGTCCGAAAGTCCAATTACAGGAACATCTACGTGCCTAGCCCCGATTGCTTTTCTCGCACCTGAAGAGATAATCAGGGCAAATCCCTTCGGCGCCAGTCCTGTTTAGGTTTCCCCGTTAGGCGGCAGGACAACCTGCCCGCCGGGTAGTCCGGTTATCGACACCCCTGCTCCTTCCCCCGGACAAGGAAAGAAGGGATGCGCTACTTGATTAAGCAGCGTATGCTAAATTATTGTTGGCGTTTATAGCCTTTCCATGTTTTTACCGGGTCATGGTCCCGAGCACGCCATTCCTGCCCTCGCAACTCCCGTCGAATCCAAACGCCCCCATAACTGAAATCTTTATTTGCCGGCCGAAAACAAATAAGCTTAACAACAGGATGAGCCAGCTTAACTTAAATTATACACGCTTGCGGCCGCTTTTTCAACCATAACATAAGGGTTACACCCTATGTAATATCCGTCCTTCTCCGGAGCGAAGATATCTTTTATTCTTTAATTTGCCTTTCCTTGAAAGCACGCTCCATTTCGCGCCGGGCCGTCTTCTCGGCCAGTGCTGCACGCTTATCATAGAGTTTTTTCCCCCGCGCCAGTCCTATCTCTATTTTGATCAGACCCTTTTTAATATATACCCGAAGGGGTATCAACGTATAACCTTTCTCCTTCAACTTTCCGTAAAGCCGGTTGATTTCACGGCGATGCATAAGCAGCTTGCGGGTGCGTAACGGCTCATGGTTATAGCGGTTGCCCTGAGCATAGGCACTGATATGCACGTTATGGAGAAAGAGTTCGCCGCCTTCGATTTTGGCATAGCCTTCACGCAGGTTGATACGGGAATCGCGAACAGATTTAACCTCGGTCCCGGTCAAGACTATGCCGGCCTCATATTCCTCATCTATATGATACTCATGGTAGGCTTTGCGGTTACTACTCACTACTTTTATTTTTTCGCTCATGGATGCCAAACCTTTCTATTTATAGAATGCACCAACTTCCGGTCTTTTCTTCTCCCGCAAGAAAAACCGGGGCAGGCCTTCTCTTAAATTTTTCGACAACAATGTCATATTACCATATTTAACCTCCCGGGGAAAGAAAGAGTTTTTCAATATTTCTTTGGTAGATACCTTAAACAGTTGGGTACAATATAGGTTAGTGTTGTTTAATAAGAATCGCTTTATGGTATAATGTAACAGAATCCTAAAAAGGGAGGTTGTTCAATGAAAGAACAGGTAGAGAGAGCAATTAATTTGATTCGCCCGGCTTTACAGGCGGACGGCGGCAATGTTGAGCTTATAGACGTGGATGAGAAGAGCGGCATCGTCAAGGTTAAGCTTACCGGTGCATGCGGCGGATGTCCGATGGCAGCCATTACCCTGAAGAACGGCATCGAACGGGTAGTCAAGAAGGAAGTTCCCCAGGTTACCGAGGTGGTATCTGTTTAGCTTTTTTAAAAAAATAGATAAAAACAAAACCCGGGATGCCGGGATTTTGTTTGTTTCAGGGAGGATGATCATCTGTAATGGAGGTTTATCTGGATAATTGTGCTACGACCCCTCTTTATGAAGAGATCATTACCCATATGGCTTCTGTACAGTCCCGGTATTATGGAAACGCCTCTTCTGTCCACGGCAAAGGACTGGAGGCCGAAAGGCTGATCAATAGTGCCCGGTCAGAGGTGGCCAAAGCGCTGGGCGTTGACCCCGCAGATATTATCTTCACATCCGGTGGAACAGAATCCAACAATATAGCCATAAAAGGGATCGCCCGACGCTATCATCGACGCGGCAAACATATCATCACCACCCCCATTGAACATCCCTCCACGTTGTATGCATGCCGGCAGCTTGAAAAGGAAGGGTTTGAAATTTCTTTTATCGAAGTTGATAAAAACGGGCAGATCGTTCTGCGGCATCTGGAAGAACTGATCACCCCGCAGACAACGCTGGTTAGTATCATTCATATCAACAATGAGATTGGAACCGTGCAGGATATTGCCGCGGTGGGACACCTGATCCGGAGAATCAACCCGAAGATAGTTTTCCACGTTGATGCGGTTCAATCATTCGGGAAGGCGGTGCTTGATCCTCACGATGCCATGATTGATGCCCTCTCGCTTAGTGCGCATAAGATTCATGGCCCCAAGGGAACGGGGGGCCTGTGGTTGAGAAGAGGCGTCGATCTGGAACCTCTTTTTCAGGGGGGGGATCAGGAGAAGGGGTTGCGGCCGGGCACGGAAAATCTGGCCGGAATAGCCGGTTTTGGCAGGGCCGTATCTATTTATTTTACGCATAAAGATGAACATGCCCGGAGAATGAATGAATTGAAGATCATGCTCGCGGACAAGTTGGGCAAGGCGTTGACAATAGAGATTAACGGGCCTCCACCCGGGGAGGGCGCCCCGCATATTCTCAACTTGTTTTTTGAGGGGGTAAGGGGTGAAGTGTTGGTGCACACCCTTGAAGAAAACGGAGTCTATGCCTCTCCGGGTTCAGCCTGCCACTCACGGCGGCCGGAGCCGAGTCACGTGCTCGCGGCTATCGGTCTTGAGGATAAAAAGATCCGGAGTTCGCTGCGATTCAGTTTCTCGGCGCTGAATACCGCCGCAGAAGTTGAATATGCCGCCGGGAAGATTATCGAAAGTGTAAATAACCTTCAGAAGATCATGATGTAAGGAGATCAACCATCAGGATGAAATTGTTTTTATTGAGATACGGGGAGCTTGCCCTAAAAGGGAAAAATCGTAAAATTTTCGAGGACATGCTGATCAGAAACATCAGAGATGCTTTACAGGGTATATCTGCGGAAGTGAGAAAGACTTACGGGCGGCTCTTTGTACATTTGCATGATGAAAGTTATGAGCGGGAGGTACTGGAGCGGCTTAGAAGAATCTTTGGTTTAGTCTCGATAAGTCCGGTGGAGAGTGCACCCCTAAACATGGATGAAATACAGGCCCAAGCGCTGGACGTAATTCGCAATGAGGCCGTCGCCCCGTTCACATTCAAGGTGGAAACCAGGCGCTCCAACAAGCTTTTTCCCCTTGAATCACCGGAAATAAGCAGAACAACAGGTGCATATATCCTTGCCAACATGGCCGGCAGCAAGGTGGATGTTCATCATCCCGATATCACGCTCCATATTGAAATCCGTGAGAAAAAGGCATTCATCTATCACCGTTTTTACTCCGGAAGCGGCGGCCTGCCCGTGGGCATAAGCGGCAAAGCACTGCTGCTGCTTTCCGGCGGGATTGACAGCCCGGTTGCCGGATGGATGGGAATGAAAAGAGGTCTGGAAGTCGAGGCCCTTCATTTTCATAGTTTCCCCTTTACAAGCGAACGTTCAAAGGAGAAAGTCCTGCAGATTGCCTCGGTAATGGCTCGCTACTGCGGCAAATTAACTCTGCATATTGCCGGATTTACCGAAATACAGAAAACCATTCACAAGGAATGTCCCCCCGCGATGCGTATCACCATCATGCGGCGGATGATGTTTAGGGCAGCCGAAAGAATAGCCGCCGCAAGAGAAGCCGGGGCGCTTATCACCGGCGAATGTTTGGGGCAGGTAGCCAGCCAGACGTTGGAGAGCATTGCGGTAATTGATGTGCTTGCTAAAAGACCGGTCTTCCGTCCCCTGATCGGGATGGATAAACAGGAAATCGTTACCTATGCGCAGAAGATCGGCACCTACGAGATCTCTATCCTCCCTTATGAGGATTGCTGCACCGTTTTTGTCCCCAGGCATCCGGCTACGCGACCGAAGCTTGTATATACGGAGAAAGTGGAAAGCGCACTCGATGTATGCCCGCTTTTAGACAACTGCCTCGAGAATATTGAAACAATTACTGTACAGTCCTAACCCTTTTTTACCTTATCATCACACCATGCCGGCCAAATTCCTAGTTGATAAGATAATGCAGATAAACCGATACAATAATTAAAAGGGAAAAGAGGGCCGCGTTGAGCATGGTTGGCCCGATGGCGAAAGATGGTTCCTGTTCGTAGCGATAGATCGGAGCAGCATAGGTTTTATCCGCCTTCCGGGCATAGTAGATTCCCGCTGCCATCATCAATACGGAGATAATCTGAGGCAGCGAAAATATCCAGAGAAAATCGGGAGTTAAGCGGAAGAAGTCAACCACAAATGAGATGGCACCGTAGCCAACCAGGAACCAGATAAAAAGTTCCCCATGATATGCGATATTTTCTCTCTTCTTCCATAATATATAGAAAAATATATAGAGCATGATAATCAGATATACCTGATCCGGATGCTGGTATTCTCCCTTTACTTCGAGTGCCCACGGAAGCGAAGAAGAGACGGGCAATCCACCGGGAGTATTGCCGATTCTTGATATGGCACTTGCCAGCACCAGCGAGGGGACGGCGGTGTCCAGCAACCTTTTTGAAGTAGAACCCGTCAACAGGATAAAGATCTGCACCAGTAAAAACGCCCCCAGAAACCCTCCTAAAAAAGACAGACCCCCATCCTGAAAAGACCAGATTTGGCGGGGGTTAAGTTTATAATATTCATAGTCTACAAAAACAATATAGGAAAAGCGGGCGCCAATAACCCCGCCCAAAAGAACAAGAATGGCAAAGCTGACAGCTCTATCCGGGTTGATCCCCTTGCGTGAACTCTCCTTGATATAAATAATTAGAGCAACAATCAAGGATATCATGATCGAAAGACTGTATGCAGTTATGGAAAAAGGCCCCCATTTAAAAAAGAGATATTCCATGAAAGACCATCCCGCCCTTCTTTTTTCCCCCACAACTATCCATAAATTATCAGTATAATTCCAAGCCCGGATCAGACGGTCACGTAAAAACCATCATCGTCCCCACAAAAAATCACGGCGAAGATACATCCGCTAAATATTATAGCCACAACGCCGTGGATATAATCACATATTCTTCTTAACCAAGTATTTACTTCTTTATATTTTAAAGTATAATAGATGGTCTTGTAAATACAAGTACCCGACTGATTTTGAAAAGAACCCTACATAGCCTGCCGGGTCAGATTCTTCGCTGCGCTCAGAATTCTCATGCTGCAGCCTACACCACGATAAATGAAAGCATTTTCAGTGTTCGTGCATGCAGGATGATAAAAATATTACTTTCATAACAATGACATAATAATATGCCCGGAATGATAAAAACCATCCTGAATGGTGAGGTTCCTATTCTTCTCTTGCCAAATAAATACCTCTAAAAACCTATAATAACTTTATACTAACAAACGTCTTGACCGGGGGAACGAGGATTGTTTTCCGGTTTCTCCGATTATTAGAAGGAATTACGGGCAAATAACAGAAAAATAGATTATAATATTAGGTAACAACTGAAGGCGTATAACTAGGAGGTTATAAAATATGGCTATCCTGCAGAATATTATCCAATCCATCGGTAATACCCCGTTGGTCAAGATTAATGCACTCAATCCCAACAAAAATGTTACCCTGACCATCAAGATTGAAGGGTGTAATCCGGGTGGAAGTATCAAAGACCGCGTGGCCTACTATATGATTGAGGGTGCCGAGAAGAGGGGAGAACTCAACCGGAACAAGATTATCGTTGAGCCGACAAGCGGGAATACGGGTATCGGCCTGGCCATGGTAGCCGTATACAAGGGTTATAAAATAATAGTAACGATGCCCGAGAATATGAGTATGGAAAGAAGGCGTATTCTGGAAGCTTTTGGGGCTGAAGTAATTCTGACCCCGGCTTGCAAAGGAACAGACGGGGCTATTGAAAAAGCCCTTGAAATGTATCGTGAGCATCCTGAAACCTACTACATGCCCAACCAGTTCAACAATGAGGATAACGTGCGGGCCCATTATGAGACTACCGCTCCCGAAATTTGGAGGCAGACCGAGGGCCGGGTCACCCATCTGGTAGCCGGAATGGGAACAACCGGTACCTTGATGGGCATCTCCAAAAAGCTGAAGGAATTGAATCCGGAAATCAAGATTATCGGCGCTGAACCATATCCCCATCATATAATACAGGGATTAAAAAATATGGAGGAAGCGGTGGTTCCCCAAATTTTTGACCCCTCCCGCCTGGATCAGACGGTCAAAGTAAGTGATGAGGACGCCGCCACCAAGGTTAACCTGCTGGCACGAAAAGAAGGAATCTTTGCCGGGATCAGCACCGGTGCGGCATTACATGCGGCCATGGAAATTTCAAAAAACCTGCGTGAAGGCCTGGTGGTCATCATCTCTCCCGATCGGGGGGAAAAATACGTCTCTTCAGATCTGTTCTGCAATAAATACTGCGAAAACCGGAGTGAGAA
>MTKW01004747.1_pt1 | contig 21540 bp, 22 predicted proteins | sample 1042761 | NCBI WGS metagenome assembly MTKW01 (sample SAMN06205366, study PRJNA360243) | anaerobic digester metagenome | biome: Wastewater treatment plant; feature: Anaerobic digester sludge; material: sludge; isolation source: anaerobic digester fed with sludge from wastewater treatment plant ... | reverse complement strand
GTACTTTTGTGAATATATTCTATTGTTTTTTCTATTCTTTCATTTTAAGTTTACATTACCATAAAATTAAGAGCGGTCAATACCGCCGCTCTTATTATCTTCTGATATTTAACTTTTGTATAAGAGTACGATATCTTTCAATATCTCTATTTTGTAGATATTTAAGTAGTCCTCTTCTTTGACCTATTAGCTTAAACATTCCTCTTCTTGAATGATGGTCGTCTTTGTGTTTCTTTAAGTGTTCAGTTAAATAGTTAATTCTATGGCTAAGAATTGCTATTTGTACTTCAGGTGATCCGGTATCTCCTTCTTTGGTTTGATACTCTTTAATTATTGCTTCTTTTTGTTCTTTTGTAATCATTTAATCCTCCTAATATTCACGTACAGCTATTGTCACGGTGATTAATCCAGTAACAACGCCATCGTATTAATCTTGTATATTATATCATTAATAAACACTAATGTAAACTTTTTTATCCCCTTAATTGATTTAAATCCAGATTCATTTGATCGATTAATTCTTCGATAGAGCTAAAATTTATCATTGGTCTCAAATACTTTACAAAATATAGGATTATATCCTCACCATATATGTCTTCATCAAACTCATCTATATAAACTTCTACTCGCAAAGTAGAGCCGTTGAAAGTAGGATTATAGCCTATACTGGTTAAACTTCTATAAGATTTATCCTTTACGATGATATTACTTAAATAAACACCGTCTTTGGGAACCAGGTAATTGAAGTTTAGATTTATATTGGCAGTAGGAAAGCCAAGAGCCTTACCTCTTCCATCACCCTTAACTACCTTACCTTTAAGTCTGTAATTTCTTCCGATTAATTTATTGGCATATTCGATATTACCATCTTCAATTAAGCCCCTTATACTGGAACTGCTAACCCTAAAGCCGTCTATCTTATAATCATCTATAATTTTAATTTCATATCTATCTTTTGACAATTCTATTAGTTTTTCAATATTTCCTAAAGCATTATAACCAAAAGTATAGTCTTTACCGACAACGATGGCTTTGGCATTACATAAACCAACAAGTATTTTACAAACAAAATCATCTGCAGTCATACTTCTTAATTCAGCAGAAAAGTTTATTACAAAAACATTATCTATGCCAATTTCTTTCAGTATTTCAATCTTATCATCAAGCGATGTCAATTGACTTTGATTTATTTTATTATTGATTATAACTTCAGTATGGGTGTTAAATAAAATAACCGATGATTCCAGTCCGGAACTTTTTGATTTCTTAATGACTTCATGCATCAATTCCAAATGTCCCTTGTGAATACCATCAAAATTACCCAATCCAATAACAGTAGGATTATTATAGGGTATATTATTATTTAGATTAATTATTTTCATAATTACTCCTGATACAGCATTTTTTCAATCTTAATATAATTTTTCCCGCTGTCTTTAAAATATTTGCCAAGACCTATGAATCTATCACTACAATAAACACGTAGGACATTGGACTTATATTCATCTTCTACGTTAATTCTCTGCCCATTAACAAGTGCAAAGTAATACTTTTCATCAAAATAAATAGCTTCGAGATTACTTAAGCATGTATCCATTTCACTTATAAAACTGTAATTATCTTTTTCTACGAGCTTTCGTATTTCCTCTAAGGAGATTGCCTCATCTACTCTATAATCACCAACAGCTATTCTCTCTAAATCGTACAAAGTCGCAAAACAGCCCAATTCTCTTCCAATATCATCGGCAAGAGTACGGATATAAGTCCCCTTAGAGCAGGCACATTCAAACTTAACATACGGAAAATTGAAATCCAGAATTTTTAAGTCTTTAATGAATACTTTCCTAGCAGGTCTGTCGACAACTATACCTTTTCTGGCAAGTTCATGAAGTCTTTGCCCTTTATAATGAACAGCAGAAAACATAGGAGGTATCTGCTCTATCTCTCCTATGAATTTATTTAGTATTAATTCAAAATCATTTTGAGTAATCCTTTTATCTGATTGCTCGATGATTTTACCTGATATATCTTGGGTATCAGTCGCTATCCCAAGCTTAAGAGTTCCACTATATACTTTGCCGTCATTTTGTATATATTCAACCAGTCTGGTAGCCCTGCCAACACATATTGGTAAGACTCCTGTAACATCAGGATCTAGAGTTCCGGTATGACCAATTCGTTTAAGATTTAGTAATCTCCTTAAAATTTGGACGATATCATGTGAGGTATATCCCTTGTCCTTATACACATTAATTATACCGGATTTAACCTTTGTTCCACTCAATATTATCGAACCTCTTCATCAAATCTCGTTTTAGCGTTTCACTGTTACCACTATAGGAAAATCCACCGGCATGAATATGTCCACCACCGTTGAATTCAGCGCATATTTCAGCAACATTTACATATCTTTTACTTCTCATACTTATCTTGAATTCATCATGAGCTAATTGTTTTGCTAAACAGGCTACTTCTACACCCTCTATATCTCTCAATAAATTAATTTTCTCTTCAGTATCCTCTATAGTAGCATTACAAGAATCCAGCATTGAACTATCTACTATACATAAAGCTAATCTATTATCAAAATAAAACTCTGTGTTTTTAATAACTTCACCTGTTAGACAAAAGGATGCCATTGAATTTTTTTGGAATAATTCATAATGAATTTCATCTTTATCGAATTCTAAATCAATTAAATCCGCAGCAACTCTTAATGTCTTTGAATCTGAATTTTTATATAAAAATCTATTAGTATCGGTTAGTATGCCTACGTACGAATTAGTAGCCATATCTGCATTGTATGCTATATCCATGCAATTAATAATCTTATATACGATTTCTGATGTGGAACTCGCATTTTCGTCTACAAAGTTTAAATCTGCAAAATTGTCATTAGTTACATGATGATCTATGGAAATTGAAGTTTTACAATTAGTGAAAATTGATATACAATCGCCAATCCTATCAATAGAACTGGAGTCTACAATCATAAGTGTTTCAAATTCCATATCCTCATTATATGGAGTAAGTCTGTCCAGTCCCGGTAAAAAATCTAGATATGACGGGATATCGTCCGATTGTATGCAAGTGACATTTTTATTAAGCTGAATTAATGCTCCATATAAACTCAGCATGGATCCAAGAGCATCGCCATCGGGATTTACATGACAACAAATGCCGATGCTCTTGGAGTTTATTATTTTATCCTTAAATTGATTTGAAAAATCAGTATAATTGTGCTTATTCATTTTGAAGACTCTTGTCATTAAGCTTAGAAATCAATTCTTCTATATGCAATCCTCTTTCAACAGTATCATCAATCTTAAATCTAACTTCAGGAATATGTCTTAAATCAAGTCTTTGTCCTAGTTCTTTCTTTATAAAGCCCTTGGCATTCTCTAAACCTTCTATACTGTCTTGTTTGATTTTTTCATCACCAAGTACAGAAACATATACATCTGCATAACTTAGATCATTAGAAACTTTTACATGAGAGATTGTCGTCATGTCTGATATTCTAGGATCTCTTAAAGAATCCAAAATTAACTCCGAAATCACTTTTTTAATTTCAGCAGCTATTCTATTGACCCTTTTAGTTTTCATAGTTTACCTCTCCACTTCTTTCATAACGAAGGCTTCAATGATATCTCCTTCTTTGATATCATTATAGTTTTCTAAACCAACTCCACCTTCATATCCTGTATTTACTTCTCTTACATCGTCTTTATATCTCTTAAGTGAGTTAATATCAGCTTCAGTTATAACGACATCATTCCTAAGAAGACGTATCTTTGAGTTTCTGGTAATCTTACCATTTACCACATAGATTCCTGCGATATTACCGATTGACGGAACTTTGAAAACTGCTCTAACTTCGGCTCTTCCGATTACATCTTCAACAAATTTAGGTGCAAGCATACCTTTTATAGCAGCCTGGATATCGTCTATAGCATCATAGATTACTCTATATGTTCTTATATCTATACCTTGATTCTTAGCTGCCTCGGTTGCAATTTGTCCAGGTCTTACATTGAAACCGATAATAATGGCATTTGATGCATTTGCCAGTAGAACGTCAGATTCACTTATTCCACCTACACCAGAGTGTATAATATTAACTCTTACTTCTTCATTGCTTAATTTTTCAAGCGAGTTCTTAACTGCATCAATTGTCCCCTTAACATCAGTCTTAATAACCAGATTAAGATCTTTAATTTCACCCTCCTTAATCTTTCCAAAAAGAGCCTCTAATGAAATATTTTCACTGGCTTTAACTTTTTCTTCTTTGATTCTATCCTTGAGTGAATTGGCATAATTTCTTGCAGTTTTATCATCTTCAACAACATAAAGAGTGTCGCCTGATTCAGGAACTTCTGAAAGACCTAATATTTGTACCGGAATAGAAGGTCCTGCCTTCTTAATCCTCTTACCTTTGTCGTCAAACATGGCTCTTATCTTTCCATGAGTAACACCGGAAACCACTATATCTCCAAATCTCAAAGTACCCTTTTGAACTAAAACTGTTGCAACAGGACCTTTTCCTTTATCGAGCTGAGCTTCTATGATTGTACCTATTGCAGTTCTATTTGGATTTGCTTTTAGTTCTTCCATTTCTGCAACCATTAAAATCATCTCTAAGAGGTCTTCAATTCCTATATCGTTTTTGGCGGATACGGGAATGGTAATAACATCTCCACCCCACTCTTCCGGTACCAGACCATGTTCAGTAAGTTCATGCATAATTCTGTCCGGATTTGCAGTTTCTTTGTCAATTTTATTTATTGCTACAATTACAGGAACTTCTGCTGCTTTTGCATGGTTTATAGCCTCTATAGTCTGCGGCATTACACCGTCGTCAGCAGCAACAACTAGTACTGCGATATCAGTTATTTGCGCTCCCCTTGATCTCATGGAGGTAAATGCTTCGTGTCCCGGGGTATCAAGGAATACTATTTTATTTCCATCAACAGATACGGTAGAAGCACCTATGTGCTGAGTTATACCACCGGCTTCTGATTTTGTTACCTTGGTTTTTCTGATACTGTCTAATAATGATGTTTTACCATGATCTACGTGACCCATTACAGTTACTACAGGTGGTCTTAACTTTAGATCCTCTTCTTTGTCCTCAAAGTCTAAATCGAATTCACTAGAAACCTCTTCACCTTCTGCTTTGCTCTTAACAACTGTAAAACCGTATTCTTCGGCAATCAATGATGCTGAGTCAAAATCAACTTCTTGATTTTGGCTTGCCATTATCCCTAAATCTATAAACTTCATAATTACCTGATTTGTATTTACACCTATTAACTCAGCGAATTCTCTAAGCACAATACTTGCAGGTAACTCGATTACTTTTTCTTCTTTTTCTTTCTCTACAGATTCATTTTTCTTTTGAGCTTCTGTATTTACTTTATCTTTTTTAATATTATCTTTCTTTATATGATTACCTCTTTCTGATTGTTTTTCACTATCTCTATTTTTGTGTTTTCTTGATTTATCTTTTATCTCTTTATTCAGTGCTTGATTTGCTTTTGTTTTCACTTGTTTACTTTTTTCAGTTTCTTCGCTTTTATCCGTTTCGCTTAATAATTCTTCTACAAGTTCCAGTTCCTCACCTTCAAGTACGGACATATGGCTCTTGATTGATACTCCTAAATCATTTAGTTTTGTTACTAATTCTTTACTAGGAATCCCTAAATTTTTTGCTAATTCATAAACTCTTAATTTCTTCATACACTACCCCCTAGTCCTAGTCTTCGCTCTCTACATAATCTCTAATCTCCTTATAAACTTCATTAGATATTTCAGATTTTAAAGCGTGGTTCAGCTTTCTCTTTTTTATAGCAAGTTCTAAACATTCTATATTTTTACAAAGATAAGCACCTCGTCCATTTAACTTACCTGTTTTATCGACGACTACTCCAAGTTCTTTGTTTTTAACTATTCTAATAAGTTCTTTTTTTGAGCCACTATCTTGACAGCCCACACATTTTCTAATCGGTACTTTTTTTGTTTTACCTGTCATTTTAAGCTCCCTATTTAAATAATTTATCTGTTATTCATCCTGTTCAAGAACTTCGTTCTCGAATAAATCCACTTCATCTGTTACTTCAGAGCTGAATTCATCTTCCTGTTCCACATCTTCCTCTTTTGTAGCCTCTTGAGAATTAAACTTTTCTAATTCGCCTGATTCTTTTAACTCTTCGAGATTGGATTTACCTTTTATATCGATTTTCCATCCTGTCAATTTAGCTGCCAGTCTAACGTTTTGACCCTCTTTTCCTATCGCTAGTGATAATTGTTCGTCCGGTACAATGGCTAGTGCACTTTTTCCGGCATTGTCGATATAAACCTCAAGTACTTCTGAAGGACTTAGACTGTTTTTAATAAAGATTTTAGGATCCTTATCCCAAACTATGATGTCTATTTTCTCTCCATTTAATTCATCAACTATGGCCTTTACTCTGGCACCTTTGAATCCAACACATGCTCCTACCGGATCTACGTCTTCTTCTTTTGTAAAGACCGCAATCTTTGTCCTTGACCCGGCTTCTCTTGATATTGAAAATATATCTACAGTTCCATCGTTAACTTCAGGTACTTCAAGTTCAAATAGTCTCATGATTAGCCCGGATGATGCTCTTGAAAGAACAATTTGAGCCCCTTTGGTCGTATTCTTTACCTCTGAGATATAAAACTTCATCCTACTGTTTACTTTGTAAATTTCGTTGGGGACTTGCTCATTTGGTGGAACAACTCCTTCGAGTTTACCTAAATCGATAAATAAATATCCACTGTCTATTCTCTGAATCGATCCGTTTACAAGTTCTCTTTCCCTATCTACAAACTCACTGTAGATGATATCTCTTTCCATGTCTTTAATTTTTTGTATAACTATATTTCTTGCAGTCTGTGCTGCAATTCTTCCAAAATTCATAGGAGTTACTTCAAGTGATATAGTGTCTCCTACTTCATATGCCATATTTGTTTGCTTCGCTTCACTCAATCCAATTTCAGTTATCGGATCTATGACTTCTTCAACTACAGTTTTCACCGAGAAAACCTTGATTTTGCCATTATCTCTATCTATGTCAACACTTACATTTGCATTATTATCAAAGTTTTTTTCATAGCTTTTTATAAGAGCTTTTTCAAGTGCCTCAAATATAGATTCTCTTGAGATGCCTTTTTCTTTTTCGATTTCCTCAAGAGCTAGTATAAAATCTTTATTCATTTCTTAACCGCCTATCTTAATGTGTTTTACAATTTTTGATGCTTGTGATCTTTTAATTTCAATTTCTGAGTTACCACCTGTATTTAACTTAAAAGAGTCTTTATCAAAACTCAATAGTTTTCCAACAAGTTTTTTACTTCCATTTAGGGGACTGTAGAGATTGACTTCGAGTTCTTCATCAATACATCTTTCAAAGTCTCTATCCGTTTTTATAGGTCTATCCAATCCCGGCGAAGATACTTCTAAGAAATATGAATTTTTAATCGGATCTGTTTCATCGAGCCAATCACTAATATCATTACTTGCGTTTTGACAGTCATCCAAGGTTACGCCACCTTTTTTGTCTATATAGATTCTTAAAATATTATTTCCATCTTCTCTGACAAAAACTGTATCGACATAAAATAAATTGTGCTTTTCAACGATTTTCTGAATTTCAGGCTCAAGTTTCTTCACCAAATTACTCAATAAAATCCCCTCCTATTCCGGTTTATTAAATAAATAAGAGTGGGAAACCCCCACTCCTAACATTAAAAATATTATAACATATTTTATGAAAATATGCAATAAAACTGAATACTTACACATCAAACATAGAAAACATATCAATTTGATTTGTCTCTTGTAAGTTTTCCAAAACTCCATTTATTCTTAAAGACTCAACTGCAGTCTTATTAGCTCTTGTCCTGTTCACCATGTCCTCAATTGAAATGAATGGAGATTTTTTAAATTCATTGTGTATTTCTATCGAGCACTGTTCTGAAACATCTTCTAAGGCACAAAATGGTGGTATGATTTCTCCTTCTTTTGAAACTGAAAACTTAGTAGCTCCTGATTTTCCAAGTGAGACATTGCTGATTTTTATTCCTCTAGCATACATCTCTTCTGCAACTTCAAGGACGCTATACTGGCTATTTTCTTTAGGAGATGCTTCCATGCCCAAACTCCTGATTCTTTCCATCTCTCTTTTCACAGATTCCATGCCTTTTAACACTAATGATCCCGGAAAATCATTTTGTTTTATCGTGAAAAATGTTGCATAAAAAGCTTCTGGATGATGTACTTTAAAATACGCTATTCTATAAGACATTAGAACATATGCTACTGCATGAGCCTTGGGAAACATGTATTCTATCTTCATACAAGAATCGACATACCAATTAGGTAAATCAATTTTTCCCATTGCTTCAATATGTTCAGGTTTAAGTCCTTTTCCCTTTCTAACATTTTCCATGATATTAAATGACATATTATCTTCCAAGCCTCTTTGTATTAAGAATGTCATTATATCATCTCTCGTGCATATTACCTCGCCAAGTACCGCTTGGTTTTGTCTTATCAAATCCTGTGCATTGTTTAGCCATACATTAGTTCCATGTGACAGTCCTGAAATTCTAACCAATTCCCCAAATTTCTCAGGCCTTGTATCCAATAACATTTGTCTTACGAAACTGGTTCCAAATTCCGGTATGCCTAAACTTCCCACGGTATTATTGCTGAAATCCTCTATAATATTTAGTGAATCTGTAGATCTAAATATCTCCATAGTCTCAGAGTCATTAAGAGGTATATTATTTGCATCAATACCGGTCAAGTCAGATAGCATCTTGATAATACTCGGAACATCGTGCCCTAGTAAATCCAGTTTAAGAATTGTATCCTCTACAGATTTATATGTGAAGTGAGTTGTGATGACACCCGAAGAAGGATCATCAGCGGGATAGCTTATCGGAGTAAAATCTTCAACTTCCATATTGTTCGGGACTACGATGATTCCTCCCGGATGCTGTCCGGTTGTTCTTTTTACACCGACTATACCATGTTGTAACATAGCTATTTCAGCAGGATTATAAGTTTTATCTATTTTTTCACTGTATTTTTTAATATATCCATAAGCTGTGTTTTCTTTTATTGTACCTATGGTTCCTGCTCTAAATACATGGTCCGCCCCAAAGAGTTCCTCTGTATACTTGTGACATCTAGCCTGATATTCTCCCGCAAAATTCAAATCTATATCGGGTTCTTTATTTCCTTCAAATCCTAAAAATACTTCAAAAGGTATATTATGACCATTTTTTTCCAGCGGTTGCCCGCATTCAGGACAGATTTTATCGGGCATATCAATACCCGAATCATAACTTCCATCCGTAATAAATTCGGAATACTTACAATGCTTGCATATATAATGAGCTACTAGTGGATTTACTTCTGTTATTCCAACCATAGTTGCGACAAATGAACTGCCAACGGATCCTCTTGAACCGACAACATATCCGTCTTCGTTTGATTTTAAGACAAGTTTCATAGCTATAATATACAGGACTGAGTACCCGTTATTGATGATTGAATTGAGCTCCTTTTCAAGTCTTTCTTCGACTATTTGAGGTAGGTTTTCACCATAAATTGCATTGGCATTTTTATAAGCAAGCTCTCTTAATTCCTCGTCCGACCCCTCAACTCTAGGCGGATATTTCCCTTTTGGAATAGGTCTTATCTCTTCAATCATATCAGCTATTAAGTTTGTATTCGTGACTACAACTTCATGTGCTTTATCTCTACCAAGGTACTCAAATTGATTAAGCATCTTTTCAGTAGTCTTTAAATATAAGTTTTTAGATAAATCTACGTTTCTTGTAAATTGTACCGTTTTTATTAAGTCGCGATATAGATGATCTTTAGCGTTCAAATAGTAGACATCTCCGGTTGCAACCACGGGTATATCTAGCTTTTCACCCAGTTCAATTATTTTTCTATTTAAATCTTTGATAATCTCTAGTGAATTAATAGCATATCTGGATTCTGAATTTTCCACTAAATGTTCAAAATTATCCAGAGGAAAAATTTCTAAAAAATCAAAATAACTAGCAGTCTGCTCTATTTCTTCTTCACTTGCTCTACCAAGTATATTTTGGATCAATGGTCCCAGCAAGTTACCCGAACCGATTAATAGACCTTCTCTATGAGAATCTAAAAATGATTTTAAGACCTTTGGAGTCTTATATAAATTAACTGTATTTGAGTGTGACACAATCTTATAAAGATTTTTTAAGCCAATTGTATCTTTTACCAATATAAGCATATTATTTTCTTTATTTGCAGCTCTAGGCCATTCAGTCTCATGAGTATTGATATTTTCATCCATAGCTATATTTCTGTCTTTTAAATCATTCAGCATCGCAATAAACACTTCTGCTGTAGCCATAGCATCGTCGACAGCTCTATGATGATTTAAAAGCTTTACATCATATTTTCTAGCCAATGTATCCAATTTGTGATTTCTTAAATCAGGATTTAAAAATCTTGAAAGATATAGTGTATCAATATACGGTATATTGAATTTTAGATTTAATCTGTATGAAAATTCTCTTATAAAACTAATATCAAATTCAGCATTATGTGCAACTAAGGTTGAACCTTCACAAAATTCAAGGAATTTGGGCAGTATACTGTCTATTAGTGGTTTATTCTCAACCATCTCATTTGTTATACCGGTGAGCTCTACAATTTTGTCAGAAATACGCCTCTCAGGCTTTATAAGTTCCCCAAATTGTTCTATTATTCTTCCATTCTTAACCTTGACTGCTCCGATTTCCGTAATGGAATCATACAATTGTGATAAACCCGTCGTTTCAATATCAAATACGACGTAGGAGTCAGTATTTAGTTCTTTACCATTGGTATTATTTATTATGGGTAGAAAGTCTTCAACTACAGTGGCATCCAAGCCGTAAATCGTCTTAATCCCTGTCTTATCGGTTTGATCCATTGCAAAAGGAAAAGCTTGTACCACATCTCTATCTGTTATTCCTACAGCCTTATGGTTCCATTTTGACAATTTACTATAAAGTTCACCTATTTTAACAAAACCATCTAGGGTACTCATCTGTGAATGAACTCTAAGCTCGACTCTTTTAACTTCTGAACTATCAAGTATAATACGTTCTTTTGTTAGAGTAATACTGTTTATGGTCGTTATATACCTTTTTTCATAACTGTCCATTGCGTATTTCCCGTTTACCAATACCCTTGAGTTTTCATTGACGTTCTCGCTGAACTTTTTAAAAGAATCCTCCGACCAGAAAGCTTTACAAGATGTTGCTCCGGTTTCATCGTAAATATGGAAATTTACAATGTATTTCTTATCTTTAATCTCCCTATGCTCTATATTGAATACGGTTCCTTCAATCGTTACCCAGTGAGTATCTTGATTTAGTGTATCGATGTTTTGAGGTTCGTTTTTTATTTTCTTACCAATATAGAACTCAGATTCTGATTTTTCACTTGCCTTCTTTGGTTGTTTGATAGGCTTCTGCGATAAAATAAGTTTGGATATGTCCTGTTCCTGTTTATCGGTCAGCTCCAAGAACTCTTCAACTTCTAAACCTTTTACCAGTTCGATTTTCACCTGTACATCGTTCCCGCAGTCTTTGTAAATATCGTCCTTTAAACATTCTATAATTCTCTTCTTATTTATAAAATTAACAAGGGTATTATTTGGGACCTCAAGAACTACTTCATCTTCGAATAGTTTTATACAGCATTCATTTTCCTTATGATTAAGCCAAGGATATTTTCTTGTATATGATTTAAAAAGAGCTTCAATATACGAGGCACTAAGTCTCTGCCTATTATTCAGCTCATGTTTTATAGTAATTTTTAAATTTGGTATCGCTTCGCTTAATTTAGATTCTATAAAATCAGCGTCTGACTTGTCATAGTCAGACGTGGTGATTAAAGATATTATCAGTCTATTATCAAGCGAATCGTATTGAACTTTATCAATATTAACTATTGATGGAACTTCTTTTGCAATTTTATTCCAGAACTCTGAATTTTTCATATTCCACCTACAACATTTCTACTTCATTAATCAAAGCCTCGAGTAAATCTTTTTCTTCAACTCTTCTTATTACCTTACCCTTTTTAAATAGTATTCCATATCCGTCACCACAAGCAATTCCTAAATCGGCTTCTCTTGCTTCCCCTGGTCCATTGACGGGACAACCCATTATCGCGATAGTTGCAACCTTATTTAAATTCTCAAGTCTTTTTTCAGCACGATTGACTAAGTCAATCAGATCTATTTTTGTTCTACTACATGTAGGGCAAGAAATCAAATCTATGCCTTCTTTGAGAAGTCCTAATGATTTAAGAATCTCTCTGCCAACAACTACTTCCTGGACGGGATCACCTGTCAATGACACTCTAAAAGTATCGCCGATACCATTATATAATAGTGTTCCGATACCAATGCTGGACTTTATCGTCCCCTTCAAAACAGGTCCTGCTTCAGTGACTCCCAGGTGTAGTGGGTAGTCTACCAGACTCGATAGTTTAGTATATGACTCTATCATAGTATTTACATTGCTTGATTTTATAGAGATTTTAATTTTGTCAAAATCGTATTTTTCAAGCATTTGAACTTGATCTATTGCACTTGCAACCAAACTATCGGTGTTCACACCACCGAATTTATCAATGATTTCTCTAGATAGTGAGCCTGAGTTTACACCAATTCTTATCGGAACATCGTATTTACGGCAAATATCAACTACTTCTTTTACCTTATATTCTGCTCCAATATTACCGGGATTAATGCGTAGACAATCGCATCCATGCTCAACAGCCATCAACCCCAGCTTGTAATCGAATTGAATATCGGCTATAAAAGGTATATTTGTTCTATCCTTTATAACTTTTATAGCCTTGGCATCCTCTAGATTGTTAATTGCCGAACGAACAATATGACAGCCTTTTTCTTCCATTCTGAGTATTTGATTCACAGTAGCTTCTATATCTGAGGTATTTGTATTCGTCATGGACTGTATTGTAATCGGTGCATCACCACCGACTAATACACTTCCCACTTTTATTTGTTTTGTTTTTTTTCTATTAATCAATCTATCCTCCAAATATTCCGGTTTGAATAATATCTTTAAAGGTGACTACTATTAATAAACCTATCAAAAACACAAATCCAATCAAGTTTATTAGACCCTCTTTTTCAACAGGGATTGGTTTCTTTCTAATGGATTCTATAATTAATAAGACAACCTTTGATCCATCAAGTGCAGGTATTGGTAATAAGTTAAAAAATCCGACATTTATATTAATAAATGCAAGTAGCATCATAACATTTATTATACTGGTTCTTGCCGCTGAACCTATTTCCCTTATGATTCCTACTGGTCCGGAAACTTCATTAATACTTACTTTTCCAGTGAAGAGTCTACTCAGGAATTTTATCATCTCATTCAAAAGCAATTTCATGGTTGTGAAACCATATTTCATAGATCCCCAAATTGATCTCTCGGACGCTCTTATTATTCCTATTTTACCTTCACTATCTCTATTAACTTCAAATTTTAGATCTTCATTATTTCTTTGGACGGTAATTTCTAAGCTTTTACTATCTGTTTTATTTATATTCTCTATTACAGCTTCCCAGCTATTGGTCTTAACACCGTCAACTGCAATAATCTTATCCCCTACTTGTAATCCCACTTCTTTCGCATTCGACGGCTCAACAAAACCACCTATTTTATTTACAGGAGTACCAATTATCATTCCCATAATAAATAGTACTACAAAAGCTAGAATAAAATTCATTATAGCACCGGCAACTACTACGGCCAGTCTTTTTCCAACAGAAGAGTTACTAAAGCTTCTTGGATTATTACTTTCCTCATCTTCTCCTTCCATAGCAACATAACCACCTATTGGAAGTGCTCTTATTGAATAGAGAGTTTCTTCACTCTTTTTAGAATATAGTTTTGGTCCCATTCCAATAGAAAATTCATTTACCTGTATGCCAACTGTTTTTGCAATTATAAAATGTCCAAATTCGTGTATAAGAATAACCAACAGAAAAACCACTACGGATGTTACTGTCGTTAATATAATAGAACTCATTTCTCACCTTCCTATAATAATACTTAGTATATAGACAATGGGCAGCGTAAACAACACCGAATCAAATCTGTCCAGTATACCACCATGTCCAACAATTATATTTCCATAATCTTTAATACCGGCTTTACGCTTAATAGCGGATGCACAAATATCTCCTATTTGCGAAATCACCGATCCGATTGCAGCAAAAATAGCCCAAATAATAGGTTGTTCCATGCCTCTTAAATACACTATTAAGAGCACCAATACTATGGAACCCAAGATGCCTCCCAATGCACCTTCTACCGTCTTATTAGGACTTAATCTCTCAATCAATTTGTTTTTTCCAAATAATGCTCCGAAAATATAAGCAAATGTATCAGTACCCCATGCACAGCAATATACGACGTAAATATACTCCTTCTTGTCCAGTAATAATATAAAACTTAGCAAGAAGTTTACATACAGTATCGAAAATAGATAACCATTCATATCGTTAAAACTGTACTTGTTTCCTACTGCAGCTGATATAAATGCGTATATAACAACGAAAGCCAAAAATATTAAAAGATACTTAAACTCATGGTAATAAGCCAATAAATTTATGATAAAGCCAATAATCAGCTGCCCAATAAGCGGATAATTGATTCCTATCCTTTTGAGTGCTTTGTTCATTTCGAAAGATGCAATTGAGCTCAGCAAAAGAACGGATACAAGCAACATTTTCCCACCACTTGTAGTGAAGAAAATAACCATTAATAAAATAATTATTCCACTTATCGTGCGTGTTAGAAATTTATTCATTAAAGTCCTCCGAATCGTCTTTTCCTTTTTCTATACTCATCAATTGCTTCATCTAGCTCTGTTTTACCGAAATCAGGCCATAGTACATCCGTAAAATAAAGTTCAGTATACGCAGTCTGATATATCATAAAATTACTAAGCCTCTGTTCAGATCCGGGTCTGATCAAAAGGTCAGGGTCGGGTTGATTGGCAGTATATAGATAATTCGAAAACATATTTTCATCTATTTTTTCAATATCCATATTTTCGTTTTGAACTTGTCTATACAGTTCTTTGCAAGCTTTTATAATTTCATCCCTTCCACCATAATTTATACCCAAATTAAGTACCATTCCTGTATTATTTTCAGTTTCTTTGATAGATCTTTCTATCTCACGTCTCGCTATATTGGGTAAAGCACTTTTATCCCCCATTATATGGATTTTTACATTGTTTTTTTTGAGACTATTTAATTGATTTCTAATATAAACTACCAGCAATTCCATTAAGGCATTTACTTCTTCGGCAGGTCTTTTCCAATTTTCAGTTGAAAACGCATAAAGGCTAAGGTATTCAATACCTAAATTACTAGAATATTCAACAATATCGATAACTCTATCCATACCTGCTTTGTGACCTAATTGTCTTGGCATAAATCTTTTTGAAGCCCAACGACCATTGCCATCCATTATTATACATATATGTCTAGGTAAACCCGATTTCTTTGTATTGTTGTCATTCATTAGTATAACCTCCACTTGCTGGTATTAGAAATCTATTAAATAATCTCGAAGTTGGATTTTAACCCAACTTCGAGAACTTAATTAAAACTCCATTAATTCATCTTCTTTAGCTTTTAGGATTTCATCAATTTGCTTATTATATGAATCAATTACTTCTTGAACCTCATTCTCGGCAACTTTTCTGTCGTCTTCAGGAAGAGAATTCTCTTTTTCCATTTTTTTAATCTGATCCATTGCATCTCTTCTTAAATTTCTCAATCCAACTTTGGAATCTTCAGAAATCTTTTTGGCGACCTTAGTTAAATCTTTTCTTCTCTCCTCAGTAAGTACAGGGAAAGGTAATCTAATTAGTTTTCCATCATTTGACGGAGTAATACCTAGGTCAGATTTTTGAATCTCCTTTTCGATTTCTTTAATAATATTTACATCCCATGGTTGGATTACAAGTAATCTGGCTTCCGGAGCTGAAATGGAAGCAACTTGTTGTAATGGTGTCGGCACTCCATAATAATCTACCGTTATCTTTTCAACTAATGCAGGGTTAGCTCTTCCAGCTCTTATTTGAGTTAACTCTTCTTTCAATGCTGAGATAGTCTTTTTTGCTCTTTGTTCTAATTCAGTAATAACCGGCTTATACATGTGATTCCTCCTAACGAATAATTGTTCCTATTTTTTCACCATCAAAAATTCTGATTAAATTTTGTGGATCATCTATACCGAAAACTTGAAGAGGTATATTATTATCCATGCAAAGAGATGTTGCTGTAGAATCCATTATACCCAATCCTAAATTAAGTATGTCAATATATGTCAATTCGTCGAATTTTTTAGCATTAGGATTAATATTTGGATCATCGTCGTATACACCATCTACACCTTGTTTACCAATGAGTATTACATCTGCATCAATCTCAGCAGCCCTTAATGCCGCAGTGGTATCTGTAGAAAAGTATGGTAGTCCGGATCCTGCTCCAAAAATAACTATTCTTCCTTTTTCTAAATGTCTTAAAGCTCTACGTCTTATATAAGGTTCAGCTACTTGTTGCATAGCTATAGCAGTTTGCACACGTGTATCTACACCCATTTCTTCAAGTGAAGCTTGCAATCTAAGAGCATTGATTACAGTACCAAGCATTCCCATATTGTCAGATGTAGATCTATCTATCATGGTACTGGATTTACCTCTCCAGTAATTTCCTCCGCCTACAACAATAGCAATTTGAACATCCTTTTTGCTAATTTCAACTATTTTAGAACAGATATTGTTTATAGTTTTGTCATCTAAACCATGACCTTTGCCACCCGAAAGAGCTTCTCCACTTAATTTAAGAATAACCCTTTTATAACTTCCATTCATGTATATCCTCCTAGAGTACATCCCTTGAGTATTATTTTATCACATTAAGACAATGGAGAACAACCAGTGTTCTCCAATTTAATTATTATCCTATTTGTTTTGCAACTTCTTCTGCAAAATTTTCTTCTCTTTTTTCTAATCCTTCGCCAACTTCATATCTCATAAATCTTCTAATCTTGATGTTTTCACCAATCACGCTTATTAGCTCAGTAAGAATATCTCCAACTTTTCTGCTTGGATCTTTTATGAATGGTTGGTCTAAAATACATACATCTTCGAAGAATTTCTCCATTCTTCCTTCAACTTTTTTCTCTGCAATCATCTTAGCTTTATCTTCAGGAATATTTTTCTCTGCAGATTCATTCATAGCTTGGTTAACAAGTACTTGTCTTTCATTAGCTACTACACTTTCAGGTATTTCATCTCTAGATACGTATTTTGGATTTGATGCTGCAACTTGCATTGCCATATCCTTTACGAATCTCTTGAAGTCTTCGTTTTTTGCAACGAAGTCAGTTTCAGTGTTTACTTCAATTAAAACACCAATTCTTCCGCCGTGGATATAAGAATCAACTATACCTTCAGAAGCAATTCTTCCGGCTTTCTTTTCAGCACCTGCAAGTCCTTTTTCTCTTAAAAGTGCAACTGCTTTATCAATATCTCCATCTGTTTCAACAAGAGCATTTTTACAATCCATCATTCCTGCTCCTGTTTTAGCTCTTAACTCTTTAACATCTGCTGCTGTATATGCCATTTTATTCCTCCTATATAATTAAAGGTAAGAGTAAAGAAAAACTCTTTAAACCCTTACCCTTTCATTTTTATTCTTCGTCTTCAGTATCTTCTTCTACTTCTTCAGTTTCTTCTATATCTTCAACTTCATCAGCTTCAGGTTCATCGTAATCGTCAAATTGCTCACCTTGATTACCTTCAATTATAGCATTAGCAATTGTACCGGTTAGAAGTTTTACTGCTCTGATTGCATCGTCATTTCCAGGAATTGGATAATCAACTTCATCAGGGTCACAGTTTGTATCTACAATACTGATTACAGGGATTCCTAAGATTTTAGCTTCATTAACTGCAATCTTCTCTTTTTTCGGATCTACAACGAACATTAGGTCAGGAAGTTTTTTCATTTCTTTGATTCCACCTAAGAATTTCTCAAGTCTATCTCTCTCGTGAACAAGAGCCATAACCTCTTTCTTAGGAAGTAAATCAAATACTCCATCTTCTTCCATCTTTTCAAGTTCATGAAGTCTATCAATTCTCTTTTTGATAGTATTGTAGTTAGTTAACATTCCACCTAACCATCTTTGGCTTACAAAGTGTTGACCACTTCTTTTTGCTTCATTCTCAATTGCTTCTTGAGCTTGTTTTTTAGTTCCTACAAAAAGAACTGTACCACCATTTTCAGCTACTTCTTTTGCTACTGCATAAGCTTCTTCCATTTTCTTTACTGTTTTTTGAAGATCGATGATATAAATACCATTTCTCTCAGTGAAGATGAACTTAGCCATTTTAGGATTCCATCTTCTAGTTTGGTGTCCGAAATGAACACCTGCTTCTAATAAGCTTTTCATTGTGATTACTGACATTTTGCACCTCCGCGTTTTTTTCCTCCATCTCCATCACACTTCATTGAAACCTTTCGGCAACCTCAAATCCATCAAGAGATGTGTGTATTCACCTTTGCTATTATACCATATTCATTTTCCAACTTCAAATAAAAAATTACAAATTGAAGCGAAATAATTATTCACCTTTACTATACTTCTTATATAGATCAGGTCTTTTGTTTTCAGTATTTTTTAAGGAGCTTTCCCTACGCCATTCTTCTATTAACTTATGATTTCCACTTAGTAGTACTTCAGGGACTTTATGCCCCATAAACTCGCTTGGTCTAGTGTAAACCGAATATTTTAGCAAACCGTCATATAATGAATCAGATATTGCACTCTCTTCATTGCCAAGCACATCAGGTATAAATCTTGACACGGCATCGATAAATACCATAGCAGGTATTTCGCCACCTGTCAAAACATAATCTCCAATAGAAACCTCATAGTCTATAAAATTGTCTATGATTCTTTGGTCTACACCTTCATAATGTCCACATAATAATATCAAATGATCATTTCCAGTAAACTCTTCCACCATCTGTTGATTCAGTAATTTTCCCTGTGGAGATAAAAATACCACCTTGGAGCAGTCTCTCTTAAGGTCTTGAATGGCATTATATATGGGCTCGGGTGTCATTAACATCCCAGGCCCTCCTCCGTATATTTCATCATCCACTTTTTTATGTTTATTATTAGAATAATCGCGCAAATTAACTGCATTAATTTCAATTTTTGAATCCTTAATTGCCTTTCCTATGACGCCATATTCATTTAAGCACTCAAAAAAAGATGGGAAGACTGTAATAATATCAAATCTCATCTTTCATACCTTGAATCAATTTAACTTCCATGCATCTATTGGTTAAATCTACTTTTCTGATAAATTGTTTAACTGCAGGCAAATAAAACTCTCTGCCTTCTGTGGTTTTAACTACATAGATGTCATTACTTGGGTTCTCAATAATATCTATAATCTCTCCTATATGCTCAGTATCCTCATAGACTTTAAGTCCTAAGATATCATGATAATAGTACTGATCTTCCTCTAGTTCCATTAAATCATCAGAGGAAATATAGAGATATTCTCCTTTGTATTGTTCCACAAGGTTTATATTATCAAATTCATTGAACTTAATAATCAGTATATTCTTGTCTTGTCTAAACTTTCCAACTGTCACAGTCGGACCGTCTATTCCGATATAATATTCAACAGGTCTATCGAATCTATTAATATCGGAAGTGATCGGGAAGAGTTTAATCTCACCTCTTATCCCGAAAGTCCCAATAATTTGTCCTACTTTAATATAATCCATTAGTCTACTATATCTATATTTACTTGTAGATTTTCTTTAGTTCCGGCAGCTTTTGCTACAGTTCTGATCGCCTTGGCAATTCTACCTTGTTTCCCAATAATCTTTCCCATATCGGATGGATCAACATTAATCCTAATTGTTAGAATATTTCCTTCTCTACTTTCGTCTACTATAACATTTTCAGGATTGTCAACTAATTGTTTAGCTATATTCAATATTAAATCTTTCATTTATGCCTCCTGAATGAATAGCAATATTATTCCTCTACTATTTCTTCTTTGGTTTCTTCTTTTACTTCTTCTACTACTTCCTCTTTTTTAGCTTCGTATACGCCATTGTTTTTGAATAATCTGTTAACAGTATCAGTTGGTTTTGCGCCTACAGAAATCCAGTAATTTACTCTCTCTGCATCTACTTTAACTGTTTTAGGTTCAGTTAGTGGATTGTAGTATCCTATCTCCTCAATAAATCTTCCATCTCTTGGTGCTCTAGAATCCGCAACAACGAATCTATAAAAAGGTCTTTTTTTAGCACCCATTCTTTTTAGTCTAATTTTTACTGCCATGTTCTTTCCTCCTAAATTATAAAATTAATTTTATTTATTTAAAGAAAGGTAAATTGAATTTACCTCGCTTTTTCATGGATTTTTCCATACTGGTAAATCTTTTCATCATTTTCTTTGTCTCTTTGAACTGTCTTAAGAAACGATTCAAATCTACGGTAGTTACTCCTGAACCGTCGGCAATTCGTTTTTTTCTACTATTATCGATGATTTCAGGTTTTTCACGTTCTTCCATTGTCATGGACTGAATCATAGCTTCTATTCTCTTGAGATCTTTCTCATCAATATTTAAACCCTTTAACTGTTTTGAATTGAATCCAGGTACCATGGCCAATATATCTTCAAGAGGCCCCATATTTCTCATCTGATCTAATTGCTGCAGATAATCATTTAAAGAGTAGCTCTGTGATCTAATTTTTTCTTCAAGTTCTTTGGCATTTTTTTCATCGATTGCCGATTGAGCTTTTTCAATCAATGTTAATACATCGCCCATGCCTAGAATCCTGGAAGCCATCCTGTCAGGATAAAAAGGTTCAATATTATCAAGTTTTTCACCTACACCGATAAACTTTATCGGTTTTGATGTTACCTGTCTAATTGATAGAGCAGCTCCACCTCTGGCATCACCATCAAGCTTGGTCAAAATGACACCTGAAATCTCCAATTGATTATTAAAAGTTTCAGCTACATTAACTGCATCTTGCCCGGTCATTGCATCTACAACCAACAATATATCATCCGGATTTGTAGCCTCTTTAATACCTAATAACTCGTCCATTAGCTCGTTATCGATATGAAGTCTTCCCGCTGTATCAATAATAACTACATCATTTGATTGTTTTTTAGCTTCAGCCAATCCTGCCTTTGCAATATCAACAGGATTTATCTTATCGCCCATTGAAAATACAGGTACACCAACTTGACTACCTACGACCTCTAATTGTTTTATAGCAGCCGGACGATAAATGTCACAAGCTACGAGTAGTGGTCGTTTATTTTGTTTCTTTAAATGTAATGCCAACTTACCTG
>MTKW01001143.1_pt1 | contig 21578 bp, 24 predicted proteins | sample 1042761 | NCBI WGS metagenome assembly MTKW01 (sample SAMN06205366, study PRJNA360243) | anaerobic digester metagenome | biome: Wastewater treatment plant; feature: Anaerobic digester sludge; material: sludge; isolation source: anaerobic digester fed with sludge from wastewater treatment plant ... | reverse complement strand
CCCATCGCGCTGTTCTCAGTGTGTCTTGCCGTCATAGCCCCGGTGTTGCCCTTCGGTAGGAGCAGGTTCTAAAAAAACGGCAGACGCCCTTGGCGCCTGCTCCGCTGTCACTTCTTTTTTTTGGTTTGCAACCACTTGCATACTAACTTATCAAGCTGAGCGCTTTTCTCGTACGCTGCCTGAATCTTTTGGGGGTTGTACTCTCCCCCCGCCTGCTTTTCTAGGCGGGAGCGAAGCGCTTCTATGGCGCAAACCAGCTCCTCTTCGCCTGTAATTCCAAAAAACCTCCTGGGACAGAATTTCACGCTCCGCTGTTTAGAATACTCTTGATCACCCCAATATTGTCTCGATGTGACGAAGGAGAATCCACGGGAGTCTCAAGTATGCCGGCAAGACCCGGTGGCAGGGCAGGGTTGTTCAAAAGTGCCTTGAAACCTTCAAGACCGATGTTGCCGTGCCCGATATGGGCGTGACGGTCCACTCGGCAGCCGAGAGCACCCTTAGAATCGTTGAGGTGAAGCAGCCTGAGCCTTGACAGGCCGATGCACCTGTCGAACGCCTCCAGGGAATCTTCGATGCCCTGGGGGTTGGACAGATCGTAACCCGCCCCAAACGCGTGGCAAGTGTCAAGGCAAACCCCCGTTTTGTCCTCGGGCAGATCCTTCATGAGGGCGGCCAAATCTTCGAAAGCCCACCCGATCTCTTTGCCTTGGCCTGCGGTGTTCTCAAGCAACACCGTTACGGAATCCGGACACTCTTCCAAGGACTGCTTGATGCTTCGTCCGGACCTCAACAGAGCTGGCTCCGGGGTTTCCTCACTCTGATGACGATGGCCCAGGTGAACCACCACGAACCGGGCCCCCAACAAGTGTGCCCTCATGCACTCCTCAACGAGCAGGTCCACGGAACTCGCCCTCTTTGCCTCGTCAAAAGACGCAAGGTTCAAGAAATAAGGGGCGTGCACAACCAAAGGCTCGATCCCGTTTTTGGCCAGCACGGCCTTCATTTCGCTGACCTCCGTCTCGGGCAATTCCCTGGCTTTGCCCCCCCGAGGACTACGGGAAAACACTTGCACCGCCTCACATCCAATTTGGGCGGCATTGCGGGCCATAACCGCCATACCGCCTTTTATGGACATGTGAACCCCAACTCTCATGCCTTGCGGAACCTACCGCCCCTTTGACCAGGGTTACCCCTGTCCCCTTTTCGCTTGGAGTCGTCATCTTGACCCATTGCCCGCCTCCTGGACAAGTTGACCCTTCCCATGTGGTCGATCTCCATGACCTTGACAAGGATTTCATCGCCTATGTTGAGCACATCCTCAACCCGCTTGACGTACTCGTCGGATATCTCGCTTATCCGGACGAGCCCCTCCTTACCCGGGAGTATCTCTACAAAGGCCCCAGAAGGGATGATCCTTGTCACCTTTCCTGTGTACACTTTACCCACTTCAACGTCACGGGTAAGCGTCTCCACGATGTCCTTGGCCTTTAGGCCGCTTGCCTCGTCTGGGGCAGTGATGAACACCCGCCCGTCCTGCTCAATGTCGATCTTCGCCCCTGTGTCCGCCGTTATTTTATTGATGGTTTTTCCGCCCGGGCCTATGACGTCCCGGATCTTCTCGGGGTCAATGGTGACTACGACCATTCTAGGCGCGTACTCCGACAGATTCTGCCTGGGTTCAGGAATGGCCTCTTGCATTCGCTCCAAAATGAAGCACCTGGCCGCCTTCGCCTTCTCAAGGGCGGATCTCAGGATGTCCCTGGAAACCCCCCCGATCTTGATATCCATCTGAAGAGCTGTGATGCCCTCCGCGGTGCCAGCCACTTTGAAGTCCATGTCTCCCAAAGCATCTTCCATCCCCTGGATATCGGTTAGAATGACAGCCTTGTCCCCATCTTTGACGAGACCCATGGCGATGCCCGCCACGGGTGCCTTCACTGGAACACCCGCGTCCATCAGCGACAAGGATGTGCCGCACACCGAAGCCATGGACGATGACCCGTTCGATTCCAGCACTTCCGACACAACGCGGATCGCGTAAGGGAAGTCATCCTCGTCGGGCATGACAGGCAAGAGCGCCCTTTCCACCAGGGCACCGTGCCCGGTTTCCCTCCTGCCCGGACCCCTCATAGGCCTGGTCTCTCCCGTGGAAAACGGGGGGAAATTGTAGTGATGGATGAACCGTTTGAATTCTTCCACACCCGTGGTGTCAAGCTCCTGAATGTCGCTGGTAGCACCCAAAGTTGTGATGCTCATAACCTGGGTTTGCCCTCTCCTGAAGATGGCCGAACCGTGCACCCTGGGCAACACATCCACGTCGCACTGAATCCGTCTTATGTCGTCGGGCTGCCTTTTGTCCGGGCGGATCCCCGTCTCCAAGATGCTGCTTCGGACCTCCGCTTTCACAACGTCCTGGAAAGCATCGTGCATCTCCCCCTCACGGCCCGGAAACACGGTGGACAGTTCGGACAGCATCCGTTCAAGAATCTCGTCGATTTTGGCTTCTCTTTCAAGCTTTTCTTCCGTCCTTATCGCATCCCGAAGCGCTTCCGATACAAAGTCTGAAACCCGGGTGCTGACATCCTCCTCGGGGATAAACAGCGTCGGTACCACTTTTTCCTTCCCTATCTCCGCCACTATTCTTTTTTGAAACCTGCATATCTCCTTGATGGCTTCGTGACCCACCAACATAGCGTCGATAACGAGGTCCTCGGACACCTGATCGGCACCAGCTTCTACCATTGAGATCGCGTCTTCCGTGCCCGCAACCGTGAGCCTAAGCGCGCTGGATTCTGCTTGTTCCACATCGGGGTTTATGACGAACTCGCCATCCACGAGACCTACCTCGACCGCGCCGATGGGACCTTTAAACGGGATGTCGCTCACGCACAACGCCGCGGATGCCCCGATCATACCCGCTATCTCAGGGGAGTAATTGTGCTCAATGGACACGGGCATGATGACAATCTGAACATCGTTCCTCATTCCCTCAGGGAACAAGGGACGAATAGGTCGGTCCGTCAACCTCGCCTGCAAAATGGCCTTGTCCGGGGGCCTGCCCTCCCGCCTTCCCCAGCTGCCAGGGATCCTGCCTACAGAGTACAGCCTTTCTTCAACATCCACTGTCAGCGGGAAAAACTCGATTCCTTCCCTGACTTCCTTGCTTGCTGTTGCGGTCACTATGCAGGTGGTTCCCCCGTACGTAACCCAAACAGAACCGTTGGCTTGCTGCGCTACTTTGCCAAACTCAAGGGTCAGAGGCTTGTTGCCTATGCTCAGGCTGTATTTTTTTATTTCCTCCAAACAATTGCACTCCTTTCGGGCCTCAGCCTCTCAGACCCAAACTACTGATTATCGCCCGGTAACGCTCAGCGTCTTCTTTTAACAGGTAACTGAGAAGAGCCCGGCGCCGGCCCACCATGCGTAGTAGCCCCCTACGACTGTGGTGGTCCTTCTTGTGGACCTTGAGGTGTTCGGTAAGATGATTGATCCTGTCCGTAAGAAGGGCAATCTGAACCTCAGGTGAACCGGTGTCTTCTTCGTGAATCTTGTGACGATCGATGATTGTCTTCTTCCTAGCCTGGTCAAAGGCCAATTCAAGCACCTCCATGTAGGTATATACGCCGTCAACCCAGACATGCGCCGGAGGAACGCAAACCCGAGTCTTGAGGCAATTCCTGCGAGAGCATTCTATCATAGGCTCTCATGAGAGTAAAAGACGACAGGTCCTCTCCTTCGCCCTCTGTCGTGAGAAACACCTGCACGTTTCGCCCGGACAGGTTGCGTTGTGAACTGTGATTCCTCACTTCGATCTCAACCCCCGAGCCCAAGGTCGTAACCCCGGGGTACATTTCTTCCGATAAGCTAACCCTCAGAACCGAGGTGTATACCCCGGGACCGGGAACCAATTTGCACCCCGAAACATCCACCTTCAATGTGCCTCCGTCAAGTTGCCCCGCGTACCCTTGCAGGCAGTAAGGTCTGCCAAGCAAGTACGCGGCGTCGCCTGTGTGGCCCCGGGCTAGCGCTCGCCTGACCCTCGTGCTCGAAACAGGGCTGCCTCCAACGTTGAGCGGCCTGACCACGTGGAGTAGAAACCCCAGATCCCTTTGGCGCGTCCACAAATAACTTGGGTTGCCCGCACCTTTCCTGCCGAACGTGAAGTTGAACCCGCAAACCACGTGCCTCACCGAAAGGAGTTCCGCTAAATATTGGTTGGCAAAGCTTTCGGGCTCCATGGCAGCCAAATCCCTGGTGAAAGGCACGGACCAAAAATAGTCGACGCCCAGCGCATCCAACAGGGCAACTTTCTCCTCCTGAGGGGTCAGCAGCCGATCGTAACCCTGGGGATCTCCCAGGACGATCCTGGGATGAGGGTGGAAAGTGAGGGCCAGCACGGGCATGCCGGTTTCTTCCTTGATCGCTCCTGCACGGTGAAACAGGGCCTGGTGCCCCTTATGGACACCGTCGAACGTTCCCAGCGCAACTATAACGTCTTTACCCTGAATTTCGCCGCCAGTTCCTATGATTCTCAATGCACATCACTCTTGCTCAACAAAACCTTATCATACTTGAACTTCCCCGACTCCCGGCCAAGCTTCACCGTTGCCAAAAGACGAACCTCGCCTTTCACATTCCCGTACACAAGGTGAGGCAACAGATTGGAAGTCTCCCGGAAATCGACGAAATCTCCTTCCACAAGCGGGACACCACAAGCTACTTTGCCCACGAGACTGTCTTTCACGTGCAAGGAAGGGAAGGCAGGCATCACCGCGTATGCCTGGGACACAACATCCCCCCAATTTGACGCCTGTAGGGAAGAAAGGGGATGGGCGTCCCGCAATGTGAAACGGCCAACCCTCGTGCGCAAAAGGTACGACAGGCAAGCCCCGGTTCCCACCATGTCCCCCAATGAAACTGCAAGCGATCTTATGTACGTCCCTTTTCCTACCCGAACGAAGAAGACGCCCTTAGGGGAGGAACCGGAAATCCATCCTAGCAACGTGAACCGGTGAACCTGAACCTGCCTGCCCGGATGTTGCAAAGGTTCACCCCGCCTCGCAGCTTCGTACATCTTCCTACCACCGATCTTTACGGCAGAGTACGCCGAGGGAACCTGGTGTATGTGCCCCGAGAGTGAAGGAAGAGCCTTAAGCACAACGGGCACCGTTAAATGCCCCGCGTCAATTCTTTTCGTGACGCTCCCGTCGGTGTCCCCGGTGTCAGTGGACAGGCCGAACGTGAATTCCGCCAGGTATTCCTTGTCTTCATCGAGGAAATATGAGGCTAACCTCGTGTGCGAACCCAAAGCCACGGGAAGCACCCCCCTAGCCATGGGATCGAGAGTGCCTAAATGCCCTGCTTTTGTCTTAAAGACCCGGCGAAGTCTCGCTACCACATCGTGAGATGTCATACCCGGGGGCTTCAAAGCATTCACAAATCCGTTCATGTCATGTAACTCAACGTTGTCTCAAGTACCTTTCGGTACACATCGTCAATTCTACCTTTCACCACCGCACCTGCCGCTGCAAAATGTCCCCCGCCCCCGTAGACCGAAGCGATCTGGGCCACGTCAAGCCCCTTGGTGGAGCGAAAACTCACCCTGACCGTACCGTCCACAGTCTCAGTAAACAACAAAGCAACCTCCACACCTTCAACGGATCTTGGATACACCACAAGGCCTTCAGTATCCTCAAGGGTCCCGCCGCAAGCTTCCATGACATCCCTCGTAACCACCACGGTGGCCAATCGCCCTTCTTGATAAAGTTTCAAGGTGGTCAAAGAGTGTCCCATCAAAAGCAGTGAGGAGGGGCTCCGTCTTTCAAACAGCTTGCTCGCCACATCCCCGGGGTCCACACCTTGTTCCACAAGGGAAGAAGCCACTTTGAACGTCCGGGCCGTGGTGTTCGCGTAGCGAAAGCCCCCCGTATCCGTCAGTATGGCAACGTAAAGACACAGCGCGGTGTCAAACGTCATCACACCCAAATCCCTGATCAGTTCGAACACCAACTCGCCAGTGGCGGCGGCTTTTGGCTCCACCCAATTGAGCGCCCCAAATTGGGTGTTGGAAACGTGGTGATCGATGTTGATCCATTTTCCCTCACCCACGTGATTTAGGGCATCGCCAACCCTGTCGGGGCCGGCACAGTCCACGAATATGGCAGCATCAGGTGCAAAATCGGGGACGTACGAGCGGGCCAAACGGTGAAACTCGCTTCCCGGGAGGAAATCGTAAGCTTTGGGGTGGGGGTCATGAGACAACAGCACGGCCTGCTTGCCCAAACTCCTGAGGGCCATCACCAAGGCCAACCCGGAACCTACACAATCCCCATCGGGCTTTATGTGTTCCAGTACAACGAACCGGCCCCCGTTTTCAAGCGCATCCCTAACTGCCCGCTTCACGGCATCCGTCACCTGTCTTCCCTGTCCGCATCCGCCTTCTTTATTTCATCCAACAATTTGGACACCTTTATGCTATGCTCTATCCCCTGGTCAAGAACAAAAAGGATTTCCGGCGCGTGACGAGCACCCAATTCTTTGGCCACCTGGGAACGAATGAGTCCCCGGGCGCTCTTCAGGCCTTCCATGGTCTTTTCTCTGTCCTCCTGATTGCCCAGGACACTAACAAACACTTTTGCTAAAGACAGATCCCGGGTCACTTCCACGTTTACTATGCTCACAAAACCTATACGGGGATCTTTGACTCTACGCAAGAACATTTCCGATACCACTTCACGTATGAGGGCCTGGACCCTTTCCCGCCTTACCGCCACAAATATCACCCCGCCATTTATGGGATTATCTGAATATCGAAGGACAAGACTTCACCCTCTACGTTCGTTTCCACCCAGGAACAAGCCTCGCGCAGCAACTTCTCCGCATGGTGTGCCTCATTGCTGACGCACGCCATCCCTATGACGGCTCGCCCCCACATGTCCTGTTTGTCAACCTCCGCGCAAGCGACTCGGAATCGTTGCTGCAGCTTTTGGACCAGGCCCTTGACGATCCTTCTCTTATCCTTCAGGGACCTGGTCCCGTGAAGCCTCAAATCCACTAGGCATTTTCCAACTATCACTTCTACGCGGGCCTTACTTCCCTGACGGTAAAGGCCTCTATGATGTCCCCCGGTTTTATATCCTGGAACCTGTCCAAACCTATGCCGCACTCGTAACCCTGCGTCACTTCGGACACATCGTCCTTAAAACGTCTGAGAGAAGCCATTTGCCCTTCGTAAACGATTATTCCGTCCCTGAGCAGCCGGGCCTTAGCCGACCGAGCTATCTTCCCGTCAACCACGTAGCAACCCGCGACGGTACCCATGCGGGGCACTTGGAATGTGCGGCGTATCTCAGCCCGCCCGAGCACCACTTCCTCGATCTTGGGTTTCACGAGTCCCTTCAGGACAGATTCAATGTCATCCAACAGATCGTAGATGACCCTGTAAGTCCTAATCTGTACACGGTCAGCGTCCGCCAAACTTTGAGCATTGCCCACGGGCCTGGTGTTAAAACCAAGTATCCTTGCTTCGGACGCGGCAGCCAACATTACGTCCGACTCTGTGATGCCACCCACTCCTGAGTGTATTAGCACCAATTCTACTTCGCCGCCCTCGATCTTTCTGAGAGCTTGCACGATGGCCTCAAGGGAACCTTGAACATCGCTCTTTACGATCAATTTCAGCTGACGCTTTTCCTCTTCGGACTTCTTCTCGAACAGTTCCTCCAAAGTCATGCGCGACGCGCCGCCCAACTCCTCGGCGCGGCGTTCGTCCTTTCTTTGCTGGGAAATGTCCCGGGCCATCTTTTCGTCTTCAACCACCAGAAACTGATCTCCGGCCTGGGGTAGCCCTTCCATGCCCACGATCTCAACGGGCGTGGCAGGACCTGCTTTGCTGACCCTCTTCCCTCTTGCATCGTGCATGGCCCGGATTCTGCCCCATGTGGTATCGGTGATGAGAACGTCTCCTACCTGCAATATCCCAGATTTGATTATGGCGGTGGCCACGGGCCCCCGCCCTTTGTCCATAAGAGACTCGATGATGATGCCCCTAGCTTTCCTGGTGGGATCGGTCTTGATCTCTTGCATCTCGGCAACCAACAGGATCATTTCCAAAAGAGTGTCCAAGCCTTGACCCGTTCTTGCCGAAACCTCAACCACTATTGTGTCTCCGCCCCATTCCTCGGGGATCTGTCCCGCATCCACAAGCTGTTGCTTGACTCTGTCGGGTTTAACCCCGGGTTTATCCATCTTGTTAAGTGCCACGACGATCGGCACCCCAGCAGCCTTAGCGTGGTTGATAGCCTCAACTGTTTGAGGCATAACCCCGTCGTCCGCGGCTACCACTAGCACAGCTACGTCCGTGGCCTGTGCACCCCTCGCCCGCATGGAGGTGAACGCTTCGTGCCCTGGTGTGTCCAGGAAAATGATCCTGCTGCCTTCCCACTCCACAACAGACGCACCTATGTGCTGCGTGATGCCCCCAGCTTCCCGTTGAGTGATGTTTGTGTTCCTCATGGCATCGAGCAAGGAAGTCTTGCCGTGATCCACGTGGCCCATCACAGTGACGACAGGAGGCCTAGGAACCGAGACGTCAGGATTGTCCGGTCTTTCCAGTTCCTTGGCGATCAATTCCTCTTTCGTCATCTCCGGCTCTTTAATGGTAACGACGCAACCAAGTTTCTCGGCCACTTTTGCCGCGAGTTCTGGGGGGACGCTTTGGTTAATGCTTATGAGCGTGCCCATACCCATGAGGGTCCTCAACACGTTGGCCACGGGCATCCCCACCAAACTTGCCAGTTCCCGCACAGGGGTCGGCCCTTGAATAACGACGCGGCGGGCACCAGCTTCTACACCCGGTGACTGCCTGCTCTTTCCCTTGCCCCTGGGCCTTCTGCCCTGCCCGCCCCTAGGGGGACGCCCTCCCCTGCTTTGGGGTCTTGACCCCCGGGCTTGTTGTTGGGGTTTCTCCGTTGTTGCTTGTGCAGGGCTCTGTCCTGCACGCGTTGTGGTTGAACTGACGCTTCGCTCCTTTTGCGGCGGTGCCTTATCAACTTCGGTAATCTTTCTTGCCACCGCCTGCCTGACCCTATCGTCAAGGGCAGCCATGTGATTCTTGATAGGCAAACCCATTTCATTCAGCGCGGCTATAACGACCTTGGAGTCCACTTTTAGGTCCTTCGCAAGCTCGTAAACGCGAATTCGTTTCGTCATCCACAATCACCTCCTCATGTTCATTCAGTCCCCTTTTGCGCAATTATGCTTTCTATCCGCTCCTTAAGCATCTCAAAGATTGAGGGAGGGGCGGAAACCGCCAGGGCCCTATCCAAACGCTTGCTTTTTCTGAGTTTTTCAAGACAACCCAAATCAGCACACACGTAGGCACCTCGCCCAGCTAGCTTCCCGGTCGGATCCACCAAAACTCCCTCGGAAGTCCTGACTATCCTGATCATTTCCCGCTTGGGCCTTATGCTCTGACACCCAAGGCACGTCCTTTGCGGCAACTTCCTGGCCATTCCACCACCTCCTCGAACAGATCTCTAATCCCTGTCCGACCTTATATCCACCTTGAAGCCTGTTAGTCTTGCAGCAAGCCTGGCATTTTGCCCATCCCTACCTATGGCCAACGACAGTTGGTGTGCAGGAACCGTAACCCTAGCCACTTTTTCGCGCACATCCACTTCTACGTCAATAACTCTCGCGGGGCTAAGGGCGTTCCCCACAAAGATTCGTGGGTCCTGATCCCACTCTATCACGTCAATTCGCTCTCCCCGGAGCTCCTGGACAATAGCCTGGATACGGCTGCCCCGGGCACCAACACAGGCCCCCAACGCATCCACTTCGGGCAGATTCGCCTTCACGGCGACCTTCGATCTTTGGCCTGATTCCCTGGCAATGCTCTTGATTTCCACGATACCATCTTGAATCTCCGGCACTTCCAGCTCCAGCAGGCGCTTCAGCAGGCCAGGGTGGGTGCGGGACAAAATGATCTGCGGCCCCCGGGGGGTTCTTCGAACCTCCACAACGTAAGCTTTCAGTCTGTCCCTTTCCCTGTACCTTTCTCCTCTAATTTGCTCCCGGGGAGTCAAGAACCCCTCTGCTCTACCAAGGTCAATGATGGCAACCCCCCGGTCGATCCTAATGACCTGGCCGGTTACCACATCACCCTCCCTTTCGGCAAACTCCTCGTAAATCATGCCCCGCTCTTTTTCCCGCAGTTTTTGAAGCACCACCTGCTTTGCAGTCTGAGCGGCGATCCTTCCAAAACCACGGGCCGGGATCTCTTCCTCCACAGTGTCCCCAATCTTGTAATCGGGTCTGATATCCACTGCCTGTTCAAGCGATATCTCCCGAAGCGGATCAGACACCTCATCCACAACTTCCCGGCGGGAAAGCACCCTTATGGTCCCGGAACCCTGATCGAAATGCACCCTCACATTATCCGTGCTACCGAAGTGTTTCCTGTAAGCCGAAAGCAGCGCCACTTCAAGGGCATCCACCAGGTCCCCCGCAGGGATGCCCCGTTCACGCTCAAGCTGCCCAAGCGCCATCAGAATATCGCTGTTCACTTTTCCCGCCCCCTCTCCTCGTACAGCAATTTCACCCTGCTCACAACAGAGCGCTCAAAGGCTACCTCTTCGTCCCCCACTGACAACACAACGTGACCCTGCGGGCTCAACCCTTTCAGACGACCGCTATAGCTCCTCTTTCCATCCACTGGAGCGAACAAATTGACCTGGCACAGTTTGCCTTCAAAAATCTCGAACTCGTGATCACGCCTGAGCACCCTTTCCAAGCCCGGCGATGAGACCTCCAGCGTGTAGCTGCTCGGTAAAGGATCCCTTTCGTCAACGTACTCCCCACAAACGTGCTGAACTTTGAGGCAATCCTCCAGAGTAACGCCGCTCGCTTTGTATATATAAAGACGGAGAACAGGCGTCTTGCCTGAGGATGTCAATTGCACGTCCAACAAGATAAGCCCAGTTCCCTCTACCACGGGCCCCAGATCGAGGAAAAGTTTGTCTTCGATATCACGTGTCCTCACTTATCTCACCCCGCCTCGAAATCATCCCGAACATACAAAAAGTGGGTTTCCGGCACAAACCCACTCCGACTACTTCCCCTCGGTCTTGTAATCGCTAACTATAGGAAAGTATAGCATAGTAGGGTGATGGCAGCAATCAGGCGAACGTCTGAGGAAAAGGCAGGACCCGGACACTGCCGGGTCCTGTCCTGCGCACTTATCAATGCCTACTTTATGCCTAAGAAATCAGTCAACAAGAAACTCAGCCGGCCTAGGAACAAGCTAATCCTGCCGTTGATGGTGTTTCCGAACGCCGTGCCAAAGGCAAGAATCATGAAGTAGCGTCCAAGCTTCCCGCAAGTTGCCACAATCTTCGACTCTTTGCCCACGGTGAAGAAGAAGTACATCATGGCGCACATCCAGATAACGAAGAACAGGATCTTTTCCATGTCCCGTAGGCTAACCATGGTGTCCGCCAGCTGCACTAGGGTTGACCTGTAACCTCGAGCCAAAGTGTATCCCATACCCCACCCCATGGTGATGGAAATGGGGTAAGATGCCAGCCACCCGTACTTACCATCGAAGAAGAATCTGAAGTAGTACAACGCACCGATGGGCAATAGCAGCATGAACCACCAGTACCCCTGTTCCACAACGTAGGTCTGATGGTAGACTTTGAAAGCCTGATGCCAACTCAAAGTTATGCCGTGACCCACAGCTAGACCCACGAATGTGTGCTCTGTGAATCTGAAGGCCGCGTTTTCTTTCCACAGGTACGAGAAAACACTGAGCGTAAGAATGGCTGAAACCACTGTTTGGGCTCTACTCATCTCCAATTCACCTCACTTTCGGTTCCAAATTTCAAACAGCGCGTCAGCTGCCTACGCACTGGCCCCTTTTTGTTTCATGAAAAACGCGATGTTCCCCAACACTACAAGTACAATTATGACCACGTGGCCTAAGCTTTGAGCGTCCATAAGAATCGTTGCCTCTCCTTTGCGCCCCAGCAACTTTTCGTACTGAGCAGCACCGCTTATGCCTGCCATCAGGCCCTTAATCTGCCCGGACCTGAGAATCGACTGCAGCCCCGATTGCTGCACTGCGGCACACCCCACGTAAATGTCGTGTTCACGCCACTCCACCAAGAAGGTGCCCACTCCTGGGCTTCCAACGTCAAACGCTAGCATAGACTTGGACGTGGGAACATCCCATTTCTTCACTCTCTCCATGAGAGGCAAAGTTGAGAAGTGGTTGCCCCAGAAATCGTGGTTTCCGGCAGTGAGCCAAAAGTCCTCACGCAGCTCTCGCCAGACCATGGACTTCCATCCTACGAAGACCCAGTCCACACCGTATTCTGCATCGTACCCGTCCGCCTGAGCCGCTGCCGCGACCTTCCTCATAAGCTCGCTAGCGATCATCGCCCCGGGCTGCCATTGGGATACATTGATGATTTTGAGGCCCTTTTTGAAACAATGGTAAGCCCAAGCCTCCAGCTGCGGATTAATCTCAGTGGAACTGCCACCGCTGTAAGCGGAGTCGAAGAACACTATGGTCCCAGGCTCCGAATTCTCGATCCAATCAAAGATAACCCTGGTGGACTCATCCACCACTATGGGCATGCCGATGGGACGAAGAACCGGGAAAATTAGCACTATAGCCATGACAAGGTACACTATACGTGGATTCAGGTCTAGAAACCTTTCAAAAAACTGTCGCACTTACATTTCCCTCCCTTCAACGCCAGGTCGTGTAAACTTCAAGTTGAGGCTATCACCCGGGAAGGTGACGCCTTTCAATTCCAAGGATGACTCTCCACGAACTTGCAATAGCACCGAACACAACCCCAATACTCATAGCTCTGTTCACGGCAGCGGTCGGTGTTGCTAAGACCCAGTTCTTGATACCAAGGAAACCGCCAAGCGGACCTTCTGCGCTCCATATGAATTCCCCCAGCGGAACGTTAGCCATCATAGTGATGATCGCGATAACCATCATTATGGTAGCCTCTATGTTCCTAAGCCTAAAGGCTCTGTAGGCTGCCGAAGCAATATAGAACGCTAAAAGCGCGAATGTGGTTGCGTCAAGGGTCACAAACACCGTGTTGTAGATGCTCTCGTAGATAGGATCTTTGTTGCTTTTCCACAGACCGTAAGCAGCATATCCCCAAGCACATATGATTGCCCAAGCATTGAACATCCAGTGTTGACGGCGCCTTTTTACGTTGGCGTATTGAACGCGGCTAAAGTTCAAAAGTCCTAGAAAAAACGCCCCGTAACCCATGTACGCCAACGCGTAGCTTATCAAGGTACGGACTTTACCTGTGGTGCCTGGTACCAGCATAGCTTCCACCGGGCCGATCCACTCGAACGCCCACCGCGCTATTATGAACACTATCATGATGATAAATGGAGTTTCTCTCTTCACCAAAAGACACCTCCCTTCAGGTACCTACATTTAACAGCTTTAGTAGTTCAACAACGTCTTAAGGAAATTCGACTGGGGCGCAAAGGTTTCAAACAGCGTCCCAAGCACTATGACCACGAAAACAGCGATACGATAGATGTCCTGAGCAACAACGCTTCCAGTGATAACGGGTTCTTTGGAAAGGTAAGCTGCGCCCGCATACAATTCCTCACCGATGAGCGTGTAGTCGCACGTTGCGATGAAGAACGAGTACTGGGTGGCGTTGGTCTGGGCAGCTATCTGGATGGCACCCTCAAGGGCCCCGGCCTCAGCAAGCAACAGTGACTCGGCGTAGAAGTACCCGATCAAGAACTGTGCCGCAGGCTTTTCCCGGGCGATCATACCCTTGACAGCGATGGTCCAAGCGAACTGTGTCCCCGAGTAGTACCTGATGTCATCCCTGTTGTAAGCATCGGGACGGCCGGCCTCAAGAAATGCCTGCCTTATGATCTCCTGGTGGACGGCGTTACACAGGTAGCTTGTGTCCGACACGATGATCCTTGTGTCGTAGGACGCGCACAGTTTCGCCACGTGAGCCATAAACGACCAGTAAGCAAATGTGCCGGCACCGCCTAACCCCTCGTCATAGTTACACATGTGAACGGGACGCCCCATCTCGGTAGCCCGCCCAACTGCTTCGTCAAACGAGTCCAGGCCCGCTATCCTGCGAATCTCGGGGATAGGCTGACCTGCTCTTGCGCGCCCGACGTAGATCCAAATCAGGACACCCATTATGACGAAAAAGAAGCAACCCATGACGGAGTTGGGTTCGTCAATCACGAAACCCATTTTGTACTTCGGAGCCTCCGCAGCCAAGAACAGCAATTGTAGCATTCATGTTCACCTCCTTTTAGAAAAATGTCGCATGCCCTCACCCCATGTGGGTATTGTTGGGACAGAACCCGGTTGCTGCCTAACATCTGGATTCCTTCATGCGACTATCTTGCTTGTATATGCCTATTCAACGCCTAGTTCTAAAATCCTTCTTTCGCCAGAGAATATCCTTCAAGGAATCTAGGGATCAAAAAGAAAGGGGTTTCGGCGGCGCGAGGTATCTGGCCAAAAACTCGTATATCTCTCTTCGGGATTCCTTGGCTGCTTTCGTGTCTATTCTGTTGAAAACATGTCCCCCGGGAGCGTTGTCGTAAATCTTGTACTCGAATTCTTTACCTGCCGCCAAGAGCGACTTGATAAGGTGCTCAACCTCCAGAACGTTGACATCCTCATCGTTGGTAGTCGTGTGGATCAAAAGAGGAGTCTGAAGCTTTTCCGCGTGCCAGGCAGGTGAACGATCCCTGTACTCGGCAGGATCTTGCGCGGCCGTTTTCCCTATGTGATACGGTGCTGAAAACAGTTCTTGGTAATAGGGCCCTTTGTACCCCATCCGAGCCACAAGATCGCTAACAGGCACACCCGAGTAGCAAACCTTGTACGCCTTTGGGTAGCGAAATATGTTGAACAAGCTTATGAATCCCCCGTGACTCCAACCCATGATACCAACCCTATCAGGATCCACGAAAGGCTCATTTTCGATCATGAAATTCCTGGCCTCTAGACAGTCCTCAACCTCTAACCCACCGTAGTCGATGTACCGGTAAAACTGGCCCCCGTACCCCGTGCTGCCCCTGTAATCCGGAGCCACTACTATGTAACCCTGAGAAACCAGCTCCTTTATTATGTGGGCTGAGCCTGTACCGAAATTGGAGTGAACGCCCCCGTGGACGAAAACCATAAGGGGATACCTTTTGTCTTTTTCGAGCCCCAAAGGCATGAACGTGTAGGCCTGAATCTTTAGGGGATTTCCCCGGTCTTGGGGGGATTGTACAGAGGGGTTTGCCGGGGGAGGTCCGATGTATGTAACTTTATCCACGCTAGCGATGCCTGCCATAACCTGAAACCACTTGACATCGTCGATGGCCTTAGAAAGCGATGCAAACGTGTGGCCCAGACTTTCCTGCTGCCTCCGCAAAGCCTGAATCTGCCTTTTTAGTTCCTCCACAGATAACAACCCTTTCTATCAGATCTTTGATTTGGTCAGACGGCGCTTTTCACCTGGCATAAACGGGCGCAAAACATCGGGCACTGTAACGCTCCCATCTTCGTTTTGATAGTTCTCCAGGATAGCAGCGATGGTCCTTCCTATAGCGATGGCTGTTCCATTTAGCGTATGCACGTAGGCCGTTTTCCCCCCGGAAGCTTTCTTGTAGCGTATGTTCAACCCTCTTGATTGAAAATCCGTACAATTGCTGCACGAGGTAATCTCCCTGTACACATTGTCCGAAGGCTTCCAGAACTCCAGATCATACTTCTTATAGGCCACAGGACCAAGGTCGCCCGAGCATATGTTCACGACCCTGTAAGGTATCTCCAAAGCCTGAAAGATCCTTTCTTCCAAAGACACCATCCATTCGTGAGTTTCCTCGGAATTCTCGGGCAAATCAAACACGAACATTTCCAGCTTGTCGAAGTGATGGGTGCGTATGAGGCCCCTCACATCCCTCCCTCCCGAACCAACCTCTGTTCTGTAACACGGGGAAAACCCCACGTACTTAAGGGGAAGATCCTGCTCGCGAAGCACCTCCCCCCCGTGCATGGCACCCAAGGGTATCTCGGACGTACCCACCAGGCCCAAGCCCTGACCCTCGATCCTGTAAATCTGATCGCTGAAAAAAGGCAAGTGTCGGGTGCCCAAAAGCACATCTTCCCTCACCACTATGGGAGGTATAACCGGCATGAAGCCTTCAGAAACAAGAAGGTCAAAACCGAACCGCACCAGGGCAAGTTCAAGGTAGACCGCATCGTTCATGAGAAAGTAGGTCCTGGTGCCCCACACCTTGGCCCCTTTTGCGGTATCTATTAACCCCAAACCCTCACCCACATCGAGATGATCCTTGATGGGGAAATCAAAATCCCTAGGCGTCCCCCAACGTCTGACCTCGACGTTCTCAGAATCATCCTTTCCTTGGGGCACATCCGGGGAAAGCAGGTTCGGAACCCACATGAGCAACTCACCCAGCTGCTGTTGCACATCGGACAGAGCCCTCTCTTCCTCCAGAATCTTGTCCCTCACCTCCCTGTTCGAAGCTATAAGTTTCTCCCTTTCACCGGGATCCTTTTCCCTGCTGACCAGGCCTGTAATGCGGTTTCTTTGCTCCCTCAACTCGTTTATGCGCCTGAGATGCGATACTCGCTTGTCATCCATCTGCAAGATACGGTCAAGGGGCGCTGTGCTCCCCCTTCTTTCGAGCATCTGCTCCACCAAAGGCCTGTTCTCCCTCAAAATCTTCACATCAAACATTGGTATCCCCCTTAAACAAAAGGAGCAGGCCGTCTCAAGGACAAGACAACCTGCTCTCGTGGTGCCACCTTGCTTTACATTGCCAGTGGTAAGATCACCGGCGCCGCCTCACGGGCTATAACGGGACCACCCGGCGCCGCGTACTCACGTCAAAGACCTTTTATGCGGCGCACCTTCGGGGTGCTATCGACGGGGTTCGGGTGCCGCCTCGCACCAGCCGGCGGCTCTCTTCTAACCCTACATCCGTCTACCTATCCCCATCCACGGTTTCCCAGAACTATATCACAGGAATGAAGATCTACAAAAGCGAAATATCTTTGTCCAAAGGTGCACTACCAGACGCAGATCGGCGTTGCCAAGGTCAACCCCGATTATCTCTTGGATCCGCCTGATCCTGTAATCGAGGGTGTTGGGATGCACGTCCAGGTGCTCGGAAGCCCCTTTGCGATCCCCGAAATGATCGAGGTAGATCTCTAAGGTCCGCAGCAGTTCTGTCCTGCGGTGCTTGTCGTAATCTGCAAGACTCTCAACGAGCCGCCTGCCGAACTGGGGCAAAGGCAACGAAGCTACACAAGACACCAACTCATGTAAAGCAAGCACGGTGTAATCGAAAACTTCGCCCGAACCAGCCTCTTGACCAATCTTGATGGCCTTGGACGCCTCCGCATAACAGTCGCTGAGATCCCCGAGATTCCTCCTCTGACTGCTGACGCCCAATACGAAGCCGGACGTAATGCAGTGATGTTTCATGACCCCCGCCAACCCCGAAGCATCGAGGGTACGCCCGGTGCTGACGAGGAACACCACCTCATCGTTGAACGTACCCTGCAAGCAACAAGCCCCGGACCTAGCAAGGTGCTCGAGCAAGGCTTCCATCGCCCTCGAACCCACCTGCTTTGCGGGCCGCAGAACAAGGGCATACCATGACCCTAGGGAGTAGACACCAAGGGCCCTCATTCTTTCCTCAAAGATCCTCTGCGCGGGCGTGGCGGGATCGAACCGTTCCCCAATCAAATCCTTTACAAGATTTGCTTCAAACCCACCCGTGGTTGCCAAACTGTTGAATACCCTGGCCAACTCGTCCCTGGCACTGAGAATTGCAGCTTCAATTTGCGCGGGTACGATCGATTCCCGATACATGGCCCAGAGATAACCCACCACCCCGCTGTCCCCGCGAATACACACGCAGATCCTGGGGTCAAACCCTATATCGGGAATGGCACCTACCCTAGCAATGCCGGGGGCGGAGTCCACACACTCGTAGACGCCCCTTTTCTTCAAAGCCCCAAGCGTAGCCTCGGATGCGCCCCGTCTGAGCAGCGTCTCAAGGCGCACGGGATCAACAGGGCCGTCATGAACAGAGTATGCCAACAGCCTGCCTTCCGCGTCCTCCAAAGTTATAGGGCGACGCACAATTCGGGCCAAACCATCCACAATGGGTTGAAATCCCACACCTCGTCACACCTTTTAAGAAGAACATTCGCTTCAGTTCAAAGCGAATGTTCGTCAAACGCCCCTTATTTCCCTTCAACCGCCCCTACACCACCGATGGCTCCACCATGAGTTCACCCCGCTCAAACCTGTCCAGGGCCAACCCGCTGATGTCAAGAGATGTCTCCTGTCCCGTCATTAGCTGGGCCATGAGCACCCCCGTAATAGGTGCGAGCATGAAGCCGTGACCGCTAAACCCCACAGACTGGTAGTAACCGTCAATGCCCGGTACGCCACCTAGAATCGGGTGGGCATCGGGTGTAACAGTGTAAAGCCCCGACCATTGCCTGACTACCCTAATTCCCCTCAAAACAGGCAGCACAGGACACATCACCCTAGCCATTTCCTGAAGAAACTGCCATGAATGACCGATATCATACCCTACCGGTTCCCTTGGGTTTCCCATGCCCATTACGAACGAGCCCTCGGGACCCTGCTGGCAATAGTAGTTCTTTGAAAAGGACATAAGCATGGGATCCAGAACCCACCCAACAGGTTCGGTGGCTAGGATCTGATGCCTTTGAGTAAAAAGCGGAAGTTCAACACCCACCATCCGAGCTACCGGTGCGGCCCACGGCCCCGCGGCGTTCACAACCAAAGGGGTGCTCACCCCACCCTTATCGGTAACTACCTCTGTCACTCGTCCAGCCACAACGTGAATGTCCGTCACTTCAGTGAAAAAGTTGATCTTGCCTCCCAGTCTCTTGAACGCACCCAAGTATGCCCTGGTGGTCTGAAAGGGGTTTGCGTGCCCGTCCCTAGCGTTAAACGTAGCACCGTAAAGGCCCTCAACGCTGACTGCAGGAAAGGTCTTCTTGACCTCGTCGGGACTCATGAGCACGGATTGGATTCCAAGACTGTTTTGCAAACGCACGTTCTTTTGGAACTGTTCCCACTCTTTCTCCGTGTAGGCCATCATGAGGTAGCCTTTTTCGAGAAACTCTATGTCCCTGTCAGGCTCCAGCTCCTCCGGCAACCGCTCAAAAATATCTATGGCGGCCTTTGCCAAAAGACAGTTGCCTTCCCTGCCCCATTGTTCCCGAACACCCGCGCCGCACCTGCCCGTGGAACCGTCCGCGAAAACCCTCTTTTCGAACAAAACAACGTCCTTCATGCCCATCTTGGCGAGGTTGTACGCGATGGCAGCACCCTGCACTCCACCGCCAACGATTACTGCTGACGCGCTCTTTTTCATGGGGCCTTCACCTCCGGCCTGCCTTTATCTTCAGGCCCCTCTTCTTCTTTTAAACCGGGGAATTCCGCTTGCTCCAGGTCTCCCATTGCCACCGCTTTGGCAGGAGGTCTGAACGTCGAGGGCATCACCTCTGCCACGGTCTTGCCCAGTGCCTTGGCGAGTTCCGAGGCTATGAGCAGGCGGCACGTCCGGCCTTGACACGGTCCCATGCCCGCTCGGGTCGTACGCCGGATCTCATCCATGGTCGTGGCACCATCCCTGATGACCTTCCTGATTTCCCCGAGGGTTACATCCTCGCATCTGCACACAATGATGTCACCATCGTTAGGCATGATCCCACTCCTCACATATTAGAAAGTGCCTGGCAACCGTCGAAAGCTCTTGTGGGGCCCTCACCCATACCACGGACGTGCCCTGGGGCTTCTTGCCCCGAACAACCCTTTCCACGCCTCCTTTGCCTACGATCTGCCCCGCCCTGTCCAGTAAAATCAGTTTCTGTCCTTTCTCTGGCAGCGGGGAGAACTCGTAGGGTATAGCTATCAGACACTCACAATCGCCTACGGTCTCATCCACAACGAATATGGCAAGCCCCGGGCAAGCAGCTACGCACGCACCGCACCCCACACACTTGTCCCAATCCACTTGGGGGACTTGGTTAATGTCTTCGAAAGGGAGGATCGCCCCGAAGGGGCAACTGTGGTGACAGGGATCGCACGGTATCTGTTGGAAACACTCCACCATCACGCAAGGACCCTTCCGCCTCCTTTCTTTTGGAGGCGTTGCACGGGCAATGTCCTTTTTGGACGGCACCCCGGAAAGACTCATGGCATCCATCACGAACGACTCCCCCTTTCCTTCGCCAACAAGGCCAATCCCAGGCGGATTTTTTCGCCGGCAGGTCCTGCCCTCAACGACTCCAGCTCGGACAGAACGTCCCGTCGTTTGTCGAAGTACTCCGTTTCCCCAACTTTCCCCAACCTGTACGCCGCACTGAGTCCCGCCAGTTTGCCGGCAGCCATGGCAGTGGACGCTTCTTCGATACCCGCGGCATCGCCCGCCACGTAAATGCCATCCACCGTGGTCTCCATGTTCTCATCGTGTAGGGGAACAACCCCCCCTAGGTGGGGCACATACCTCATTTCGCACCCGGCTTGCCAAAGCAGTTCACCCAAGGGTGACAAACCTGTGGCCAGGCACACCACGTCCACTTTGAGATCCGTTTCAGTTCCGCTAATTCCGTTCCAGTCTTCATCAAGCTGCCAGATGACAGCTCCCTCCACTTCGTTCTCGCCGTAAACCTCCTTGACACTGCATCGGGTCAGGATAGGGATGCCCAAACGCCTCACTTTCGCGGCGTGCACCGCGTAACCACCGATTGCGGGGGCCGCTTCCACCAAACACGCAACTTTCACCCCCGCTTGGGCCAATTGATATGAAACGATCAGCCCGATGTTCCCGGAACCCACCATAAGCACCGAATGGCCCGGCCTGACACCGTACACGTTCATGAGCGTTTGAACGGCACCGGCACCGTAAACGCCGGGCAGATCGTTGCCTGGAAAGAGAAGTGTTTTCTCCAAGGCTCCCGTCGCGATGAGCAACCGTTGGTAGCGAAGGTGCCCTATGCCATCAGGTCTTTCAAGCAACAGAACCCCATCATCGTAACAACCCAAAGCCTCTGTGGACCCCAAAAATTCGATCTTGTCGCTGCGGGCAACCTGCTCTGACAACGCCCGAGCTATGAGGATTCCTCTCGTACCTGCGGATTTGAGGTGCCACCCGAAAAACTTGTGGGTTTGTTTCACTAGCTGCCCACCTGGATGGTCATTTCTGTCTATGAGGGCCACGTTGACCCCGAAGGATGCTGCCTCAAGAGCCCCACAAATCCCCGCAGGTCCCGCACCAACAACCGCAAGTTCAACATCAATCACAATCATCGCCCCCCTGCGTGGGGGCGGGTCCTGCACCTGATTGCATTTCGACCCGCATTCCCTCTTTGATCTGTTCTGTACAAGCCCTAACGTTCGGCACACCGTCAACGACCACAAGACACGAAGAGCAGTTACCTATGGCACAGAAAAAACCCCTAGGCTTGTTCAGTTTGAGGC
>MTKW01000644.1_pt1 | contig 21579 bp, 27 predicted proteins | sample 1042761 | NCBI WGS metagenome assembly MTKW01 (sample SAMN06205366, study PRJNA360243) | anaerobic digester metagenome | biome: Wastewater treatment plant; feature: Anaerobic digester sludge; material: sludge; isolation source: anaerobic digester fed with sludge from wastewater treatment plant ... | reverse complement strand
ACAGCGGGACGTGCCGCAAGTATTATCAAATCAGAAGGCTGAAACCCTGATGTAAGGTAATCCAAATCGGAAAAACCGCTTGACAACCCGACCACGTTGCCTTTATGCGAGGCAAGGTATTCAAGTTTCTCCATGGTCTCAACCAATACGTCTTTGAGATGGACATACCCCTGGGTAGCACGGCGCTGAGATATCTGGAATATGGTTTCCTCGGCCTTATCCAGAATTTCATCCACTTCATATTGGGAGTCGTAAGCGGTGGCTGCGATTTCCGTTGACGCAGCTATCAGGCGCCTCAAGATAGCCTTTTCCGCCACGATTTTGGCATAATATTCCACGTTGGCCGCTGTAGGAACGAAGTTAGCCAACCTTGCAAGCTCGGCTGTACCACCTATTTTGTCTAAATAACCGGCATTTCTCAGATTTTCAGCCACAGTTACTACGTCCACCGCTTCAAGCCTATCTGCCATCTCTGCTATCTGCTTAAATATTATCCTGTGGCTTTCCTTGTAAAAGTCTTCAGGTCTTAGAATTTCAAGCGCCGAAACTACGGCGTTCGCCTCGATAAGCATGGAACCTATAACCGCCTGTTCGGCTTCTAGGTTCTGAGGCGGCACTCTCTCACGTACCTGAGACAACTCAATTCCCCCTCATTTTATCAGGCATAAAAGGACGACTCGCGCCAACGCGGGCAAATGCAATCGAGGGCATCTTTTAGATCTTTCACATATCTAACTTCTATGCCGCGGATTTCTTTAATTCCTTTTTGATTTTCATAAGGTACCACAATGGTCCTCATACCCGCTTGTTTTGCGCCGTATATTTTCTCATATATACCTCCAACCGCCTTAACTTCGCCTGTCAACGATACTTCACCTGTAACTGCCACATCTTGCCTCAAGGGCAAACCTGTTATGGCGGAAAACACAGCCAGAGTTATGGCCAAACCCGCTGACGGTCCATCAATTTGGGCACCGCCGATTATGTTCACATGAATATCCCAGCTGTAAAGATCGATGTCGAAGGTTTTGCGTAAAGCAGAACCTGCATTGAACATAGAATCTTTTACCATGGACCCTGCTGTATCATTTACCCGCAAAGCGCCTTTCCCAGCTTCTCTTGCAGGAAAACTTACAGTCTCGATCTCTATTACAGAGCCTAGGTACCCTAAAACCCCCAGCCCAAACGTTTTGCCAACTTCCTCTGCATCCTTAGCCTTTGCAATGACGCTAGGCTCTATCCTGCCCGTCTCTATGGCTAGCTTTACGTCCTCCTCAGATATGGGCAAATACCCTTTCTCAGGTAGGGCCCCCGCCTTATGCAGTGCAATGGCATACGCATCGGCCAAAAGTCCAACTGCTTTTCTTCCTTCAATGGTATGGTCTGCAATTAGTCGGCACGCTTCTTTCGATATCTTCGCTTTGAGTCTTCTNNGACCTAAGCGCAGGGCTGATTTCAGACGGGTCTCTAGTAGTAGCACCTACCAACACAAAATCTGCCGGTGCGCCCTGACCGAAAAGCCTCCTTACATACTCAGGCACCCTGGGATCGTAAGGATCGTAATAGGACGAATCGAAATATACTCTCTTGTCTTCAAGAACTTTAAGAAGCTTGTTTTGAAGAAGGGGATCCATTTCTCCGATCTCGTCTATGAACAGGATTCCTCCTGTAGCCTCAGTCACAAGGCCCAATTTCGGCTCAGGTACTCCACCCTCGGCCAGTTCACGTCTGGCTCCCTGATAAATAGGGTCATGGACTGAGCCTAAGAGCGGATTGGTTATCTCCCTAGGGTCCCAACGCAAGGTTGAACCGTCTGTTTCTATAAACGGAGCACCCTTTGAGAATGGAGAAAACGGCAGCTTCTTTGCTTCTTCAAGCACAAGCCTTGCAGCTGATGTCTTCCCTATCCCTGGCGGTCCGTACAAAATCACGTGCTGCGGATAGGGGCTGGCTATTTTGGCCAAAAGAGCCTGGATTGCCCTGTCTTGTCCCACGATATCCTGTAATTTTCTCGGCGTTAATATTGACAAAGCAGAGCGAGAAATAGCCCGATCCTCAAGCTGCAATATTGATTCCAGTTTCTTCTGAGTTTCCTGGGTCTCAGGACCGTCGGTCTCAGTCAAGACTTCCTTTCTTATGTCCCACAAGTACTCCTCGTGTTTTTCTTGCATTTTCCTAGTTACCAGGTCTTCAATTTGTTGTTCAATAGCTTGCCTGGCTATCCGTTCTGCAATTTCTTCCTGGCAATCTTCTAGAATTCCAGGAATTTCGGAGTAAGAAGGGGTAGTATCGATTGTAGGATCCTCAAAAACTACTTGCTGCAACGCCACTATTTGCTCGAGCACATTCTGGGACTTCATCCCCTTAAGGGCACCTAGTTTGCCCGCTTTTAAAACAAGTTTTTCGGGCCCATATATATCTGCAAGGTAATCAAACATAGCGCCAACTTGCTGTCTAATTAGGTCCTCGCCGTCTAGCTCCCCTAGTTCGACTGCTTTACGTCCCAAAACTACTCGCCTCCCTCAGGCTGTATATCTACAATCACTTCAGCCTTTACCCCCGGATAAAGCTGAATCTCCACTTTATGTTGGCCCAGTTCTTTCAAGTTTTCTGAAAGAAGCACCTTTCTCTTGTCCACAGATACACCGAAAGTGGACTTGATTTTCTCGGCAATATCAAGTGCTGTAACTGAACCGAATATTCGATCTGGTCCCGCTTTCGCACGGAACACAATGGTTTTTCCGTCTATCTTATCTGCCGATCGCCTGGCCTCACCCAGAAGCCTATCTTCCTTCTTTGCCTGGGCTTCTGCCATATGTTTGTGCTCCCGTACGGCACTTTTCGTAGCGGGTACCGCCAAACCTTTGGGGATAAGGTAGTTACGAGCGTATCCATCTTTGACAGTCACAACATCGCCTCGTACGCCCAATCCGGCAACNNAAAATACACTCTTTATAGGCTGAGATATATATAAAGTCCTGGATAAATAATAATACAATATGCGATTTGGGTTACCAAATTAAGACCTACAGCTCATCTACCCAACCATATCTTAAACGGCGGAAGTCAAAAAGTACATCGCTCAAACCCACAACCATGATCAAGGTGTTAATACCAGAGGTTAAGAAAAGAAACACAACTGCAAGTCCCACTAAAAACCCGGGAAAGCCTGCACGCAGAAGGTAATAAGATACAAGCGAGGCACCTTGGATAAACATAACCAAACACATTACTGAGAATACGTTTTCGCCGATTAAAAGCACAACGTCGTTATTGTATTGCTGCCCCAGAATTAGAGCGATAAAACTAGCTATTGCGATAAATCCTATGTAATCAGGTAAAATCCACTCTGAAAAAGGAGGAAGGGGTTCAACGTGACACCCTATTCTATCCAAAACCCGTCTTCCCACCTCAAAACTGAGGTATGATTGGATCACAGCGCCTGCTAAGACCCCACCAGGGAGCAAGCGTAGCATTTGATTCTTCAAATTCTCCAGATCCCCAAATTGTCCAAGGCTGTCTNNCCACAATCCTAAAACAGTAAACCAATCCATGAAAAGAAGGAGCGCTAAGCCCGTGACCAGGGAAGATAAGAAACCCCATCTACTTCCATGTCTGATAACACACACAGCAGATGGTAGTGGCCACAAGAACATAGCTATAGTGCCTAGAATCGGCACATAGTAACCTACGAGTACCAACACTACGCCTATGGCTGCTAGGAGTGCGCTTTCTACTAGTGCCCTTGTCCTTTGTTGTTGCAACCTTTTCGCCCCCAAATTACACAAAGTACCGGATTGGAGATAAACGCATAAAAACCTCCAACCCGGTACTTCCCTTTATTCTACCGTATACGGCATAAGCGCCATTACTCTAGCCTTCTTAATAGCACTAGTCAAAAGACGCTGATGTTTGGCGCAATTTCCAGTTATCCTTCTAGGTAATATTTTACCGCGTTCTGTAATATATCTGCGCAGCTTTGCTGTATCTTTGTAGTCGATGTAAGTAACGCCATCTACGCAAAACGCACACATCCGCTTTTTGGATCTGCGCCCATGTTCTCGCCTCAAACGAAACCCTCCTTCTGAATCCTTAGTACAAATTCACATTCACTCGGTGAAAACCGAATCATCTTCTTCTTGTTCTTCACGATCCTCTTCAAAAACCTCTGATTCATCCTGCCCTCTGGGTCTGCTGTCAAGAAATTGTATCGAATCAGCTATAACCTCCCAGGACTTACGCTTCTGCCCGTCTTTAGTCTCCCAGGTTCTGCTCTGCAACCTGCCCTCTACAGCCACCAAACGTCCCTTATCCATGTACTGGCATGTTACCTCCGCCAGCCGGCCAAATAGAACTACGTCTATGAAATCAGTTTCCTTCTGGCCGCTTTGATTGGGCCGCCTATCTACTGCAAGAGTTATGGTAGTTACAGAAGTTCCGCCTGGAGTAATTCTCAGTTCGGGCTGTCTGGTCAATCTACCTATAAGTATTACGCGGTTGAGCAATTATCTCCCCTCCAAAATTATCTATATCCTACAGTCGTGCTATACATCGCTACTCAAAAACACTCACTCTTCCTCGGTCTCTGGTTCGTCTACAAATTCAGCCTCCGGTTTTTCTTGGTCCCCCGTGCTTCTCTCAGGGCTACTTTCTTCAACTGCTGCTTCTACCTCTCTAAATTTGGAAGCGAGTTCCGGAACGTTGTCAATCCGAGAGATCATGTGTCTTATGACTTCCTGATCAATCTTCATTAGTCGGTCTATCTCATCAACTATATCAGGAGTCCCTTCAAAAACTATTATCAAATAGTTCCCCTCGTGTAACCCAGCGATTTCGTAGGCTAATCTGCGTTTTGCCCACTTTTCAGCTGAGAGCACTGTCCCCCCGTCTTTTATGATCACGTCAGTATACTTCTCAATTACTGCGGCGATCTGATCTTCATCGTAATCGGGGCGGACAATAAATAAGATTTCGTAAATACGCAATATTTGTACCTCCTCCCTTGGACTAAAAATGGCCCCTATTGGGGCGGGAGTAACCGGAAGCTTCCCTCCGCGTCGCTCAACCGGCGCACGACAATTATAAACGTACGACGCGAGAAACTCAAGACGCGTGAGGGCTAAATGTCAGAATTTGCTATTTTTACACGTGCTTTGAATTTAGAAGAAAACTTCTTCCGGTCTAGCAGGATAACTCTACCGCACTGAGTGCATTTCAGCCTCACATCAGACCCTGCAAAAAGCACCTGCCAAAGGTCGTTACCGCAGGCGTGCGCTTTTTTCAGCCTTACTATATCACCTGCTCTAAGAGGAGGATCTAGCAACATTTAATTAGACTCCTTTAGATGCTTTTTTAGCCGCATATCAGTTACATTCTGGGTACTATGCGTGCCAACGCAGGAGGAAGCATTGCTTTGTATATCCCGATGAGAACCGCCACCAAACGGGACGTAGCCAACATTTCCCCCACTGGTTTGAAAACTCCCAAACCAACAAAAGGATACAAAATCCCTACGATTAGGGCCATCCACATAGCAGACAAACATAACTGCAATATGCCGCCTAGAAATCTATTTGCCAAAGACATTGATGTTATCATGCTAAAAGTTCTGGCTACTAATGACCATAGCAATCTCAATAGAATGATAAGCAAAAGGAACACTATGCTGGCAACAAGAATTTGAGATATAAGAAGTGGCAGTATCTGACCCCAGGTAGCCCCCGGTCCTGCAATGGCTTCGACTTGGAGAAAGTGATCCTTTATGAGAGCCGACATCGGTCTTAACCACTCAATCGAGTCTATACCCTGGAAAAATTCGGCCACTGAATTGGGATCGTAAGGTTTCGAGTAATTAGGAAATAAACTGAATACGTCAGCCCATTTTTGGGATAGCTGGGTCACTAATCCTGCCGTCTGCTCCAAATATCCTACTACAGGCCCTGTTAGGAAATATGCGCCAACAAGACCAATCACGGTTCCGGTAACCGCTAGGACTGAGGACCAAAAACCTTTCATGAAACCTTTTACAAAACCGATCCCAAGAATGACCGCAATTATTATGTCTACATAGTTCACGCTTTGCCACCTTCTTCTGTAGCCCTGTAGCGTTTACGAGTGGCTGTCACCGACGAACTCTTCGACCAGCGAAAATAATACCGCAGGTACTGCCGGACCCCCTGATTTTCCTGTGTACACTGAAATTTGCCCATCTAGGTACCAGGCCATAAGCGCTAACGCAACGCACAGCACCAATTCGAAGAATATTTCCTCTAGGTAAACTGTGTCTAGGCCGTTCCTGCCTGATAATATAACTTTTCCCAAAAGATACACCACGACGAACACAGAGACAAACCATACCCCGTCGCCAACTCCAGATAGCACCTTCTGAGCGGCAAAAGCCACCATAAACAGTATCAAAACGCTCACCCAAGTCTTGGAGCCCAAATCGCACCTCCTGATTGTGCAACTGCCAATAGGAGCCTTACCTCTTATCCCTTAGTCCAAAATCTATCACACTGACAGGCCTAGACGCAATTGACCCTCAAAACATGAAGCCTTGCGCTGGCTGAATCGTTAGGCTAACGCCAAATAGACAAAAAGAGAAATTAGAATGGCTATTGCTCCAAAGAATACAAACTTGCCGATGGTGGAATACTTACGTATCAAATCATACTCTTGGTACGTATAGAGCGCTTTGTCGAAATACCCCAATTGGAGATAGGCTAAACACATGTTATACCTGGGTTCTTTTGCAAATGGATCCGCTACCACGGCTTTCTTATAAAGGTTTAGGGCAGTTTGGGTGCGGCCCAAAAGCAATTCCACATTTCCCAAGTTATTTAAAGTCCTGACGTCTTCTGGATGATGAAATAAAGCGCTGCTTAACAGCCACTCCGCCTTTCCTAAATCTCCTAGCTTGGCATGGCATATGGCAAGCAGGTTCTCATCTCTAATGTTAACCTTGTGAGAGCCTGAGGTTTTCCTTTCCAGTTCGCTAGCTGCCCATTCCAGATTGCCACTTTCTATCATCTTGGCAATTTGCCGCTCAAATAGCACAGGGACCACCTTCCAATAACTATATTTCTACTAATATGCTAAGGTTCCTTCATAAGGTGCTAGGGGAATTACGCAGAAACTGGCAGTATGAGTGTTGGATCAAACGAAAACGTAAGGAGCAGCCTTAGTTTACATCAGGAAAGGTATTTGGCCATTATTTGCCTTACTTCGTCGTCAGAGGTTTGGTCAAACTCTAGATACCACTGTCCTACGGCGTAAAACTCTTGAGGAACAAAAGGACATACGAGTACGTCGGCGTATTCTTCCAAGAGGGCCAAAGTGTTCGAAGGTGCCACTGGCACTGCAAGAACTATGCGATCAGGTTCCTTTCCCCGTACATATTTGAGGGCAGCAAGAGCTGTTAAGCCTGTAGCCAATCCATCGTCTACAACAATTACATCTCTACCTTTTACCTCTTTTGCAGGGTTTCCATTCCTGTAGTACTCAAGTTTTGCCTGAATTTCCCGTTGTAGGGCTTGCGCCTCTTCCCGTATGTAATCTGTATACATAGCCAGTCCCCAATCGCTCAGCACAGTTATGTTGCCGTCTAGGTCAACCGCTGCGATGGCAAACTCAGGGTTAAAAGGCGCGCCAACTTTCTTAGCCATAACTACATCAAGGTCAGCTCCTAGCGCCGAAGCTATCTCGTTGCCGACTATAACACCGCCTCTGGGGATCGCTAAAACTAAGGGGTCATTAAGTTCTATAAATCCGAGGTGTTTGGCGAGTTGTCGCCCTGCGTCCTTTCTGTCTTTATACAGTCGGACCAACCGCCCTTCATTTTTGTCCCTGTGGTATTTTGTTGATTGGCTTTTCGTTCTCTGCCATCTGAAACGAACCGGTAAATTTGGCGCCTTCAGATACTACCAAACTACCTGAATACACGTCACCTTTTAGAGTCGCAGTAGGTAAAAGTTCCAGCTTTGACGAAGCTTTCACATTCCCAACAACGTTACCTGCAATGATCACATTATTGCCCTCAATCTCGCAATTCAGAGACGCAGTTTCGCCGATCATCACGTCGCCACTGGCTTCAATCTTGCCTTGAACCTTACCGTCAATTCTAATGCTGCCTTTGGTACGGAGGGTACCTTCTACTTCGGTCCCCTTATTCAAAACGCTATCAAATACTCCCGGCCTCTGGCCGCTATCTTTTGGCGTGAACATATCAAAATTACCTCCGTGTGCTATCTAGGAAGAAAATCCATAGGATTTTGGGTTGCGCCGTTTTTATGCACTTCGTAATGAAGGTGTGGTCCTGTGGTCGTACCAGAAGTACCCACATTGCCTATAACGTCTCCTCTTTGCACCTTCTGCCCAACGCTGACTTTTGTTGAACTTAGGTGACTATACATCGTCTGGAACCCGTAACCGTGATTCACCATCACCGTACGCCCATAACCTATTTTGTATCCTACAAATGTAACGGTACCGTAGGCAGCAGCCTTGACTGGAGTACCGTAAGAAGCGGGTATATCCACACCTGTATGGAAATGGGTTCTTCTAGAAATCGGGTGTTTCCTCCACCCATAGCCAGAAGTAACTCTTCCGTTAACGGGCCAAATGTTGGGTACAGACCTTGCGTAAGAGACGACCTCTGTAGCTTTTTCCTCGAGTACCTCAACTTGCTCCTCTAAGTCCCCTACTTGTTCAGCCAATTGATTGGCTGACTGTTCAAGGGCTCCCAGTACAGGCAAAACACCTTGCAGGGGAATAGGCGTTCTACGGTTAAATCCACTTCTTGACGCCACCGCAGCGACTACCTGGTCCGCTCGAGGTACCGGCTCAGGATCCTCGTCAGCCTTTTGGATCGGTTGAATCAGCCCTTCTTGCTGTAGCATACTTATTGCCTGGCTTTCAACCAGTTCTGCCTGGGCAAGCCTTTCTGAAACCTCAGCCAGGAGGGTCTGTATCTCTTCTATCTTTTTCTGTTGGCTATCGGCAACTTCGTAAAGATACGATAACTCTTGGTTTTCTTCTTTTACCTCTTTGTAAGAATTAACAAAGAGGCCTAACCCTGTTAGTGCAACACAGATGCAACAAAGACCAGCAATAAGTGTATTTAGACTTAAGCTGAAGGTACGAGTTTTTCCGTGCGAATACACCACCAAAAAACTAAATCTTCGTTCTCGGCTACTGTGTGGCTTCTTCGGCCTTTGCACCCTATTATTAGTAGTACTCAAAACACCGACCCCACAATCCGCTTGAACTCAGAGTAATTTCAAAACTTGGGACTACATAAGTTCCCTCAGTGACTATACACTATTCGACGCTAATTGCAAAATTCCTTCTCGGAAAAACGTTTACCATTATCTGGGATACCTTGCCTCGTTCCAAGGTTACTGGCTCATACGTATATTCGTGGCACTCGGCAAGTTATTCCAGTCAGGATCTCATGGGTTATAGTTTCTACCAGATTTGCAACTTCGTCTAAAGTCACACATTCTTCGCCGTCCTGTCCTATTAGTGTCACTACATCTCCAGGGTGAACGTTATTCCCTTCTCCCACATCCACCATAAGTTGGTCCATACAAATTCTGCCTGCAATCGGATATCTTTTGCCTCCTATAAGCACCCAACCTTTGTTGGACAATGCCCGCCTATAACCATCTGCGTAGCCTATCGGGACAGTAGCGATAACAGTATCGCCCTGAGTCTCATAGGTGATACCATATCCAATCTTCATTCCCGCTGAAACTGGTTTTACGTGAGATATACGTGCCTTGAGGGAAAGCACAGGATACAACGGGGCTTTATCTGCCAAAGACTGATTTGGGTAGCAACCGTACAGCATTATCCCAGGTCTCACCAAGTCGTAATGAGATTTGGGCCATGCCAATATCCCTGCAGAATTTGCTGCGTGAACGTATCGGGGCCGTATTCCTTTTTTCGACAGCTGGTTCACTCCATAGTCAAACCTAGATAACTGCGTTTCTGTATATTCTGGGTCTACATCCGCTACTGCGAAGTGGGTAAATACGCCTTGGACTTCCAAGTTGTCGCACCGGGTCACTGTGTCCAATGCTTGCTCCAATTCGTCTCCAGGTCTGAATCCGATACGTCCCATCCCAGTGTCAATTTTAATGTGAACTTTCCCTTTTTTGCCTAGCCTTTTACCTGCATCGTTTGCATCAAGCAATCCCTCAATAGATGTGACCGTAAGAGATGCGCCTAAGTTTATAAGAACTTCAGCCGCTTTGTCAGTCACAGGCCCTAACACTAGCAGGTTACACCCAGGCAATGCTTCCAAGATTTCTACACCTTCGTCTGGCGTAGCTACAGCCAACCATTCAGCACCTGCTTCAAGAGCTGCCTCTGACGCAGGGATCGCCCCTATGCCATATGCATTAGCTTTCACTACTGCCATTATTTGGCATGTCTCCGGAATTAAACTCCGAACTACGTGTATGTTCTTCTTGAAATTATTCAAATTGATCTCGGCCCACACAGGCCTTAAGGTATTCCCAGTTGGCATCATAACATTCCCCCTAACCAAAACATACGGCGAATGTTTCACGTGAAACATTCGCACATATCACACAACGTTTTAACTAGAATGAACGCGTTCCGGACAAACGAACCGACCTTGCTTTACCTTACTGTTCAGAAAAGCCCCCAATCATATCCACCAATCTCTCTAGATCTTCCGAACCGAAAAATGATATGGTTATAGTCCCTTTGTCCCCCTGCTGTTTAACGACTACGGGACTCCCGAGAACAGAAGAAAGGATTTCCTCTGCTTCCCTCACCCGAACCGAGGTTACACTTCTTTCTGCCTTCTTAGCCTTGCCAGCTACAATTTCCTCAACACTTCTAACAGACATCCCTTTGCTTACAATTCTGTTAGCTAGGCGAATCTGCTCCTCCCTTTCTAAACCCACAAGGGCCCTACCGTGACTTCCGCTAATCTTGCCTTGATTGATCAGCTCTTTTACTTCATCCTCTAGTTTCAACAGCCTCAGCGTATTAGAAATATCGGGTCGGCTCTTCCCTACCCTCTTTGCAATTTGTTCCTGAGTCAATCCAAATTCTTGAGCTAATCTCTGGTAAGCTTCGGCTTCTTCAATAGGCCCTAAGTCCTCCCGCTGCAAGTTTTCGACTAGGGATATTTCCATGGCTTCTCGATCACTCATATCCCTTACCACAACTGGGACTTTTTCAAGACCTGCCATAATAGCAGCTCTCAACCGTCGCTCACCTGCAACCAACTGATATCCCAAACCAGACCTTCTTACTATGAGAGGTTGAATCACCCCGTGCTCCTTCATGGAAGCTACCAAATCCTCCATTTTCTCGTCATCAAATATCTGCCGAGGCTGATAAGGGTTGGGTTCAATCTCGTCAGGTCGAACTTCCAATATCTCTTCGTTTTCGCCAATGGCCGCACCTGGAATCAGCGCTTCGATACCTTTACCTAGTCCTCTCTTGGCCACCGTACAGCACCTCCTCTGCCAGTTCCCTGTATACTTCGGCTCCCCGAGATCGGTTATCGTAGACTGTGATCGGCTTCCCGTGGGAAGGGGCTTCAGACAGTCGAACATTTCTAGGTATGATTGTGGAGTATACTTTGTCTTTAAAGAACCGTTTGACTTCATCTGCCACTTGTATCGAGAGGTTAGTGCGCCCATCAAACATCGTTAAGAGAACCCCTTCAATCTCAAGGCTGGCGTTAAGCCTGCCTTTTACCAACTTAATGGTGTTTAACAGTTGAGTTAGCCCCTCCAAAGCATAATACTCGCACTGGATAGGAATGAGAACGGAATCGGCCGCCGCCAGGGCGTTAACTGTAAGCAACCCTAATGAAGGAGGGCAATCGATGAAAACGTAATCATAATCGTCTCTCAACGACGCAATGATTCTTCTAAGCCTATACTCCCTGTGGTCTAAATCCACTAGTTCTACCTCTGCTCCCGCCAAATCGATGGAGGATGGTAAGACCCAAACACCTGCAAACTCGGTCTCAATCACGGCAGTGCAGGGATCTATATCGCCTATGAGACAATCGTAAATAGACGTTCTGATATGGTTCCAGTTAATCCCTAGGCCGCTAGTGGCATTACCTTGAGGATCTGCATCTACCACTAAAACCTTGCAGCCTAATTCGCCTAGGCAGGCGCCTAAATTCACTGCCGTAGTGGTCTTACCTACTCCTCCCTTTTGATTGGCAATGGCAATAACTTTCGACATATACTTGTCCTTTCACACCTTCAAATTAACTATGTTTTCCCAGATCTTTGTTCGCCCCTCATCCGGGCAAATCCTGCTCCCTTTGTTTTGCTCCACCTATTATCTCTTTCTTTTCTCAGAATACCTCCGGCAGTCTGGAAAACTGAGCTACCCTATACCTAGAATCCTACTACTTTATTAGATCATAGTACGGGGAAAAATAAAACACTTGAAGATGCCCACCCATGCCAGAATTACATGTTGAATGTGCACAAGTCGCTTGGCGATAAAGAAAAGGGGAAAATTTACCGTATTACCTTTTGGCTTTTTGTAAAGACCTCTTTATCCGGGCATAGTTTCGTGGGATATCATCTTGCAAAGCAAATTCTTTTGAGTACACAGCCAACGCTCGCTCACCCATGTCAGGGGACAACTTGTATTTCCGCTCACCTACATAGCGCAGTCCCAGTCTTTTCAGCACGTCTTCTGACTGAGGGATTTCCTGTTCAGGCCCTAACCACAGAACCGCTTTGCCCCCTATGGCCAAAAAACCGGTGCTTATTTCTAAACATATGTGTGGACTTGCCACGGCCCTCGAAGTAACTAGGCTGAACGTTTCTCTTAACTCTGGAGCGTGAGCTGCTTCCTCAGCCCTCGCTTGGATTACCCTCACATCGGAAAGACCAGAAAAAGCGATGTACCCATCCATAAACTCACAAGCGCCTTTTCTCGAATCTAACAGACTAACTCGTGCACGGTCGTAAAGTGTCTTTACTGAAAGGCCAGGCCAGCCATTTCCACTTCCTACGTCCAGACTATTTTCAGGGGATAGATCATCCTGTAAGTAAGATATAGCAAATGAATCGGCTAAGAGTTTTACCCCAACGTCTTGAGGGCTATCAAACCCTACAACCCGCCTTCCTCGCCAGGTTAGGAAAAAGCGNNGAGAGCGTTATAAAATGCGTCACGCACCTCTATACCATACTTTTCCGCCTCATTGGCCCCTCTCTGAGTCAACTTACCTCTTCCTCTCACCTTCGACGTTAAAGTTTACCCTGGGCTTCTCAAACCTTCGAGTCAACAGAGCCTATTTTGCCTCCCCTTAGCCACGCTAAGATTACCATGGCATCAGATGGAGATACCCCCACGTCCAAAGCCTTCCCCAACGAATCGGGCCTGAACCTGACCAACTTGTCCACAGTTTCCCGGGACAACCCTCGGACTTTGGTCCAATCCACATCCCTAGGCAACTTTCTTTCTCGATGCTTCTGCAATCGCCTAGCCTCCCGGTTCTGCCTTTCAATAAAGCCACTGTATTTCGCTTCCACTTCGACTTCGTCAAGGATTTCCTCTGGCAATTCGTCTAACCCATCTATAATTCCAAAAAAGTCTTCAATGTAACATGATGGCTTCCGCAACAAGTCTTTAATTGGACTACCTGACACTCTCTTTTCCAAGAGGCTCCTGCCTTTTGTCAAAAGTTCCTCACGCTCGCAGTAAGCAGCCCACCTATCATCTGAAACCAAACCTACTCGCCGCCCCAACGGAGTCAGCCTCGAAGGCGCAGTAGAGTGCCTCAGTAAAAGCCTGTACTCTGCCCTGGAAGTGAGCATTCTGTACGGTTCCACTATTACTGTGTTGATCAGGTCGTCGATCAAGACGCCAATATACGCATCTTTGCGACCAAGTATTAGCGGTTCTTCTCCTTTTATGCTCATGACTGCATTGATCCCAGCCATTAGGCCCTGGGCCGCCGCTTCTTCGTAGCCAGACGTGCCGTTTATCTGCCCAGCAGTGTACAGCCCGTAAATATCCTGCACTTCTAGGGTAGGGAGGATCTGAGAAGGGACCAAGAAATCATATTCTATGGCATAGCCAGGTCGAGTTATTTGAGCCCTCGAAAGTCCAGGCAAGGTATGCACCATCTGGTACTGCACATCTTCAGGCAGACTTGTAGACAAGCCCAGTATATATACATCGCAGCTTTCTTCTGATTCAATTTCTAGGTATACCTGGTGGCGACGCCTATCGGGGAATCTCATTATCTTATCTTCTATGGACGGACAATATCTAGGACCAACGCCTTCTATAGTACCATCAAAAAGAGGTGCTCTATCTATATTATCCCTTATNNGGTGATGTTCCCGTCTTAAATCTGCCTATTTCAAATCCTAAAGAGGCTAGGTAACTCGAAAGGCCCTTGGCATTCCCCTCACCCATAGGTCCTGACTCTATCACCTTGTCCCCGATGATGATCCGGCTCTCAAGATACACCCCAGTACACAGAATCACAGATTCAGCTCGGATCTCAGTTCCATCTTCAAGTCTAACTCCCTGGACCCGCCCTTTGGCCAATGGAATTTCAGTTACCATGCCTTGGATCAATCGGACTCCGGCCTTTTCAATTTCTGACTTCATGTAACGGGTATACGCTTTCTTATCTATCTGTGCCCGAAGGGATTGCACTGCAGGTCCTTTAGAAGCGTTAAGCAAACGCATCTCAATGGCGCAATTGTCTGCGGCAAGGGCCATTTCTCCTCCAAGCGCATCTATCTCAGCAACTATCTGTGCCTTACCAGGACCTCCGATTGCAGGGTTGCACGGCATGCCTGCAATGTTTTGAGCGTCCAGAGTCACCATGGCGTTTTTCATGCCAAGCCTAGCTGCCGCCAAAGCAGCCTCACAACCTGCATGACCGCTACCTACAACCACAATATCAAATTCCTTCACGCTTACCTTCAATGCTCCCTTCACTGAAAGTTACTTTATGCCCGGCGAAGCAGAAACCCCCGTCCCTTTTGCTTCACCTTCGTCGCTTTTGCTTCATCCGTCCCTTTTGCTTCACCTTTGCTTCATTTGCTTCCTTTCGCTTCTCTTTGCTTCCTTGGCCTTCAGGGGGTTTACTTGCCGACGCAAAACTTGGAGAATATTCGGTCTAGAGTCTCCTGGCTCACCTTCTTACCAGTTAGTTCCATAAGGGCCTGAGCCGCTTCTTCTATGCATAGTACTACAACGTCGTCAGTCCAGCCCTCATCTAAATAGTAAAGGGCATCTTTCACTGCCTGATAGGCCCGTTCCAAGCAGTCAACTTGACGGGCCGATCCAGGTAAAACGGCCTCAGTGTCGCTTAGGGAAGTAAACATGCCATGTACCATCTGCTTAAGATTTTCTATTCCCTCTCCTGTTACAGATGATACCTTAACCCACTTATCCCCGAACCTCTCATCCAAAATATCTACATCTACTAGGTGGGCACCCAAATCCGTCTTAGTGATCACTGCTATGCAAAACCTATCTTGCCAGCTTTGCAACCACTGAAAATCTTCATCCTGCAACTGTTCAGCATCGTCCAAAATGTAAAGAATGACATTGGCTTGCTGGGCGGCGCTCTTGGCTCTTTCTACTCCCATAGCCTCGACCACTTCTTGGGTAGGCCTAAGCCCTGCAGTATCTAACAAGACCACAGGCAGCCCGTACCACTCTGTCTTTTCGCTTATCACGTCCCTAGTGGTCCCTGGAATATCGGTTACTATTGCCCTATCTCTTGACAGCAGAGCGTTGAATAGGGAGGACTTGCCCACGTTGGGCCGCCCAACTAGGCAAACCTCTACTCCACCTGACAACGCAAGGCCTAGGGGCGCCCTGCTCAAAATATCTGCCATTTCTTTGCCTAANNCCTTGTAGCAAGGCCAAAGCATTTACCAGCCCATCTTCCCACTTTTCCACCAAAGCACCAAACTCACCCTTTAAGCGACGCCCAGCCTGGTATAAAGAAGCCTCAGATGCTGATGTCACAACATCGAGTACCGCTTCCGCCTCGTCTAAGGTAATTCTACCGTTAAGAAAGGCTCTCTTTGTAAACTCTCCTGGCTCTGCAGGCCTAGCTCCGAGCCTAAAACTTGTGCTCAAAACCTTCTGAGCAACTAGGGTGCCTCCATGGCACTGTATCTCTACCACGTCCTCGCCAGTGTAAGACCTAGGTCCCCTCATCACGAGGATAATAGCCTCATCGATGACCCCGCCCGTATCGGGATCGACTATATCACCAAGAGCCATAGACCAACTAGGCATGTGCCTTACCTTTTTTCCCTTTTTGAGCTTTACCATTTTATCGGCAATTTGAACGGACTCCTCGCCGCTGAGCCTGCAAATTGCGATTCCCCCTGTCCCCATAGGGGTAGCTATGGCTCCGATGGTGTCTTCGTACATACCATAACCCTCACTACACTCCAATTCATAATTAACTAGGCTTTTTAAATTATACACGCATTATATACGCAATACCCGGAAAACATCTAAAAAATATGGACCCGAAATCGGGTCCACACATTTGCCACGTATTCTTTATTTCTCTCAATATTTTTAACGCACCGCCGACCTAGATCAGCGTCCCTTCGAGCCCTGAGTAGTTCCTTCTCGGGGCGAAATAACAACGCGCCTGTACGGTTCTTCGCCTTGGCTCTGAGTTACCACTCTGCCATTTTTCTGCAACGTCATATGTATTACTCGCCTATCACGGGCATCCATGGGACGCAGCGCAGTGCTCCTACCTGTTTTTTCTACCCTTCGTGCCGCATTCTTGGCCATGTCTTCAAGATCTCTTTCCCGTCGTTTCCTATACCCGCCTGCATCTACCACAATTCTCCTTACACTGCCTGCTCCTTTTGAAGATACTACGTTAGCCAGAAATTCTATACTCCTCAGAGTCTCGCCATGCCTACCTATAACAATTCCAAGATCATCACCGTCTATATCGATGAAGCCAACATCGCCATCCCTAGAAACCTTAACGGTTCCCTGGATATCCATATATTCCAGCAACTTCTCGATAAACTCATTAGCCAATTCAACCCTGTCTTTTTTGACTGTAACTCTTACTCTTGCGTCCCGTCCTCCGATTATGCCCAGAAAGCCTTTTGCAGGCTCTTCAAGCACTTCAATATGGGCATCTTTCTCAGTAATACCTAAATCGTTGAGGGCGCTTTCAATAGCCTCTTCTACAGTGTGTCCAGTTTTTTCAATACTTTTCACTTAGATTTAGCTCCCTCCCCAGCTGGAGTACGTGGCATAACTATGAACCTTTCTAGAAGGCTGATAAAGTTCGCACATATTATATAGATAGAAACAGACCAAGAAAACTTGATCGAAAAATAACATAGCACGGCAAACATGAATATCATCATGATTTTTTGACTGGACTGCTGCTCAGTATCGCCGCCCATCCCAGGTGCAAACTTCATAGACAAATATGAACTAATAAGCGTCGCAGCTATTACTATCACGCCGTAAACGGTACCCTGAGACATTGCAGGTTCACCTAACTTCAAACCCAAGAATAATCCTTCCTTCAGGGTAGGGTGGCTTTCCAAGGATCTAAACATAGCCAAAAGGATGGGCAACTGTATCACAGGCAGAACACAGCTACAAGCGGGATTGACCCCATAGCGATCATATACTTCCATAATTTCAAGATTAAGCCTTTCAGGATCATCCTTGTACTTCTTCTGAATCTTGTCGAGTTCGGGTTGCATTTCGACCATAGCCTGGGAAGAACGGCTTGATTTTATCGTAAGGGGCAACAGGATCAATCGAATTAGTAACGTTAAAGCCAAAATCGTTACGCCCCAACTCCCAGTCAAGCCATAGAAGAAATCTATTATCTGGATCATTATGTTAGTAATAAACTCCAATTATTGAACCTCCTTGACCTCCGACAAACCTGGCTGCGGCACAGGATCATAACCGCCACGAGAAAAAGGATTACACCGCAGTAATCGCCACGCTGCAAGGATGACGCCTTTGAAAGGCCCATGAATTAAAATGGCTTGTCGGGCATATTCGGAACACGTGGGGTAGTACTTGCAGGTTGGGTGACCCTTCAATGGAGAAAGATACTTTTGATAAAACTCGATTAAGTATATTAGCACCTTACTAATCATTACACTAATTCCGCCCTCTTGAGAAGATCTTCTACAGCTTTTGATATCTCTTCGTAGCTACACGAAGCAGCCTTTGGTCGCGCAATGATCACAAATTCGCCAGTCATGTCGCTTGTTACCTGGTGCCTAAAACTTTCCTTTATGAGTCTCTTCACCCTATTGCGTACAACCGCCTTACCGACCCGTTTCGAGACCACCACTCCCAATCTTACGGGCAACGGATCTCTACGATAGTACATCACTAGATACTTATTCGCAAGTGATTGACCTTCTTCATATACCCTAGGGTAGCATGGAGCAGGAAACCTTCCTGATGCCAAGTGACATGCCTCGCTTCTTAGATTTGCTTTACAAAATATCAGGGCTATCTGTGATACCAAATATGATCACGTGGGCGTTAGCACCTTATACGGCAAGGCGTTTTCTCTGCTTCTTACGCCTATTCTTGATTACCTTCTGCCCACTTTTCGTGCTCATTCTGGCTCTAAATCCGTGAGTCTTTTTTCTCTTTCTACGCTTCGGTTGATATGTCCTTTTCATTGTCGGGGTTCCTCCTAATGGGGCTGTTCAATCTAACCATCACAATTCATCGAATTATATCTTACCAATTCTAAAGCTGTCAATAAACCGCAATTTTACTGCTATTTCACGGATTTCCCTATCATTTTTCCTGTCAATTGATACAAAAAACACCACCTAATTACCGTTGCGAGTCTGGGCGGACCTTGATATAGTCCTATTGAAACTTATTATTCTTTTAGGGGGTCGTCCTTACCACTGTAAAAGATATCCACACCTGTGGATAAGTATGTGTATAACTTGTGAATTTTTCATACATCGATCCTAGGCTGGAAGCCTAAATGGGAATTGGAGTTTCAAGATACAAAGCCCGCAATTTCCCTAAGGCAACGTGTATTCATCAGCGAATAGTCCTTTGATCAGGTTTGTCAGCGCAAAGTTACATAACCGCGATTGCTGAATGAGACTTGTTATATCAATACTTCTAGAAATGGTAGGTGAGTTTTTATATGGACATAGATTTAGACGAACTTTGGGACAATACCCTTTCTAGAGCGTCTTCCCAATTCTCAAATCCAGGATTCATTCAGAGTTGGCTAAAGGATACTAAGCCTACTGACTTGACTGACAATGTTCTGACTATAAGCGTGCCTAGCGAGTTCGCCAAAAACTGGATCGAATCTAGGTACAAAGAGGAACTAGACAGAGCTTGGGCCGAAATATACGGCGCTCCGTCAGAGATTAGATTTACAGTAGGCAACTCTCCGAAACTAGTTCCGGAAACTCTTTTCCCCCAGGAGGCCATCACTACATCTTCCCGAAAGAAGCGAAATTCCAAGGATAAAGCAGCACAAATCAAAACCTTGAATCCTAGATATGTGTTCGAAAACTTTGTAGTAGGCGCTTCTAATAGATTTGCTCATGCTGCATCTCTGGCAGTAGCCGAGAATCCTGCGCAAACGTACAATCCTCTGTTCCTCTACGGTGGAGTGGGGTTAGGCAAAACCCATCTCATGCAGGCCATAGCCCATTACGCTTTCAGTCATCACCACAATCTCAATATTTGCTACGTTTCTTCAGAAACATTTACCAATGAACTTATCGTAGCCATCCAAGAAGGAAGAACGCCTGAATTTAGAAACAGATATAGAAACGCAGATATACTCTTGGTCGATGACATTCAATTTGTTGCAGGTAAAGATGCGACCCAGGAAGAGTTCTTCCACACCTTTGACGCGCTTCACCAATCTTCCAAGCAAATAGTGATTTCCTCTGATAGGCCACCCAAAGAAATCGCCACTCTCGAGGAACGACTGAGGACTAGATTTGAATGGGGCCTTATATGCGATATCCAACCTCCAGACCTAGAAACGCGTATAGCAATCCTTAGAAAAAAGGCGGAATTAGAAGGAAAACAAGTTCCCTTAGAAGTGTGTGAATACATAGCTGAGAACATAACCACCAACATCAGAGAATTAGAAGGAGCTTTGATTCGAGTTCTAGCATACGCATCACTTCAAGGCGAAGAAATAACTTTAGATATAACTAAAGAAATCTTGCAAGACCTACTTCCAGAAAAAAAAGTGGTGCCAGTGACTGTTCAGGGCATAAAAGAAGCAGTAGCTAATCATTACAACATATCAATAAGCGACTTTTCCACCAAAAAACGCACCCGTAATATAGCCTTCCCACGGCAAGTGGCTATGTATCTTTGCAGAAAGCTAACAGATTTGTCACTTCCCCAGATTGGCAGTGCGTTTGGTGGCCGAGATCATACCACCGTCATGCACGCCTGTTCAAAAATTGAGTCTCAAATAGAAGAAGATCCGGACGTTGCTCGCACCATAAATGAACTTACTAAAAAGATAATCGAAAGGTAAAAATCTTTCTGTGAAGAATTATGTGGATATGGTCTAGATTAGGTGTGGAGGAGGTGTGGATAAAATGACTACCTTGGCAGTTTCCCCTTTTCATTCAAGACTATCAACATGTTATACACACTCTCATCCACACAAAGAATACACATGTTCATATACTGCCAATTACATATACCCAATATCCACACCTTCTATTACTATTACTAATTTTAAAATATACACAGTAACTTTAATTAAGGAACAAACGCAATTTAGAAACAGCTAGAATAAAAAGGAGGTTTTTACATGCACTTTACAATAGCAAGAGACAAGTTGGCCTGGCTCTTACAGACCGCTTCTCGTCCTATACCTACCCGTACTTCGCTACCATCTCTTAAAGGCTGCCTGATTGAAGCATTGTCAGAAAACGTTATTTTCGCAGGTACAAATCTGGATTGGGGAGTGAAAGTTTCAGCGGAAGCAGACGTGTTTTCATCTGGTTCACTGGTCGTATCTGCAAAGATTCTAGAAGACATAGTAAGAACTCTTTCAGTGCCCGAGGTTACTCTTTCCCTAGAGGAATCAGCGTGGGCACTTGCGGTAAAAGCGGGAACGTCTGAGATTGTGCTTAATGCGCTTCCTGCTAACGACTTTCCAAAGTGGCCAGAACCACCTCAGAAAGAACTAGTAGCTTTGAAAGACAGCGTGTTTAGAGAACTTGTAAGAGTAGGATCTACATTTGCAGTTTCAAATCCGGCCAGACCATTATGGGGAGCGTGTTTGGTAGATCTTTTAGGTGACAGAATTGTAGTAGTCAGCACTGACCAATTTGCTCTTTCCCGAGCCCAGATATGGGCAGATGTGCCTCACGGTCGAGCAATCGTTCCAGCAAATGTGCTACAAGACATCGCCCGTCTCAAGGATGTACAAGATGGAGATGAGATTATTTTGGAATTGGAAGATAATCATCTGTACTTGTCAAGCAAGAATTTTTCCAGCTTCACCCGTCTTATCGAAGGACAATATTACGCGTACGATCAAGT
>MTKW01003946.1_pt1 | contig 21582 bp, 25 predicted proteins | sample 1042761 | NCBI WGS metagenome assembly MTKW01 (sample SAMN06205366, study PRJNA360243) | anaerobic digester metagenome | biome: Wastewater treatment plant; feature: Anaerobic digester sludge; material: sludge; isolation source: anaerobic digester fed with sludge from wastewater treatment plant ... | reverse complement strand
CAGGCTCCGATGACAACGGCCAGATCTGTTTCGGCAAACTCGGCGTTGATCTGATCCATTTCCCAGAGCTTCTCATAGGGTACATCCACCTCCGCCAGCAGCACATTCATATGCCCCGGCATTCTGCCGGCCACGGGATGGATGGCAAACTTGACCTCCGCCCCCTGCGCCTCCCAGAAATCAAGCAGCTCTTTTACTTTTGCCTGGGCCTGGGCCAGGGCCATGCCGTAGCCGGGGACAATGATCACCTTTTTGGCCTCCGCCAGGATCTGTTCATGGGAGAGTTCTTCATCAGCGCCGCTCTCCTTTTCACTTTCCTCCGGAACATCCTGCTCCCTTTCATCCTTCAAGGCGGTGTACCCGGCAATGGAACCGCTGAAAACATTGGCCAGGGAACGGTTCATGGCCCGGCACATGATCTGGGTCAGGATCAGGCCCGAGGCTCCCACAATGGCGCCCACGGCCACAAGCAGGGGCTCACCTATGGTAAAGCCACAGATGGCCCCGGCCAACCCGGAAAAGGAGTTGAGCAGGGAGATGGTGATGGGCATATCGGCGCCGCCCACCCGGACAGCGAAGAGGACCCCGTACAGCAGGGCAAAAAGAAGCACCGCCGTTGAGACCGGGGCGGCCAGGGGCGCTCCGGCGAACAGGACGGCTGCGGCCAGGCCCGCCGTCAGGAGGAGGGTTCCATTTGCCAGTATGCCGTGCCCCCTGATTATTACCGGCTGCTGGGCCATGCGCCGGTCCAGCTTCAGGGCGGCGATGATACTGCCGCTCAAGGTAACGCCGCCGACGATGAGCGCCAGCTGGCTGCTGACCTGGCTGAAAACAGCCATATCCCNNCTGCCCGCCGCCACGGCCGCCCAGAGCAGGGGCAGGCTGATAATTCCCTGGTACCACAGGACCAGGATGACGGCGGCAAACATGCTCAGGGCGCTGAGACGGTTCCCCCGGACCGCGCTTTCAGGCGAGCTCATCCATCTGATCCCCAGAAGGACCAGCGCGCCCAGGATGATGGAAATAGCGATATAGATATGTTGCTGCATGGATGGTCCTCCTTTCTAGTGCTTGAACATTTTCAACATCCGGTCCGTGACCATGAAGCCGCCGACAAGGTTGATCGTGGCCAGCATGATGGCCACGAATCCCAGGAGGCGGCTTCCCGCAGCCGCCGCTGCGGCGGTGGAGACAAGCGAACCGAGAATGGTCACCCCCGAAATGGCATTGGTGCCCGACATCAGCGGAGTATGCAGCAGGGAGGGGACCTCCCGGATCACCTTGTACCCCAGTAAAGCGGCAATGACAAAAACAGCGAGCAGTAAAAGCGGGTTCATTTTCAGGCCTCCCATCTATCATTCATGCCGGGTTTAATTCAGGCCCATGGCCTCCCTGGCTCCGGCATGCAAAAGTTCTCCCTCCCTGGCCACAATTGACGAAGCAATGATCTCGTCGTCCAGATCCAGCTCGATCCGGCCTTCCTTGATGAAATAGGCGATGTAGTTGTAGATGTTCCGGGCAAGCATCAGCGTGGAGCTGGCCGGAACCAGGCCGGGAATATTCTTTGTGCCCTCGATGCTCACGCCGTACTTCTCGATGATCTCGCCGCCAACGGTAAGCTCGCAGTTGCCGCCCTGGTCGATGGCCACATCGATGATGGCCGAGCCCGGCGTCATGGCCTGGACCATTTTTTCGGTGAGCAGGATGGGGGCGAGTTTTCCGGGAACAAGGGCCATGGAGACGATGATGTCGGAAGCGGCCGCCGTTTCGGCGATGGCCTCCCGCTCCCTGAGCAGCCATTCCTGAGGCAGGTGCTTTGCGTAGCCGCCCTCGCCCATGGCCACATCGGCAGGCACTCCGGTGTCGATGATCTTTGCGCCCAGGCTCCTGGCATGCTCCGCCGCATCGGGGCGGATATCCACGGCAGTGACCACGGCGCCCAGTCTTTTGGCCGTGGCTACCGCCTGCAGTCCGGCCACGCCGGTGCCCAGGACCAGAACATTGGCCGGTTTGATCATCCCCACGGCCGAGCCGATCATGGGCAGAAACCGGGCGATGCGATTGGCGGCCATGAGCACCGACTTGTACCCGGCAACAGTGCTCATGGAGGTCAAAGCATCCATGGCCTGCGCCCTCGATATCCTGGGGATGCCGTCCAGCGTCAGGGCGGTGACTCCCTGTTCCAGCAGCTTGTTCACCATTTCATGGTTGGCCGGGGCGGCGGGGTGCAGGAAGGTGACCAGGAGCTGCCCCCGCGGCATCATCTCCACTTCATGCTTGTCCTTATCCGCGTTGAACAGGGGCTCCTTGGCCTTCAGCACTACATTGGATTGGGCGTACAGTACAGCCACATCCTCAACAATGCGGGCGCCCGCTCCCCGGTAATCATCATCCGAGATATGCGCGCCCTCGCCGGCTCCTTTTTCCACCAGCACCGTTGCCCCGCCGGCGACCAGCTTCTCCACTGTCTCGGGAATCGCAGAAACTCGCCTCTCCCCGGGCATGATCTCTTTGGGAACGCCGAAAACCAGACCCTTGAACTGCATCGATAAAACCTCCTCCGGACCCTGGTTGTTATTTTAATTACGGTTCCAAATACTTAACTGATCTTCTATGATAGGATATGAAATCCTGTTTTTAAATTGAATCTTCTCTTTTTTGCAGCCGGCGGCTTTTCTTTCGGCCCGAGAACAGGTCCATTCCAAGGGCAGCCAGCCTGGTGATGAGAAAGGCCAGGCTGAATCGAACCAGTACGATTATGAGCGGATTAGCGCCAAAAGCGGCGAAAATCAGCGTATCCTCGATTAACGAGTGGCCGATGCTCAGGAATATACCGATAAGCAGCAGTTCTCTTTTCTCCAGGTACCCCTCCCGGGCATAATCGACAATGAGTGCGGAGCCGTAGACAATGCCGAAGCAGACGCCGACAAGGAGGGGGAAGGCCGCTTCCAGGGGAAGGGTTAGAAAATCGAGAACCACCTTTATCCTTCTGGAAAGCGCTTCAAGAACCTTGTAATGGCGGGCTATTTCCACCACGATCATGATGGGGATAAGGAATGCCGCTATGCGCAGGAGGGTCAGAACACTGCCGGTCAGGCCCTCTTTGAGAATTGTGAGAACAATCGCCATCGCTATCCTCCTATTACTGTGTACAGAGCATTGAGCAGAAAACCGGCCAGAAAGGCGGTGATCAGGCGCAGCAGAATGGATTGGTAGGCTTTCAACCCGGTGCTGCTGCAGATTGCAGATTCTATGGGCAGTTCATGGCAGATGCCCAGCATGAGCGCCAGGACGGTGATCTGACTGGAACTGAGCGCCAGGTTGTCGATTATGCCCAGGGAAGCGTAGAAATTTGTGAAAAACCCGAGCATCAGCGGAAGCACCGTTTCCCCAGGCAGCCCGATCCAGGTGGTCACGGGAGTGAAAAAGGCGGACATCTGTTCCAGAAGGCCAAAATATTCAAGGCACTTTATCACGCAGGTTATGGGGATGATGATTTTTGTAAGAAACCAGAGCACCCCCAGGCTTTTTTTCAGTCCCGACTTTATTGGTGTGAGCAGGTCGTGCAATGATACGCTCCTTTCCTATTTTATCAACTGCATTCATGATCTCATTCCATAGAGCCGCCTCTTTACCTGCCGCGGGCTATTCGGGAATTGCATTCCAAAGAAGATATTTTATTCAGACTTTATTTGCCAAAAAAAAGGGTTATGCCGATTGGTCAAGAATTTTAGGATATGGCTTCCGGGAGTAAGGCCCGGAAGTGGATACCTGATCAACCGGCAGGCCTTTACTTGAAGGGAGATGGTTGAATTATGTTGAAAGTTTTAGGTTTCATTGGCAAGGCCATTTTGTGGCTCATAGCGATTGTCATTGGGTTGCTGGTGCTTGTTGCCCTGGTCATTGCGGTGCGTTACTGGATCTGGACCCCCGATCCCATGGCCGATTTCCAGCGTGAGCGTCCTGTGCTGAATATGGGCCACCGCGGTGCGCGGGAGGCGGCGCCGGAAAACACGCTTTCTTCGTTCCTGGCTGCCGAAATGATGGGTGCGCACGGGATCGAGTTGGATGTTATGTTTTCCAAGGATGATAAACTGGTCGTGATTCACGACTACGATCTTGATGCCACCACAAACGGCAAGGGTCCGGTCAAAGGGTACACCCTGGCGGAGATTAAAAAAATGGATGCCGGTTCCTGGTTTGACGAAGCCTTCACCGGGGAGCGCATACCCACGCTGCAGGAAGTCATTGAAGTCCTTGATCCCGAAACACTGATCAATATAGAGCTAAAAACGGAGACTCCGGCTACCGATGGCCTGGAGAGCGCGGTGGTGGATGTCATCCGGGAGTACAATCTTTACAGCCGGGTTATCGTCTCTTCCTTTAATCCCATTGCCCTGATGCGGGTGAAGTGGGCCGATAAGAATATCCCCGTCGGGTTGCTTTATGCGCCTGATCTGGCCCGCTATCTGAGTGAGGGTTGGTTCATTTCCTTGTTGAGACCCGAGGCGCTGCATCCCGAGATGAGCATGGTTGATGAAAATTATATGGAATGGGCCCGGAAAAAGGGATATCGCGTCAACGTCTGGACGGTAAATGAGGCAGCCGATCTGAAGCGGATGCTGGATCTGGGAGTTGACGGGATCATCACTGACCGGCCCGATCTGCTGCAGCAGCTTTTGGAGGAGCGCGGCATGGCGGACTAGCGGTTTTAGAGATCCATGGCCGCCCGCAGCTCTTCGGCAACAGCCGGTTCGGGCTCGCGGTGAAGCTGCAGTTCCAGGCTGCGCCTGGCCAGGGGCCCGCCCAGTTGCCCCAGGGCCCAGGCCGCGTGCAGGCGGAGCAGCGGTCGGGAATCTTTTTTCAGGATCTGCGCCAGGGCGGGGACTGCTCCGGTATCACCGCTGTTGCCCAGGGCAATCACAGCGTTGCGCTGCAGTATGCTTTTGCCGCGCCAACCGGCAGCTGTAAGGCCCACGGTTTGAGTGAATTCTTTTTGGGTCATTGCCAGAATGGGCTCAAGCAGAGGGTGCGCCGGGAAGAAGGGGAAGGCGCCTTGCAGGACCGAAGGCCCCTCTGATCCCCGGGGCTCCCGGTTATGGGGGCATGCCTCCTGGCAGAGATCGCACCCGTAAAGGAGCGTGCCCATGAGCGGCCGCATGGCGCGGGGCACCACCCCGGGTGCCTGCGTGATATAGGAGAGGCAGCGGTAGGGATCAATGATATAGGGCGCTGTAAGGGCCCCCGTAGGGCAGGCCTCGCGGCAGCGGCCGCAGTGGCTGCAGTTTTGCTCCGGTGCCGCTGCCGGTTCGATTTCCCGATCGACAAGGATTGTCCCCAGAGCCGTGTATGAACCGCCTGCCGGAGTGATGAGAGTGCAGTTTTCACCGATCCAGCCCAGCCCGGCCATCCGGGCCAGTTCGCGCTCCACGAGCGGGCTGCGATCAACCAGGATCGTCCCGTTAAGCGGCGGCAGCTCTTTTTTCAGCAGAGAGAAAAGGTGTTTTGCTGCCCGGATCAGGAGAAGATGGTAGTCGGGTCCCCTGGCACATCGGGCAACTGAACCTTGTGGTCTGTCGTTGTGCCGCGGTCTCTCCTCTCCCGGAAAGGGATAGGGCATCCCCACGACGACAATGCTGCGGCACCCCGGCAGAAGTCTTCCTGCATTGAGGCGCAAATCAAGATCACTCTCTTCAAAGGGGGTTGCCCGTCCTTCATCAAGACGCTGCTGCAGCCGGGGACGCAAATAAAAGGGGGGTACGGCAGGGGCGATACCCGCCAGGGCCAGGCCTGAAGCCGCAGCCATCTCCGCCAAATTTTTCAGCCGGTGGGTCATGTTTACCGCCTCTCTGCGGCAGAATACTTTAAACGATCCTTTATCCCGGGGAAAGGATGCCCCAAGGTTATCATAGATACTCAGGCGCCGCCCGTCAAATGGACCCGGATTTCGGGCGGTAATCACAGCGGGAAGGGGGCTTTCAGAATAACATGGAGGCAGGATGGGCTTTTCTGGTGCAAGCCTCCAATGATATCGAGGCCGGTATCATCTGCGGTCTGCTGCAGGAGGCTTCCATAGCGGTGCAAAAAAAGGACGGCGATCCTCTGATCGGATTTATGCGTGTTGTGGGAGGCCAGTCCTGCGCCGTGGATATTTTTGTCCCGCAGAAGGCGCTGCCGCAGGCCAGGTCCCTTCTATCAAAAGCATTCCGAAAAACAGCGGCGGAGCAAAATGAAGAATGATGTGTATTGAAAAAAGACTGATTTACATCGAGATTGCCGGGGATAACCTACCGCTTTATGTTGCCGCCGATGTGGAAGCCCTGATCGGGGATTTGGCGGATCCGGACCAGGTCCCCTGCTGGGCGGAGCCCTGGCCTGCTTCCCGGGGGCTGGCGGCTTACTTTTTGCAGGGGCCGGACCTCGCCGGCAGGACAGTTCTCGAGCTTGGAGCCGGTGTGGGGCTGCCGGGATTGATTTGCGGACTGCGGAATGCGGCGGTGACCTTCTCTGATTTTCAGCCCCGCGCACTTGCTCTTTGTGAAGCCAATGCCCGGCTGCACCGCCTGACACGCTACCGTTTGCTGCTTGCTGACTGGCGAAATTTCCTCTGCAGCGAGCGTTTTGACATGATTCTGGCCTCCGATATTGCCTACGAACAGCGTCTCCTGCCCTCCCTGAAATCTGTGCTGCTGAAAACGCTTAAACCCGGAGGCCGCATCTATTTTTCACACCCCGGGCGTCCGGTAACCTACTCCTTTGTTGACGAAATTCTGGCCCCTGGATATTTCACAGAGGAGCGGATTCATATTCCGGTGATGGTGCGCGATGATCCTGTCCGCACCAATTATGATGTCATCATTCAACACCTGCAGCGGAAGGAAAAACCTGTTATGTTGGAGAACCTATCTGCTGGCAGTTGTTTTAAAACTTGGACAGTTGAACGAAAGGAGTGAACCGGTATGGTGAGCCCCCCTGTTACCAGGCCCTACTTCTCTCCCAAAAGGGGTTGGGAGATATTTGGTTTGGTTTTCTGCTGGGTAATTGTGCTTCTCTGCACTGCGCTGCTCTTTCTGTATTGGGATTGGACCCGCAGCATGGTTATGATCGATTGGCTGCAGCAATATTTGTCTATCAAACCGGTGGCATACCTATTTCAATTTTTCACATTTCTAGGCGAAGATGAATTCTACATAATCTTTTTCGGCATTTTGATCTGGTGTGTCAGCAAGCCACTCGGTTTCTGGGCGGCGGCGGTGCTGCTGGTCACCGGCCTCTTCAGCAGCGTGACCAAGGATATTTTCGCCCTGGAGCGGCCCATCCGTGAAAACCAGCTTACAAGCTTTGCCTTTCCCAGCGGCCATACCTTTACTGCAGTGACGGTATGGGGTTACCTGGCCATACGGCTTAAAAGAGGATGGTTCTGGATCTGGTCGCTGGTGGCGCTGATCATGATCCCCCTTTCCAGGATTATTCTGGCATTCCATTATCCCGGGGATATTCTCGGAGGATATGCCATGGGCGTCCCCCTGCTTCTGCTCATGGTCTGGCTGAGCAGCCTTTTCGTGGTCAAGGGCTGGGACCAAAAATTCTCCAGGCCCCTCCTTCTGGCGCTTTGCCTGATCATCCCGGCCATACTGACAGTTATGGATCCGCTGAGCGACATGCCCAAATTGATGGGACTGCTGGCCGGCGCCGCCGTGGGCTATATTATTGAGCAGGATAAGGTGCGCTCCATTCCCAAAGCACACTGGGGATTTCAACTGATCAAGGCGCTCATCGGACTGGCGGTGCTTTTTGGTATCGTGATGGGGCTGGGGTCCATTCTCACCTCGGAAAACCCGGCTCTGCTGGCAGCCCTGCGTTTCCTCCGGTACGGCCTTGGCGGCATTTGGGCTACCCTGCTGGCGCCGGCGCTTTTTGTAGCGCTTAAGCTGACTCCCCGCCAGGCAAAGGATGAGGGATAGAGAATAAAGCGGCAAAACCCATCTTTCCTTTTCTATGCAAAGAAAGCAAGCCACTTCCTGCTGATCAGCGAAGTGGCTTGCTTTTTGAACGTTTAACCCCGCTTTGACAGTTGAACAGAGAGGATATTTTGTTGTTGTGTAGAAGTACTTTTCAAACATTCTCCCGAATTGCGACAGGGGTGATTCCAGGCCATGTCTTTTAGTCAGATCGGTCCCTTTGAGATAGTTGTGATCCTGCTGGCGGCTTTGCTTCTATTCGGGCCGAAGAAGCTGCCCGAACTCGGGCGCTCCATTGGCCGCGGCATCCGGGAATTCAAGCAGGCCTTCAATGATGTGGGTAAATCCATATCCCTGGAAGATGAAGATACTGAAGAGGACAAGTAATTGTCGAGCCATTGGGGGAACAGGTTATGCAAAATGATATTGTGACGCTCGAGGAGCTGGATCGGGAGATCGCCCTGTACCTGCGGGACAAAAAAACTGTGGAGCCCTTGCTTCGCCTTTACCGGGCGCTTTTTCAGGTGCGTCGCAGCTGTATCACCAGAATAGAAAATGATTACCCCCTTGACCGTGAGCTTTTCCTGCAGATGTTTCGCGAGGGCCGCTGCCTGCTCGGCGATATTACCCTGTCCATCGATCCCGCCCTATTTAGAATGACCCTGGGCGAAACCATTGAGGCCTTCGCCGGTGTTTTTCCCCAGGCCGGGGAGCTGCGCAGAATCATGGAGTTGCCGGAACTGTCCGAAAGCTGCCTGCCCCGGTTTCTTGGCGACCGTAAACTGTGGAGCAGCAGGGAACTGGAGAAGCGGGCCCGCCTCTGGGGCTGGGGAGATGAGGGGCCGGTGGATTCCGCCCTCGTTGCCGGAACGATCAAGGATGCCCTGGCTCCCTTTTATGTCTCGTTTGCCGAAGCTGTTTGGAAGGAGGTCGATGCCACCCTGTGGAGCGAGGGATGTTGCCCCGTGTGCGGTCAGCAGCCGGGCATGGCCATGCTCGACAGGGAGGGTGTCCGGATACTTGAATGCTCCCTCTGCTGCACGAGATGGCAATTTCCCCGGCTTGTTTGTCCTTTCTGCCGGAACAGAGATCCCCTGCAGCTGGGTTATTTCTATGCCGATGATTATCCCGGCAGAAGGGTGCAGGTTTGTGAGCGCTGCAAGAGCTATCTGAAGACGGCGGTTGTGAAAGAGATCGGGCGCGAAGTAATTCTCGGTCTGGAAGAAGCCTATACCATGGATCTGGATCATCTGGCCCGGCGTGAGGGTTACCGTATGGGCCGTGATCTTGCGGTTTTGAAATAATACAAAAGGGGGCAGGAGGAACATGAAACTGGGTGCAACGGAAGTACTGTTAATTTTGTTGGCTATTTTGCTTCTGTTTGGGGCAAACAGGCTGCCGGAATTGGCCAGGGCCATCGGCAGAAGCGTTACCGAGCTGAAGGAGGGGATCAAGGGCAAGCCCGAGGCCCCTGCAGCTGCACCGGAAAAGGAGCAGGGGAAGGCATAAAGTGCTTGCAGTAGCGCCGGCCCTTTCTGCGCCGGGCGGTTCCAATTCAGCAATCCCGGTTTTTTTATTACTAATGATGCGGGGGGCATTAAAGGATTTGTGAGCAAGGATAAAGAGGCCAGCATGACGGTGCTGCAGCACCTGGGCGAGCTGCGCCATCGCCTGATCACGGCGGGCGCGGCTTTTCTTGCTGTCACCGTTGCCTCATTTATGGCGGCGGCCCCGATCCGCCGTTTCCTGACATATCCTGTGGGTGGACTGCGCCTGGTTTACTTTTCGCCCCCCGAAGCCTTTACGGCCCAGCTTAAATTGGCTCTTCTCTCCGGCGCCGTGCTCGCTTCCCCCTTGATATTATATGAATTGGTCGCTTTTATCTATCCCGCCCTGACTTCTTTCGAGAAGAAAGTATGCTTGAAGGCCCTGCTGGGGATGGCCCTTCTTTTTTGCGGCGGGGTCGCCTTTGCTTATCTGGTCTCTTTTCCGCTGGTTCTGCATTTTCTGTTGGATCATGCCGGGGGAGGGACTGCCGCCAAGCTGGCTGTCAGCGACTACATTTCCTTTTTCTTCTCTTTCCACATTTTTTTCGGTGTAATATTCCTGCTGCCGCTGGCTGCCTGGGCCCTGGGCAGGCTTGGTCTGCTCAGCCCCCTCTCTCTGAGGCGCCGGCGCAAGTGGGCTGTCCTGATCATTCTTGCACTGGCGGCTGTCCTGACCCCCCCCGATCCGGTAACCCAGATCGCGCTGGCGCTTCCCTTGCTGCTGCTCTACGAGCTCTGCATCCTGACGGCAGCCCTCGGTTACCGCCGCAGGAGCAGGGAGATGGCGCTGCTGCAATAAGGTATAGTAGGGGCGGGAGAGCCGGCCCGATCAACTGATTGGTGGTGTTCCCTTTGAACAGCTGCTCCCGGCTTGGCGGAGCAATCATCCTGGCGGGCGGTGACAGCAGCCGCCTGGGCTGTCCAAAACCCTTTCTGGAGCTGGACGGTTTATCACTAATTGAAACCCTTGTCGGCCGTCTGCAGGCGCTTTTTAAAGAGATTACCGTGGTGACGGACCGGCAGGATCATTTTGCCCATCTTCCGGTGAAACTGACAGGCGATCTGCTGACAGGCCGGGCAAAAGGACCTCTGCGGGGAATCCACGCCGGGTTGAGCGTCTCCCAGCTGCCCTACCAGTTTGTCGCTGCCTGTGATATGCCTTTCATCAACCTGGACCTGGTCCGTTACATGGCCTCCTTTGCGCCGCACTATGATGTTGTTGTTCCCCGTATTGGCAGCTATTACCAGCCGCTGCATGCATACTACCGCCGCTCCTGCATAGATTTGATCCGGGAGCAGATCGAGCGGGATGAATGCAAAGTCACCGTGTTTTATGATAAAATCAGGGTGCGGCATATTGGATATTCTGAAATCATGCGTTTCGATCCCGGCCGGCACTCCTTTTTCAATATCAATACCTGGGCCGATTACCTGGAAGCGCAGGAGTTGTTGAAAGAAGTAAAAGGGTCGCAGCCGGATCCCGCTGCCCTTTGGGGAAAGGAGCCCTGATCATTGGTTGAACTGCCTGGATATATGGGAGCGCTTGCTTTTGGCGTGAAGATGGGTTTGGTCCTCCCGGGAATGGACATTGTGCAAACTGTTTTTGAGCAGCTGGCCCTATGTCACCGGGACGGACTTGTTGAAAATGGTGACATCATCTGCATCACCGAGTCTGTAGTGGCCCGCGCTCAGAACAATTATGTGACCACCGCCGATGTGGCCGGTGAGATCAAAGAAAAATTGAAACTTGCGCCGGGGAGCAGGCTCGGCGTGGTTTTTCCCATTGCCAGCCGCAATCGCTTTGCCCTTGTCCTGCGGGGTTTTGCCCTGGCCCTGGCCGGGGGCGAGGTGATCATGCAGCTCTCCTTTCCCTGCGATGAAGTGGGCAACAGAATCATCGATCCCGAATTCGCCGCATCACTGCGTAAAGAGCTGATCACGCTGGAGGATCTGGAGGGACGGGAATTTCCCCATCCGGTCACCGGTATCGACTACATTCGCTTTTACCGGGATACCATCAGCGCAGCCGGTGCGGCGCCACAGATATTTCTGTGCAATGATCCCTTGCGCATTCTTGATTACCGACCCGACGGCGTTATTGCCGCCGACATCCACTCGCGCGCAAGGACAAGTGCCCTCATCGGCGCCCGCCATCCCCGCTGCATCACCCTTGATCAGATTTGCAACTCGGGCGAAGCATATTCGGAATGGGGGCTGCTCGGCAGCAATATCTCTGCAGGTGAAAAAATAAAGCTGGCTCCCCGTGAAGGGCTCGCGATTGTCGGCCGGCTGCAGCATCTGATCCGGGAGCGGCTGGGTGTTGAGGTTGAAGTAATGATTTACGGGGATGGCGCCTATCGCGACCCCACTACCGGAATTTACGAGCTTGCCGATCCCAGGCCCGCTTTTGCCGCCACCGGGGGGTTAAACCGCATGCGCGGAGGAGTCAAGTACAAGTTCCTGGCCGATTGTTACTTTCATGAAGAAGGTAAAAGTGCCGCCGAGATCGAGAGACTGCTGCAGGAGAAAATAGAGAATCCCGGATCGAACGAGAGTGAAGAGGCCTGCGAGGGAACCACCCCGCGGCGGCTGGAGGATGTTGTTGCCAGCCTGGCCGATCTGGTCAGCGGTTCCTCCGACGCCGGGACACCGCTGGTGATCGTGAAAGGCATCTAGCTTTCAGCGCAGCTGCGGCAGCGCAGCCGGCCAGAAGCAGCAGGCAGAGAAGGGGCGTAAAATCACCGGCCCGGCGGTAGAGAGTGGGCCGCCGCGCCAGGTCAAGGGGCAGTATATAGAAGCCCCGTTCCGACTTGCCCGTACGCATTATCTCCCGTCCCAGGCAGTCAAAAGAGATGGAGATGCCGCTGTTGGCGACCTGGGTGACGCCGATCCCCATTTCGGCGGCCCGCAGCGCTGCAGCCTGAGCATGCTGTTCCAGTCCGATAGTTTCTCCGAACCAGGCATCATTTGTGGCGACGAAAAGGTGCCTCCCCCCCCGCCGGGCAAAAAGGCGGGTGTAATCACCGAAATAGGATTCAAAACAGATTACCCCGGCCAGAGGGATCCCCCGGTGATGGAAGATGGTAATCTCATCCCCGGCGTGGTAAATGCCCAGGGTCAGATCTTCAAGATCCAGCAGTTTATTCAGCTGCTCCTCCATGGGGAAAAATTCAACAAAGGGAACCAGCCGCTGCTTGTCGTAAACCTGGCTGCCGGACTGCTCCGGCGAAAGCAGGATCAGGGAATTGTAAAGCAGCTTATCCCTGTAAAGCTGTGCCCCAAACAGTACACTTATATCCAGGTCTTCAACAAGCTGCACCATTTCCGGGCGGTGCCGCAGCAACCCCTTTTTCATCTGCAGCTCAACTACCGTTTCCGGCCATAGAACCAGCTCCACGCGCGGATCCTTCTCCACCGCCGCCCTGGTCAGATCAAGGTAACGCTTGAGGATTGCCTTCTTTCCCGAAGCATCCAGGATCTCCTCCGGGGCGCTGCAGCCCTGGATCAGGGCCGTCCGGAGCGGGGTGTCCTCTCTGGTTACAGGTGCCTGGCCGGGAAGCAGGGAGCCCGCCCCGAAGAGGAAAATAAACACAAGGAGGGCAGCTGCAAGGGCTTTACCGCGCAGTTCCCGGGTCAGGGCCTGCAGCAGGACTGTCTGAAATGAAATCGCGAGCAAGGGAAGGCCCCAGTAGCCAAAGACAGAGGCAATATTCAAGATTGCCGGATAGTGCCATTGGGTGTAGCCCAGATAACCCACATTGTAGCCGATGAACCCCAGGGAACGGATATATTCCATCAGCACCCATAGAGCCGGGATCGCCGCCGTTTGAAGGAATGGGCTCTTCAGGAAGCGGGTGTAGCTGACTGCAAGGGCAAAAAGTGCATTAAAAAAACAGAGAAGTACAACCAGCAGGATTATTGTCGTGATTGCCAGCCCCCACGAGAGATGCGCAAAAAGAACACCGCTCAGGTAGAGGTTCAGGTAGAGGTGCAGCGGCGCTCCAAATAGAAAACCGCCGCAGAGCGCCTGGCGCGGTTCCGCCTGCAGGCAGAACCGGATCAGCGGTATCAGGGCAAACCAGGCCAGCCAGCCCTGCTCGAAGGGAGGGAAAGCGAGAATCAGGGCCAGCCCGGAAAGCAGCGGGGGCAGGTACAGATATGCGCTTTTCTCCTTTTTATACAAAATAAATTTCCGCCTCTTCAAACGGAACGGCCGGTTTCACTATCCGGGGCAGTGAAGCTCCGGCCGCCGTATTGTAAGCCAGTTCTTTATTGCCCGATCAACTTACTGCCGGGGGCTTCCCGCCCGGCGGGATGTGCCCTTTCTTCCTTTTTACAGCCCTGACCAGCCCCAAAACCAGCAGCACGATGAGGGCGATGATGATCAGCACCGGCAGCAGCGCTGTCAGTGCAACAAGGATAAAAGTTGTTGCCGAGGAGATAAAATTGATGCTTCCGAAGAGGGCATCCCTCAACCGTTTCCCCATATTCTCGAAGGGTTTCGGCGATATTTTCTCGATGCCGGCGGCCTTTTCGTTGACGTAAAGCTCTATGGTTGAAAAAGCTACCAGATCCTGCAGCCGGGTAAAATTCATCGTCAAGAGCTCGATCTCACCCCGCACCCTNNGCGCAGCCGCTCCTCTTCGGTTTTCAGGTTCTTGAGCCTGGCTTCCATATCCAGATAGGGGAGGGTAACATCCTCGCTGCTCTTCCGGACATCGTCTGTTTCCCCCAGGTCCTGCAGTCTGGCCATAAAACTGTCAAACTGCTTCTCGGGAATGCGCAGCGTCAACGAGGCCGAGTAGCGGCCTTCAGAGTATTCGTACACATTGGACTCGCTGACAAGCCCGCCGCTGTCTGCGGTCATTTTTTCAACCTGTTCCACCGTTTTGCGTGTATCCGTAACGGCGATGGTAAGCGATCCTGTACGGATCACATGGCGTGCGACCACCTGGGAGGGCGTATTCAATTCGCCCTCCGCTTTGCTTTCCGCATAGTAATCGCTGTCGTATTCATCCATGCTTCCTTGCTCCACCGGCATCGCATTGTCATAACCGTGCGCCAATTTTTCTGAAGATGCGCCGCAGCCGGCGACTATCATGAGGCAGAAGCATAGCAGTGAAACCCGGAATAAAAACAGGTGAATTCTTTTGGCCAAAATCATCTCCGGCAACCCCCTTTATGTACTTAGATTATCCGGCCCGGGATAAAGTTCCCGTGCGCCTGCCGCCGTTCAGAAGACCGCANNGTTTTATGAAAAACAGAAGCCTGCCACGACCTTCGCTCCGGCTCACACCGATCCCGATACAGCCCGGAACAACCCTGTGGCTGTGCCGGACCGCAGTTGGAACCGAAATCAGCCTTTGCCCGACCGCTACAGATCCTTTTCGAAACCGTCAGCGATGGCCTGACCGCTGCCGATCTCGTTGTTGCCTTCCTGTGCAGTAAGTACAAAAGAACCTGTATCGATCTTGGTTCGACCGCAGCAGATCCCTGCAGATCCTGCTATAGCCGTCCTGGCTATAACAGAACCTTGCGGAACCTGAAGCGATCTTCCCGCCGGCTGGGCACAAGCCCGTTAGGGGACCTGTGAACAACCTTTGGCCGGCTGCAGCAAAGCCATTTTGACCTTGCAGCAGCCTGGACTCGGCCGTAACAGACCTCTGTTTCATCTATAGTGTGTCCAAACATATATTTATTATAAAAATAAAGCCGGAAATCTGCTACTCTCATTGGTTTGAATTATTGCTCTATTGGACAAATAAAAAATATTTCTACCTTGGGCAGGATTTTAAAGTCCGGCGTTGAATATATATATGCAACAGGGAAATGGTAAACCTAACCTCCTACACTATATATTTTAATACAGGGGTCTCCCCTGTATTTTTTTTGGTGCGCCCGGCATGGGCGCAAGTCCGGCCGCCAATTTAAGGGGCAGGCTCTTACCAGATTCCTGCCCGGGACAATGACAGCTCCTTCCGACATCTCGCTTTCTGCTTCTAAGCCCTGGTGCACGGCAGCCTGATCAGGGAGAACAAAAAAAGCAGGGCCATCAACAGGACTATGGAAGCGCCGGCCGGGATATCCAGAATATAGGACAGCACAAGGCCGCCGGTGCTGCCTCCGATGCCTGTAGCCAGCGAAAGGCAAAACATGGTCCGGTAATTTTTACTGAAACGGTACCCCGTGGCTGCGGGTATGACCAGGAGCGCCGAGACAAGGACAATTCCCACCAGTTTAACCGATACCATCACCGTCAGNNGTTTCTTCATCAAAAGAGATTGCCAGTAGCTCCTTGAAAAAAAGGCCGGTAAATAGCAGGACCAGGGCCGTTATTATGGCCAGCAGCCACAATTCTGACTCCGAAACAGAGAGGATGTTTCCAAAAAGCAGGGAGAATATCTCGGGGTAATAACCCTTGAGGCTGCTCAGCAGGGCGATGCCAAAGGCCATCCCCGCGGCGAAAAATATACCGATAACAGTATCCTCGTACAGGCGTTCCCGCCTGCTGATATAGCCTATGGCCAGAGCGGTGGCAACGGCAAAAGCGCTGCCGCACCAGAAAGGGTTGAGCCCCGTGACCAGGCCCAGGGCGATCCCGCCCAGCGCTGTATGGGAGATGCCCACCCCCAGAAAGGAAAGCCGTTTCAGGACAACAAAGAAAGATACGGCGGAGCAGAGCGAGCCAACCAGAACCGCCGCCACCAGGGCGCGCTGCATGAAACCATAGGCGAACATCTCAGCCATGATCCGGGCTCCCTCCCTCGCGTGCGGCGGCCATCTCCAGAAGGTCGAAAGAGCAGCGGTAGACTCTCCGCAAGTCAGGACCGTGCAGTATTTGCTGCGGCTCATTGTGGATATGCATGGTTCTGTTGACGCAAAAAAGGCGGTCTGTAAAAGTGGCCAGAGAGGCGATGTCATGGGATACCAGCAGCACGGTTAACCCGTACTTTCGGCGCAGCCGGTGAAGCTGCTCCATGAATAGCTGCCGCACCGCCAGGTCCAGGCCGGTGCCGGGCTCATCCAGGAGCAGCAGCTGGGGCTTGCGAATAAGGGCCCGCGCCAGCAGAACCCTCTGCTGCTCTCCTCCGGAGAGATCGCCAAAGGGCCGGGCAGCCAGATGCAGCGCATCAACGGCGCCCAGCATCTCGCGGCAGACTTCCTTTTCCGCTCGGCCCAGGCGCCGCAGCAGGGTTTGGGAAGAGTAGAGGCCTGTCTCGACAACATCGGCCGCCGAAAGGGGGAAGTGGCGGTCATAGGCCCTTTTTTGCGGAATATAGCCAATTTTGCTCCTCACCGGACCCAGCTTTGCGGCGGGAAAACCGAAAATAAGGGCCTTTCCGGCAAAGGGTTTGATCAATCCGAGCAGGGCCTGCAGAAGAGTGGTTTTGCCGCCGCCGTTGGGTCCGATAATGCCGATCATCTCACCGTTTTTCACCTCGAAAGTGATCTCCTGCAGCACCTGGACCGCTCCCCTTTTTACTGTAAGCCTCTCGGCGGAGACTGCAGGACACTTCCCCTGGTCATAAAAATCCATCATTGCGTCACCCCGGGACATTTCAGCAAAGCCCCCTGCCGGTATCCTGTATTTTGTGCTCCTTTTTGAATGCAGGCTCAGTTCATGCCGGGCCGGTTTTGGTGCACAGGAGCAGGTTCAGCGCAGCGCTTCAGCCAACGCCGCTGTATTGCAGCGCATCAAATCCAGGTAACTCCCCCCTTGCGGAAGCCCGGCGCCGCCCAGGGGATCGAGCAAGACAACGCTGCCTCCGATTTCGCGGGCAATTGTATCCGCTACAGCGGCTGAAAGCTGGGGTTCTGCAGCGACGACGCGAAGCTCCAGTTCGCGGCACAGATCAATAAGCTCTGCGATCCAGGCCGCCGACGGCTCCTGGCCGGGAAAATCCGAGATAACCGCCGCTTCATCCAGTGCGTAGCGCCGGGCAAAGTAACTCCAGGCGGCATGAACAGAGAGAAAACTTCTGTCCTCCAGTCCATCCAGGGTCCTGCGGATCTCCCCGTCCAGATCTGTCAGCTCCTGCTGGTATGCAGTTAAATTGGCCCGGTAAAAGGCTTCATTCCGGCCGTCCGCTTCGATCATGGCCCTGGCAATGGCCGGGCAGAGGTAGTCCCTCACTACAAGGGGGTCCAGCCAGAGATGGGGGTTCAGCGGTTCGCCTGCCTGATGGCCTGCAGCTGTCTCCCCCGGCGGAAGCCATCCCCCTTCCAGCGCAGCCTTTGCCATCCCCAGAAGGATGGGGCCGCTGGAGGGGGCGGCTGTTTTTACGGCCCAATCATCCAGCCCCGCGCCAATGTAAAGAAGCAGATGGGCCTGCGAGCATTTCGCGGCCTCGCCGGCTGTTGGTTCATAGGTATGGGGACTGGCTCCGGCAGGCAGGAGGCAGGTAACGGATACTCTTTCTCCGCCCAGCCGCCCGGCCATATCGGCCAGGGGGAAGATTGTGGCTACCACTTCCAGGCTCGCATTCTCATCTGCCGGCGGGGGGGAGCCGCCTTTGCAGCCGGCAGCCAACAAAACAGCCATGAGCGGCAGCATTAGCAGGAGCGCTGCCATGCCGGTGTCCCTTTTCATGAAAGCTCTCTCCCCGGTGGTATTTACACCTGTCGAAATTGGCTTCGGTTTACGCTCAGCATTGACGGTTTATCATCTTCGATCTTACTCTTATCTAATAAATATTGCAAGAAACAGGATGGGAGAACCGGCTCCGGGAATAGCCCGCAAAGGATAAACCAGGGGCTGTAAAGTATAATATATGCTCAACATTGTTTAAACTTACTCAATCATATTACTTGACAAAAGTTAACTCTTAATTTATTCGACAAATTATGTTTTAATATAGTAGACATAATGTTCTCTTCAAGAATGAAAATATCCGGAGGAACAAGGCCATGTTTAAAAACAAGAAGCAGTTCAAAAAATACTTTGTCGAGAAGTTCAGACTGATTCATGGTAAGGATATTTCGGCCGCCTCTCCAGAAAGTGTTTACAAAACTCTGGGCGGCATGGTTCGTGCGGAGGCGGCGGCGCACTGGATTGATACCAATGAGCGCTATCGGGAGAGCGGGGCCAAGGCGGCATACTACTTTTCAATGGAGTTTCTGCTTGGCCGCCTGCTTGAAAGCAATCTCCTCAACCTGGGCGTGCTGGAACTATGCCGTGACGGGCTGGAGGAGCTGGGTTTGAACCTGGATGAAAGCTTGACGGCCGAGCCCGATGCCGGTTTGGGCAACGGTGGCCTGGGCCGGCTGGCGGCATGCTTTCTTGATTCCCTTGCTTCCCTGGGGCTGCCCGGCCACGGCTGCGGGATCCGCTATCGGTACGGGCTCTTTGAACAGGTTATCTCCGGGGGCAACCAGGTGGAAGTACCCGAAGATTGGCTTCGCGGGGGCAATGTCTGGGAAACACGGCGCCCCGATGAGGCCGTCGAGGTGAGNNCATGAAGATTATGAGTCCGTTCTGGCAGTGCCCTATGATCTGCCCGTTATCGGCTATCAGAATAGAGTTGTAAACACGTTGCGGCTCTGGAGCGCCGAACCGGCTCTCGTTGACCTGACCCGGGGCTGCCGCGGCATGGACTGTTACCGCAATGTCGTTGAATACAAGCACCGTCTCGAAAAAATCAGCGAGCTCCTCTATCCCGACGACTCCAGCCGCGAGGGGAAGGCGTTGCGCTTGCAGCAGCAGTACTTTCTTGTCTCCGCGGGGCTGCAGAGCATTGCCCGGCGCCATAAGGAGAGGTACGGCTCCCTGGACGATTTTCATAACCGGGTGGCGGTGCATGTGAATGACACCCATCCGGTTTTGGCCATCCCCGAGCTGATGCGTATTTTAATCGATGACGAGGGGATGGGCTGGGAGGAGGCCTGGGCTATTACCGGGCAGACCGTCTCCTATACCAACCACACCACCCTGAGCGAAGCGCTGGAGAAGTGGCCGGTGGATATATTTGCCCCTCTTCTCCCCCGCATCTACCAGATCGTGGAGGAGATCGACCGCCGTTTCCGGAGGGTACTGGTTCACCCCGCTCCCGGGAGAGGTGATGTGGAAAAATCTACCGCCATCATTGACGGCGGCCAGGTCAAGATGGCGCATCTGGCCATAGTGGGCAGCCATAGTATCAACGGCGTTTCCAGGCTGCACACGGAAATATTGAAAAAACGGGAAATGAACGCATTCTATAAAATATTTCCGGCCAAATTTAACAACCAGACAAACGGGATCAGCCACCGCCGCTGGCTGCTTCAGGCCAATCCCCTCCTGGCCTCCCTTGTTACCGAAACTATCGGCTCCGGTTGGATCGGCAACGCCGGGGAGTTGAAGCGGCTGCTGGACTTCGCCGGTGACGGTTCGTTCCAGAATGAAATCTCCAGGGTGAAGCTGCTGAACAAGATCGAGCTGGCGAAAATAATACTGGAGCGTTCGGGCTGGGTTGTTGATCCGCATTCCATCTTTGATGTCCAGGTGAAGCGGATGCATGCCTACAAAAGGCAGCTGTTAAATGCACTGCATATTCTGCATCTTTACAACAGGCTTCTCGAGGAGCCCGGTATGGAGATGACGCCGCGGACCTTTATTTTCGGAGGAAAGGCTTTTCCCAATTATTTTCTGGCCAAGCGGATCATCAAATTGATCAATACGCTTGCCGCCGTGATTAACAATGATCCCAGGGTCAATGGAAAACTGAAAGTAGTCTTTCTGGAAAATTACTCTGTATCCCTGGCCGAAAGAATCATCCCCGCCGCCGATGTAAGCGAACAGATCTCCACGGCAGGCAAGGAGGCCTCGGGAACGGGCAACATGAAATTCATGCTCAATGGGGCTGTCACCATCGGAACCATGGATGGAGCGAATGTTGAAATTGCCGAAGCGGTGGGCCCTGAAAGCATTTTTATATTCGGGCTGAGAGCCGCAGAGGCGGCGCGCTGCCATCATGACGGTTACCGCGCGGCCGGGCTTTATTCGGAGGATCCCCGGATTAAAAAAGTTGTGGACCGGCTGACAGACGGTTTGCTGCCGGCGGGGCTCAGAGAGTTCGCACCCATCCATGATTCATTGATCACTTTCAATGACGAATACCTTGTTTTGAGAGACTTTCCTGATTATGCCGAAACCCAGCAGTCTCTGGAGCAGGCTTACAGGGATAGAGGGCGCTGGCTGAAAATGTGCATAGAAAATATCGCCTGCGCCGGTCGGTTTTCCAGCGACAGAACCATCGCCGGCTATGCAAAAGAGATCTGGAGGATAAGCCCGCCGGCGGCGAAGCAGCCTGTCCCGGCGCTTTCCCCCCGGGGCTGGCCGCCGGGGGCCTGAACCCGTCTATTTGGCCGCTGACAGGGAAGGGGGGCGCCGCTCCCCCCTTCGGTATTCCAGGGGCGGCCGGCTGTAGATTTACAACCTTTTGCGCAGCTCCTCCACGATCTCTTCCGGCCCTTTCCCGGCTGCATTGATTACTATCGCCCGGCCCGAGATGTCCTGCATCCCCATCATATTTATATCCATGCCTGAAACTACAACAGCGTCATAATCAACCATTCCCGTTTTGCTTATCTCCGCCTCATTTTCCAGGTTGATCACCTCGTAACCCTCCCGGTGCAGCACCTGTTTCAGCGGCGACAGCGATTCACTCACTGCAACACGCCGGCTCATCCTGGTCAGCTCCTTTGGCATTTGCCTGTGCTGTTCCTATTATTGCCGCCGGGACAAAAAAGTAATATGCCTTTTTACGGGAAACAACTCCTGCTGCTTGGAAATATTACCGGCAGGATTTGTTGTTTTCTTGTAGTAATATATCTTTTATAATCAATCCTGTCCGTATGTGTCGATAGGAGGTGGCACAGGGCCCGATCAGTGGTGACTTCCAGAACTGTGGCAGCATAAGATAAAGTAAATTAGAACGGGGAGAAGAAATGGATAACTCAGTGGTCGAGAAAATTTCCGCTCTTATCTCCAGATTAGAGGGAATGCGGGCGAACTTTTACCCGGCCGATTGGGATGCGGATCCGCTTTATGATGTTGTCGGAGAGCTTCGCCGGATCATTGCGGGGGTAAAAGAAAA
>MTKW01004976.1_pt1 | contig 21596 bp, 23 predicted proteins | sample 1042761 | NCBI WGS metagenome assembly MTKW01 (sample SAMN06205366, study PRJNA360243) | anaerobic digester metagenome | biome: Wastewater treatment plant; feature: Anaerobic digester sludge; material: sludge; isolation source: anaerobic digester fed with sludge from wastewater treatment plant ... | reverse complement strand
AGTATGTCAGTATCTCCTCCGAAACCAATTCTGAAATAGCCTTCCACCTCGAAGCATGCCCCGGGTATCACAAGAACGCTATCGAATTCGGCGAGCTCACCTGCAACCTGTAGGGAACCTGCTTCAACATCATATTTGACAAACGCAACAACACCTTCACATGGAGGAATCCAACTAACAATGTCACAGTTAGAAGATATCCATTGATTCAGTATGGAGAAGTTCTTTCTCGCAAGGGAAGTATTCCGGTCCATAACTGCGCCGATATTCTTCAGTGCTGCCAACGCCATTGCTTGTGATGGTCCCGGAGGACATATCGATGTATAATCTCGTATTGTCCAACACTCCCGAATTATGTCTTCAGGTCCTACTATCCATCCTACGCGGAGCCCTGACAAACCAAATGCCTTAGACATGCTCCCTACAGTTATGGCTTTGTCAGAGAAGAGTTGTGCCGAAGGGGTCGCGATTCCGTCTACAAGAGTCAGTCCTCTGTAGACTTCATCTGACAGGAGGAATGCGCCGCACTGCTCTGCAATCTCGCAAATTGCAGCCATACTTCCTGCATCAAGGGATGCCCCGGTAGGATTGTGCGGATGATTAATCACGATCATCTTCACATCAGAAGTAGCCATCATAGTGTCAAGCTCGGAAATGTCCGGCCTATAATTGCTTTCGTTTCTGAGATTCCAGGCCTTTACCTCACTCCCCAGGGCCCTCGGGACTTCGTACAATTGCTGATATGCCGGAAACTCAGTAATCACCACGTCACCAGGCCTAAGTAGGGCAGTGAACACAAGATAGTTTGCTTCGATCGCACCGGTAGTTATCAGTACGTTCTCTGCGGTACGACCCGGGTAAAGCTTGGCAACTGCATCACGTAACTCGTAGATGCCGCGACTATCCGTATATCCGAGATTGCCAAGCTCTTCTCGGCGCAATAGATCGCATCTGCATACTTCCTCAAGTTCAGACACGGTAAAGGGTTTGATACAGCTCTCAGCAATATTGTATCTGACAGCAAACTCATACTTTCCAAACCATCGCTCAAGCGCAAAGGGTTCAAGTCTCATGTCATTCGCCCCCATTTCCTGGCACTGCCTGGACTTCGATTTCAAAGCTATTGCTGTCTACGAGGCATTCTCCCTCGAATCAATGTATTCCGCAAGCCAACGANNATAAGATGGAAGAAACGTCACAAGACTCAGCCTGCCTGGCTTTGTTCAAAGTAACGCCCTGGATACAGCGTTCTGCTGTCCCAAGAAAAATGCCTGCCAAGATACATATTAGCATCTCTATCTCGTCCGCCGCCTCCGCCTCAATTTCGAGCGTGTTCTTCTCTTGAACGTAAGCCTGATCATATCATAGACACTCCAAACACCCAGGCCTACCCCAATGAAGAAACCGGTAATTGCCAGCCAAGGCTGAGTGCCGAGCCTGAAATCCAGGGCATATCCGGCCAGGAAGCCAAGCAAGAGAGACACTCCAATTCGCACAGTTACACTAGTGTAAAACTGGAGTGCTTCCAGAAACCCGGGGGTAAGCTTCCTTCTGTCTTTTCCCACTGACTTTTCCTCCAGGCTCTGTTGTACTTTCCTCATTTCGCGGCAACGTGATTCGGTGCTCACTAAAGAACAAGCCTACCGGGTATCTTGCGCGCGTCATTCACGTCTATTCCGCGTCATTACCGGATCCCCTATGTGCTTTTGGAGGAAGCGATACCGACTCGAACACGTTTTGACCTGGGACGGTATCTATCTTTTGAAATAAATTGCCTTGAAAGCTCCAGACCATCCATTTCTACTACTCGATACACAGTAACCACGTACCCCCAGGCCCCGTCATCCTCTACCACTTCATTGCCTGGAGCTAATGAAGGATCCTCTTTCTTAATGATTCCAGGCGGTATTTTTTGGTCAACAGTGGTGACAATAGATATCTCTTGACCACTGGGCGCATGACCATACACTTTGGCGGTAATTGTGTTATTAGTCACGAGAAATTTGATTAGGACATAACTTGGTCCGTCATTGCGAAACTTAAGATCTATGTAGTCATAAGCAACTGTAGCGTCCCTACCGGCCGGAATATAGGCGGGCGCCATAGAATGATTTGATCGGGCAACAACGCTTAGGTTTGCAAGAAGAACGGCATTATAGAGGGTAGATGATACCTGACATATTCCCCCACCTACTCCCGGAACCAGGTCATCATCGACCATGACGGGCGCTTCTAAGTAACCTGTCTCTGCACTACGCGGCCCTACTGTCTTGTTGAACGAGAATATCTCACCCGGGCCAAGAGTAGTACCATCAATGGCGTTGGCTGCTTCTTGTATGTTGTGGACTCTTGACTTGTTCCCTGGATCGAAGGTCGTAGAGAACTTGCTTATACATTTCCTAATACCCATGGCATCTGCTTGTAAGGTAGTAAGAGAAGGCATAATAGGCTGGATATTGAGAACTAATGTTCGATTGGTTCTCCGTGGAACAACCTCTCTGATGCGGCTTCCTAAGTCCCTCGGATCAAGATACCGTCCAATCCTTGAAGGCTTTACAGTGACCGTGTCGTCGGGGTTGATTACGAAAGCAGCGTCCTCAGGAGAGACGTGGATGTCAGTCATAAGATCAAAGACGAAGTCTCTAAAGAGGTCTTCGTCAACTGACATAGTCAAAGGAATGCTCACAACCTTACGTGGCGATGACGTCCTGAACCTTAGTCGCTCCAGCCAGCTCCCGGTACGTCCGACAGCCAAAGCCCGTTCAACAATCTCAGGAACAAAGACATGAAGGCCTATATCAGCAGGGCTCAGTTGCCAGCCTTCATCCCCTGATATTAGCACAATTGGCTGCAGGACTACTCTGTCTACGTACTGATAAAGCGCCTCTTCTGCCTCACTGCGAGTCATACCGCTAAGTTCAACACCCTCAACCAGAACCCGTTCCAGAACTAACGGCTCAAGAGGCCTTGCATCAACGCGATTATCAATCATAATAGCCTGCGCTAATGCAGCAATAACACAGATGGACAGCAAAGCGAATTTTATATGTAGACTTCGAGACTCCATAGACATCATCTAAACCTACTTCCTACGATAAGTGATAGAGGTTTCTACGCCAGCACCGCTTATTCCTCCAGCTTATGACTTGTATGTCGTCCCATCTCTTCCCATACTCATTCTCAGCCTCGCTCTTGCTCCGGTTGAGTTAGGAGATTCATCCAAATTATACATCATATGGCCATTGATTTACTGAGTCTTTTCAAGTCTTAGGAAATTCCAGTAGAATTAAGCCAAGGATAGGCAATCCTAAGTACCCAATAATTGGATATACTATGCCCACCAGTTTAGCAAAACCTAATTGAGCAGGTAGGCAGGCAGTCGCAGTTATCCCCGCAATCAAGCCCAACTTCGATACAGAGAAATGCCCGCTGAGCCTTTGTGATAACGTAAAGACGCTGCAAACAGACGTGGTGGCCATCGCAAACCATAGAGCAAGGGAATAACCCCTTGCTATAAACAAGCCGTGGTAAGATGCAGCCTTCAGCATAGGCAATTCCTCGCCGACCACATATCTCCCGTAAGTTGCCAACACGCTCTGGATCGCAACAAGGAAGAACATGAGTGCAATTCCCCCCAATACGCCTCCTCGCCTCGCTGCGTCTTTATCCGGTATGTCTCTTCCCATGGATGCGAAAACCCCGACAGCCAAGAGGACATTATAAGAAACATATAGCAACGCCGAAAGTGGCCAGGAAGGAGCCAATGCCGATGCCGATGTACCCCTGGAGCTCGAGCTAAACAGGGGTAATAGAAAACCGTGAGCCCTCTTCCACGTTGAGAGTACGGCTACTACCACGGGCATGGCTACCATAAACGGACTCATAACTAGGTTGACCACCAGCAATCCGTCTATTCCTGCTGCTGTCGCAAAGACAGTAAACATTGCAGTTAGGAGAATTCCTGTCATTTTGGAAAGACCCATAGTCTGCTCGAACAACATACCGCTGCCTGCCAGCATTATTGAGAGAGACCAGAAGATGAAGGACGTCATCAGCCAGTCATACATCGCACACAGCGGCCACGGGACCAGCCTCCTAAGGAAATCCCTTGAAGAGGACGACTGGTATCTAAATGCCAGTTCTCCAAGGGCTGCACCCAAAAGCACGAATAGCACTCCTGCTAAGAGAACCCCTAAGCCTATTTGACGAATCCCCTTTTCCAATTGAAGACGCATTGGAAAGAAGAAATGCACTTGTTCTTGACCCGAAGCAAAACCCGCCCCAACAACAGCCCCTACGTAGCTTGCAGCCAATTCAAGCATCATATTTTTCCGCAAGATCCTGCACTCCCCCGTTGGCATGCTAAATGACCTACGCCTAAATTCTTATGCAATGCACGGAGGTTTAACGCATGTAAGGCTCGTGCTCTTGAAACAACCCTGTCTTGCGTCGACGGAATATCTAGTGCTTAGACTTCATATACTGCAAGTAGTATTTCGTCACCATAGGACGGTCCATTGGACTGAAAGAACGCCACACTTAGAAATGACGTCGGCAGGCTGCGCTTGATTGAGCGCATAGGATCGCCACAGGAATACAGACGGCACATGGATACGAGTCTCAGAGCCGCGCATCGACAAGCTATGTAGAAAGCAGCCATGAGAAAATCAGTTAGGAGGGCGCTTAATTGGGGCCGTTTAGGGGCATTTCCCGCGACATGCTATGGCGCAGTCATATTGACGACCCTACAACCCCGGAAAGAATAGTCTCGAGGCTGCGTTCTCTGATAATCAAGGATCTACATCCTCCCGTGCGTCGTGCCCTGCTCTTCTTCTGCATCGGAACTGACCGCTCTACAGGAGATGCGCTCGGCCCCCTCATAGGCACCCGTTTGGTGGCTCTCGGACTTGATGCATCATATATCTGGGGAACGCTGGATTCTCCGGTTCATGCGGCTAATCTACATACTGCAATAGATGAAGCCTATTCATCTTTTCAAAATCCATATGTTGTTGCAGTAGATGCATGTCTTGGCAGGCTCGAAAACGTAGGTATGGTGACTGTCTCACGAGGACCGCTCAGGCCGGGCACCGGTGTCAGCAAGACCTTACCACCTGTTGGGGACATTCACGTTACCGGCATTGTCAATGTAGGGGGATACATGGAATATCTCGTACTTCAAAATACCAGGCTCTCAGTGGTAATAAGGATGGCGGAAGTAATATCAAAAGCCCTTCTGCAAGTTGCAGAAGAGTTTGCACACACAACTGAAGAAACAGACGACCACACAAGTGCCGTAAGCCCAACCTGTGACTGACGTTGCGATATCTGCTCATTGTCTAAGGCCAATTCTAAACGGGGCCGAGATGCCTTTCAATATCCTCAGCTATTTCCTCAGGCGCTTTTCCCGTAACGTCAAGCACAGGCGCTCTGGTATGAATAGTCGACACCCCGGAGTGATCTACGTCCATGCCGGAAATCAGCACTATATCAGCAAGATCAAGACCTTCATCCAGACTGACTGTCAGATACCCTCTTTCCTCCAAGGCTTCCCGGTAAGCCGAAAGAGTGTCTGCCACCGCAACTATACGCTTCATACTCTGCCACCCCGTCTTTCTCGGGGATAGCATGTCTCAAGCTGAACTCTTGTATTCCATCCGGCAACAAGGTCTATAGCGTCGCCCATCCGTCACCCTAATCGTCTTTCTTCTGCTCCGAGTTCCCGTATTTGCTGAACTCCTCCAGGGCATTACGAACCTCTTCATCAGACACTTGTCTGAAATCTTCATAGAATTGGCCTACCGCAAAGAAAAGAGCAGGCCTGGACACTGTAACTACCTTACATCCTGTCGTTCGTTCAAGCTCATAGACAGAATCGCGCGGGGCAACCGGAACAGCGATGACCAGCTCTTCCGGACCTTTTCTCAGAATAGCCTCAGCAGCAGCCATTACCGTATAGCCTGTAGCAATGCCGTCATCAACAATAAGCACAACTCTGCCGGCAACCTTCGGAAAAGGCCTTTCCCCGCGATATCGCCTAGTATACTCCTGGATTTCGCTCTCAGCCTGCTTAACCTTAAGGTCTATGAAGTCCTTCTCTACACCAAGGCTTGAGACAAGAGAATCATTGAGTAGAATGGTCCCGTCACTGGTTACGGCCCCAATGGCTAATTCAGGATTTCCGGGTGCGCCAATCTTTCTTGTAATGACGACATCCAATTCGGCATTCAGCGCAGAGGCTACCACTGCTGCAACAGGGACTCCTCCCCTGGGTAATGCGAGGATCAATGCATTTCTATCTTGATATTGGCCGAGATGGCCTGCGAGTATCTTTCCCGCTTCGGTACGATTCCTAAAAGTCATTTCCCGGTCACTCATTCCCTCCTGTATCATCGCATGATACTGCAGCTTCACACACTTCACCGGGTAGGAGCTTGGGGAATTCCCCTTCTTTCAGCATCTCGCACGAGCCCTTGAATACCGCCCCATCTTCTACGCGCAGGGCTCCGGTCTTCACTTCGCCATATAGTTTCCCTGTTGACGCAATTTCCAACAGGCCACTGGCGTAGACATCTCCTTGGACTTCCCCTGCTATTGTTACGTTTACCGCGTGAATTGTTGCCTTCAGCTTCGCACTGTCACCTACAGCCACATCCCCATCTGCGTGGATGCTTCCGTCAAAACAGCCGTCCAATCGAATCGACCCGCGTACGTCCATTCGTCCATTTGCATTGGTGTCCTTTCCGATAATCGTGTCAACCTTCTTGTTCTGAGGGGCTTGCGGTCGCTTACCAAACATCGAAACACTCTCCCTTCTCATGCCTCAGTGGGAAAGTTCCTACTCATAACTGACTTGTGTTAGGATTCCCAGCATCAAGTTGCTTAACGTCTGAACACTCACATGCAGCTTCTATTACCAATCCATCATTTAGATTATCTCTTGTCTGGCCTGGGAATTGGATCCAAGGCAAGTTTCCTTCACAGGATCCTACCGGCAGACGACTTTCACTTAGGAAACGTTCATGATTAGTACCCATTCTATAAGGCTTGAAACGCATCGGAGCAGTAAAGGATTGTCAGAAGCGGACTCACGGTGGGCTAGTTCATGTACGGCCACGGATTCACAGGTTTTCCTGAAACACGAACTTCATAGTGGAGATGAGATCCTGTACTTACGCCGGAACTTCCCACATACGCAATAACCTGTCCATGTTTGACTCGTTGGCCAACACGAACAACGATTTTGCTGGCGTGACCGTACAGCGTCTGGAATCCATACCCGTGATCTATGATCACTGTACGTCCATAGCCTGCACGTGACCCACTAAACAGTACTACACCATCGGCTGTGGCCACAATGGGTGTACCGGTAGGAGCAGCCAAGTCGATACCTTCATGCATCTGAGTGCGTCCGGTAACCGGATGTCGCCTGGATCCGTAGCGGGATGTTATTCTGCCTCTTGTGGGCATGCCACGAGGAGTATGCTCAAGCTTGTCGCGGTAAGAAACGGCCGATTTCTTCAGGGAATTGAGTCGGGTCTCCATCTTGTCCGCTGACTGCTGAAGCTCACTAAGCCAATCAGTTGCTTCGGAAAACATCGTGGTCCGATCTAATAAAGATAAATCCCGATTCGGGCCGTTAACTAAAGAGATTATCTCCTGAGGCTCTGTTTCTCGACCGGGAAGGGCTCCCCGTTCATAGTCTCCTCTGCTAGGAAGAGAAGTGCTGGCAGTAGCAGACTTTGTCCCCTTGACAATCTGCGTAATCTCTCCACTCAGTGAGTCAAGATATGCCAGATCTGTGTCTATCCGCACCAGCTTATCCTTGATCTCAAGAAGCTTCTTCTCATTCTCTCTGTTGAGATTACTAAGTACAGCATTCTCTTTAGAAAGCTGCTCTATATATGAATCCTTGCTCATATGCTCCATATAGGAACGGGCGACACTCGCAGTCATGCCTAGATACGATGAAACCAAAAGCATACAAATGCCGACAACAGCAGCGAGTGCCACATACACCCAAAGCATCGGCAAGCTTAAACTCTTAACGGATTCATCCCCGGTTGGTATGGCCATAATAGTCAGCGTGCGACCACGTTTCTTGGCAATGGTATTCTTCAGGGTCTTACGCCACAATATGGCTCGCTCCTTCCATGGCAGACTACCGCTGATTACTTCCGCTTCGCTCATCTTGAGTCAGTCCTAAGAAGATTACTTGATCATTGCTTACAGGTAGCAGTCGAACTGAGCGTCTGTAGGAGACATAGAATATCCGGCTCTCCGGACAGGGTTACCCAAGCTAAGCACGACACCGAAGAGAGACAAGGTACATTTCGACAAGCATGCCCAATTTCCTGCTAGCCCGGAAATCTTTAGTGCCAACTTTTCGTAGTTTCCCAGACACTAGTTTACACCTAACTCAAGTTGTCCATTCATTGCTGCAAATCTTCCCAGCCGTGTTTGCCGAAAACCGGGCCCAGTGCAATCAATGTGTATTTGATAATGCCCAAACTTGAGTAGGGGCAGAATGCGTATTGGCTCTGCTAACCAAAATCCGGACGCTCATTCAACAAGCATTAACGCCTGTTGAACAGCAGCTTCCTCTTCCTTTGAAAGGGTGTACTCTGACAAACCTCCTTTTACAGGTTTTGCATATACTCTCGATTCCTCCCGTCCATAAAGGCTGCTTAAGACTACCCCGTCGCCTTTGCAGTCAAGTAAGGCCAGTGCAAAGCTTTGTTTCCCTCCCATATCCTCAAAGGCATCAAAACGGACTGTGCCAACACCTTGGAGATGCCGTTGTGACTGGCTATGGACATCTTCGATAAAGTCCTCCAGCTTCTCCAGCTTGCGCTCAGTGGTCCCGAATCGTTCAACATGTTCTCGAAGAATCTCTTCAAGATTGTCTCCCCGCACCCCTCGCAGCAAGTTGCGATATGTTCGCAATACTCGACTAATCTGGATGTTAAGTATGAGAAAAAGGGCAGTTGTTGCTGTAAAAAGGATCGTAAGAACATTCATGGGCTCCTTCATGATGACACCAATTGCTTCATAGAAGCTGTTGAGCACTTCCACAAGACTTCCTCCCCCAGAATTTATCATGCGAATCTCGCACGCAGATATTCTCCTCTTCTCCCGTTACTGACAGAGCATACTCCCAGGTATGCGCCGAGTTCCTTCATGTTAAAAACAGCGCTTCTATTTGCGACAAGTATTTCCCGGGAAATATAGGCATTTAACAGCACAGGGCTACTCAATTGGAACGCGGCACCCTTCGTGCCGGACCATGGAATACAATCCCGTCATGTGTTCAGGTGAACCGTACTTCTTCTGCGAATCCTTTCAAACATGAGCCTCATTTGGTTCTGTCTTTCTACACCACCTCATACACAACTGAATAGTGATCGCTTCTCAGACCCTAAGTAGATCGCCATGAGTAATCGCTAGCTCTAGAAAATGTACGTACCGTGTGGGGCCACCCAAGACCTCAGAAAACCAGCGAAGACTAATGAACGAGACTGTTGAACTTGTCCTGTAACTACCAATTTTGTCCAAGACGGCAACCGATTTCTGCGATTCAAGCGAACTGCGGTGACATAATATGGGAGACATCAACGGTCTCATGAACTCATACTTAGGAACTCCCGCAGTCTTCCTCATCAGGTACTCGAGGGAACAGATTTACCACTACTTCGATTCCACGTGTATTCAGTACTTCCTCCTTACAGTAGCCTATGTTAAGGATTTCCAATAGGATAATTCATCTCCGCAAGCCCACGGTATTAACTGAAACAACACTCTCTGGCGTCGTTCATGACTATTGCCTTCGATGCTGATCCAAACGCCAACTGCACGCTGATTTGGCGCATCTAGGTAGATCACCATAGGCAATCACTGGTTCCAGAAAGTGTACGTATCGTGCGGGGTGGCCCGGCAAGGTATGTACGTTTTCTGAGGCCGGTGTTGCACTCGGAGACGGTTCCCCAAGCGGGTCGCCTTGACAAAACCCGGCCCGTAGGCCAGTGGCCGAAGTTTGACACCCCTTGCTGCAATCACCAGCAACCCTAGACAATCGGAAAACCAGCGAACTCATACTTGGGTAGATCGCAATGAGGCCGTTGGACTTCTTCAGTAATCGCCAGTCTCGCCGAAGACGTCGGCCAGTTTTTGAGATTCGGGCGGGCTACGTTAACATAATATGGGAGACATCAACGGTCTCCGCCATAAGTAATCGCCAGTTCTGGAGACTGTACCTATCGTGCGGGGCCACCCAAGACCTCGGAAAACCAGCGAACTCATACTTGGAGATTACCCTTGTGTCATACGCACAACTACAGGAATGTTCCACGTGGAACATTCCTCCCAGCCTGCTATTTAAGTAGATCGCCACAAGGCTGTTGATCTTGTCCTGTAACTGCCAATTTTGTCGAAGACAGCAACCGATTTCTGCGATTCAAGCGAACTGCGGTGCCATAATATGGGAGACATCAACGGTCTCCGCCATAAGTAATTGCTGGCTCTGGAAAATGTACGTGCCGTGCGGGGCCACCCAAGACCTCGGAAAACCAGCGAAAACTAATGAATTCATACTTACATCTAGCCTTACCACCCCCAATGGCATAGGCCTCCTTTCGCTAAACCAGGCATTTTTTGCGGTGCCCACTGACATGCTGGCATCGCAGGCCTGTTCCCTGGAATGGGCGAGTAGCAAAGCAGAAGCAGGCTCTCACGTTGTCTTGCGCCGGAACTCCTGCGATGGAAGATTGGTGGAGGCATACCACCAATCCCAATGGCATTCTCACAGGCATGTATTCCACTGCCAATCGGGTAGGAGGCTGGCCGTTATTCGACCAGCCGACCTCCCACCGCACCGTACGTACCGTTCGGTATACGGCGCTTCCAGACTTTACACATGTGCAGCAAGATACTCCTTCTTGCTTGCTTGTGCTGGTGGTATCCGTTTCAGCCATCCTGGGTGACACGCACACTCTTGCATAGCTTTCCTGTTCCGCAGTATTCTTCTGCGGGTAGTCCCACAAAGTAAGTTGTCTATGCTCTAATTCGCCACTTTTGGTAGCCTTCATTGACCTCCACCTCATCTGGTTCAGCCCTTCCCATCCGCCTTTCGGCTTCCGGTACTATGGCTTCTGCTGACTTCCCACGGCAAATCTTATTTCAACCGGGCTTCACACTCTGCGTCTGCCCGTCCGTGAGACCTCCCGGGGTAAGACGCTTCACCTTCATTCCATTTACCTGCCACATCTACACTTTCGGGTCCGGATAACTTCTGGGTTTGGTTTGACCGGCAACCTTGCCCCCCTTGAAATGCCTTCTATGTGGTTCGTGTTCCTCAGGCCGGAACTTTGCCTCGGGCTTGCTTCAGATTCCACCTCACGATGGACACCCTTGCCCTTGGCTTACACTTGGTCGTTACCTACCCGTCGAGGGGACTTTCACCCCCGTATGAAGCGCCATGCCCGGCGCACTGGGTTGCTCCGTGATAGGCTATGCTATCACGAATCCGCTCCTAACGCCTACACCGGCAACGGTTGCGCTGCGATGAGTCTCACTCTCATTGATTTCCTGCTATGAGTTTCATTGTCATGGGTCAAGCTGACATAGGTTCTCTCCATGGACTGCACTATCATGAATTGACCTCAAGACTGGATGATGCAGGGCCATCCATAGACCCGAGTCTTCGAGCGTGCTCCTCAGCACTAAGTAAGACTTTATGAAACCGTTGGACTTCTCCAGTAACCGCCGGTTTCGCCGAAGACGTCGGCCAGTTTTTGCGATTCGGGCGGGCTGTGTTAACATAATATGGGAGAGAACAACGGTCTCGTTTATAAGTAACCGACCGGTTCCGGTTTTCCATGCATAATCCCTGTTAGATCTACACGTTCGGTGTCCTTATAGACGCCGTAGAGACGTTTTTCAAGGAACTGACCGAATCAAGAGTCCTTACGCCGCCAGCTCATATCTGTCGAAAACTAATGAAACCTTACTTAGTGTGCTCCTCAGCACTAACGTACAGCGCCAGGCATACCGAAAGAAAGAGTCCGGAACATTCGTGGCGTGATGGGACACACCACGCCACGACCAACTCAGAATCAAATGCTATTCACTCTATCTCACCCGTACGAAAGCCAATCTCACCTTCGTTACACAGTCATTCACAGCCTGAAGATCATAGTACGAGCGAAAGGATCCTTTCGAGATCTTCATCACTGTAGTATTCAATCTCGATTCTTCCCTTCTTCTTGCCTGGGCGAACTCGAACTTGCGTGCCAAGGGCACGTCTTAGCCTCTCCTCAATCGCCACGACATGCGGGTCTTTTGCCTGCTCAGTCCTGATCTTAGCCTTCTGTAACCTGCCTGTGGCCGCTACCCGGCGCACAATCTCCTCAGTCTCCCTCACAGAAAGCTGCTTCTCAACCACATGCTTACAGACCTTCTCTTGTAGCCTCAAATCGTCAACTGCCAGCAGTGCTCTGGCATGACCCATGGAAATTGTTCCACGTGAAACAATTGCTTGTACTTCGGGAGAAAGATTCAGTAGCCGCAGGGTATTTGTGATTGTGGGCCTGCTTCTCCCGAGGACTTTTGCCAGCTCTTCCTGGGTCATTCCAAACTCTTCAACAAGCCGCTTGTATGCTTCTGCCTCTTCGATTGCATTAAGCTCTTCTCTCTGCAGGTTCTCGATGAGAGCAACCTGAACCATCTCAATGTCCTCGAACGGCTTTACGATAACAGGCACCTTCTCCAGGCCAATAATCCGAGCAGCCTGAAGCCGGCGCTGGCCCACCACCAGTTCATAGGAGTTGCCTTTCTGCCTTACTACGAGAGGCTGCACAATACCATGCTGTCTAATGGACTCGGCAAGCTCCGCCAGTTTCGATTCATCAAATCGCTTCCTCGGCTGAAAGGGGTTGGGCAGGATCCCGTCAATGGGCAATTCCCTTACCTCATGATCTACAACTGTCTCTATCTCCGGTATGAGCGCTCTAAGCCCTCTCCCTAGCCCCCTCTTAGCCACCTGCCATCACTTCCTTTGCCAACTGTCGGTATGCTTCAGCGCCCTTTGATCTCTCATCATAGGTAATGATCGGGACTCCATGGCTGGGCGCCTCGCTTAATCTAATGTTCCGAGGTATAACAGTCTCATATACTTTGTCAGAGAAAAACGTCCTCACTTCTTCCGCTACTTGTTGAGAGAGATTGGTCCGAGAATCATACATAGTAAGGACTACTCCCTCAAGTGCCAGGCCGGGATTCAGGTGTCTCCTTACTAATTGAATCGTGTTCAGCAATTGACTAAGTCCCTCAAGCGCATAGTATTCGCATTGGATAGGTACGATGACAGAGTCTGCGGCAGTTAATGCATTCAGTGTCAACAATCCCAGCGAGGGAGGACAATCAATAACCACATAGGCATAGTTCTCACGTATTGCCTCCAGCGCTTTCCTCAATCTCATTTCCCGTGACATAGTGGAGACTAACTCGATTTCTGCGCCTGCCAACTGTATGGTGGCCGGCACTACTTGCAAATGTTCGACTGACGTATTAAGGACCAGGTTCTGGATGGGTTCATCATTTATTATCGCATCGTAAACGCACTTGCCTGTGGCAAGTTTATCAACTCCTACACCACTGCTTGCATTGCCTTGAGGGTCAATATCCACCAGAAGAACATGTGTGCCGCCATCTGCGATGCATGCGCTTAGATTCACTGCGGTAGTGCTTTTCCCTACTCCACCCTTTTGGTTGACAACAGCTATTACCTTTCCCATAACCACCCGCTCCTGACAGGCCTTTCTTTCGCAATCCAGATTCGCTAACGTCAGGCCAGTCTGTGTCTGCTGCGATTCTCCGTCTTTGCTCCATCCCATGGCTTCGTTATGCGAATCCTAAGTTCCAACACATCCTCATCACCGACCTCTTCGGTGATAACCCTCACACCGGTTGCTTTCATTTGTCCCACGACATCTTTTATGGCATTTAGGAAAAGTCGTATGTCCTTGATTGCACGAACAGAACCGTCTTCTTCTCCTCTTATCTTTCTTCTCAGCCGCCTATCATGAAGCTGTTTCATCCTTACGTCTATCAGGGCTTCGGTCTGGCCGACAGTGAGGCCCTTCCTGCATATCTTGTCCACCATAGCGACCTGCTCGCGCTCAGATTCCATCTTCAATAAGGCTCTCGCATGTCGCTCAGTTATTCTCCTCTCTCCCAAAGCGTTGAGAACAGGCGCAGGAAGCTTTAAAAGTCTAAGTTTGTTAGCAATAGTCGATTGGCCCTTGCCTACACGTCTTGCAAGTTCCTGCTGGGTCAATCCGAATTCTCTAATCAATCGTTCGTACCCGTTGATTTCCTCGACAACTGTCAAATCTTTACGCTGCAGATTCTCGATTAGGGAAAGCTCTGCTGATTCACCGGGGGTAAGGTCCCTTACTAATGCGGGGACAGTGGCGAGTCCGGCCATGCTACAAGCTCTAAGACGCCTCTCGCCAACAACCAGCACGTACCCTTCGCCGCTTGGCCTCACAATCACAGGCTGAAGCACCCCGTGTTCCTTAATGGAGGCACTCAACTCTTCGAGGCTCTCTTCGTCAAAAGTCTCGCGCGGCTGGTAAGGGTTCGGCTTGATCTTCTCAATGGGGATTTGTGCAATTCGGTCCTTTGTCGACATCTTATCCTTCCCACGAAAGCCGATAAGGCGCGACAGCTCCTCTCTCATCTGAAGACCTCTCCTTAGAAATACCGTAGATACTATTTCGTCGTAGAAAACTGAGTTCCTTCCCTACCTTCCTCGTACCCCTCTTGACCAAGTTCCTGTTAAAGGCGGGGCAGTCCTCTGTCTTGCCAGCTCAAACCCATATGAACCTTATCCAATTCCCCTGATTTATGTCACCTATCACCGGAAAATCCTACTTTCGGACGATGGGACGCTTGCCGGGAATCCCAGGCCTCCTCGGAAATCTCTCAGGCGTGGATGCCTCTTTCCCGATTACTACTATACGCCTCTCCCCATAGCCCCACGGTAATTCTATTGGCGTGATGTGCTCAATCCGCCCTCCCATAACTTCTATAGCCTTCATGGCTTTCGCAAGTTCGTGCTCAACCCAGGGTCCTTTGAATGCGACAAACGCCCCGCCCACCCTGACGAATGGTAGACATAACTCGGCCAAAACCGCAAGTTCTGCAACTCCCCGCGCAACCGCCAGATCATAATTCTCCCTGTGCCGCACCGTCCGGCCTATGTCCTCAGCCCTACCCCATACCACCTCTGTGTCACTGAGTGCGAGCTTAGACACGAGGAACTCTAGAAATCTCACGCGCTTTGCTGAAGATTCCAGCAATGTGAGAGCCAGGGAAGGCCTTTCCACCTTCAGAGGCACCCCCGGAAAGCCTGCACCGGTTCCGATATCCACGAGATCCCAGTTATCTTTGATTTCGATTGCCTTGGAACACGTAAGAGAATCAAGAAAGTGCTTTACAGCAACTTCCTCTTTCCCCTCTATCGAGGTTAGATTCGTTTGCCTTCCAAACTCCGTGAGTGCTTCATAATGAAGCCCGAATTGATCCAGCATATCTTCACGAATCTCAACACCCAGGGCTTGCCCACCGCCAATAAGCGCCTCCCTAAACTCCATCTGCATCACCGCTGCCCTGCTTTCGTCTGTAATCGCCGGTCTCAAGATATGCGACAAGCGCTACAATATCAGCAGGCGTTACACCGGATATCCTGGCTGCTTGTCCAAGCGATCTGGGTTCTATAGCAGTCAGTTTCTCTCTTGCTTCCCGTGAAAGCCCATGAATCAGCGAGTAATTCGTACCCCTCGGTATCCTGCGTGTTTCCAGGCGTTGAGTTCGTTCTATTTGACTCATTTGCTTTCTGATGTAGCCTGCATATTTCAGCTCTATTTCCACCACAAGAATTACATCATCGGGCAATTTCACTCTATCCTTATCAATAACAGCCAGAGACTGATAGGTGACTTCCGGACGTGACAATAAGTCCCCCAGTGAAGTCTGGGATTGCACAGGCGCGGTTCCTATTTCTTCCAAAAGCTCTGCGGTGGCTGCATTCCCAGGGACAATTGTTGTCTTGAGTCTGGCAAGTTCGTCCTGGATTCGTCGGCGCCTCTTGATAAACATCTCATATCGCTCTTCAGACACCAAGCCCACGGCAAATCCCTTATCCGTCAGCCGTAAATCCGCATTGTCTTGCCTAAGGGTCAAGCGGTATTCCACACGGGAAGTCATCATCCGATAAGGCTCTTTGGTCCCCTTTGTGACAAGGTCGTCAATGAGCACGCCAATATATGACTCAGAGCGCTCTAACACGAAAGGCTCTTGTCCTCTCAGCTTCAAAACCGCATTGATCCCTGCGATGAGGCCTTGACTCGCAGCTTCCTCATAACCTGATGTCCCATTGATTTGTCCGGCGGTAAATAGCCCTGGCACCTTCTTTACTTCCAGCCATGGAGATATCTCGGTAGGAACCAGGCAGTCATACTCTATTGCATATCCGGGGCGCACAATTTCCGCATCTTCCAAGCCGGGGACACTATGGACTATCTCTACTTGAGTATCCAAAGGCAGGCTTGTCGATAAGCCTCCCAGGTACACGATTTCTCCGGCTTTCGTCTCAGGCTCCAGAAACACCTGGTGCCGTTCTCTGTCAGGAAACTCCATCACTTTTGTCTCAATAGAAGGACAGTAGCGGGGCCCACGGCCTGTGATAGCCCCTGTATAAAGCGGCGCTTTGGACAGATTGGCTCTAATGATATCGTGCGTCCTGGGTGTAGTATAAGTCAAATAGCACAGCACCTGATCCTCTCTGGTGCCGCGGGTTTCAAAGGAGAATCCGAATGGAAGGATGTGCCCCGGTTGCTTCTTAGTCTTCCCGAAATTGATGGAAGCTCGAGCTATCCTGGGTGAAGTGCCTGTCTTGAACCTTGCAAGTTCAAGTCCAAGACCCCTCATGATCTTGGTTAGCCCGATAGATGCAGGTTGTCCATGAGGCCCTGAAGAATAGCTTACATCTCCTATATAGACTCTACCCCCAAGATATGTCCCTGTGGCAAGGATTACAGCAGGTGCCGGATACTCTTTGCCTTCGCCGGTCAAAACCCCTCTCACTTGGCCTTCACTGTCAATGAGGATCTCCTCTACATGCGAGACTTCTACTGCCAGATTATCCTCTCTGTCGAGAACTTCCCTCATTCGAGCCTGATAGGCGTCTTTATCTGCTTGAGCACGTAATGAGTGCACTGCAGGACCTTTCCCCGTATTAAGGAGCCTAATCTGCAGGTAAGCATGGTCAATGTTCCTGGCCATTTCCCCGCCTAAAGCATCTATCTCTCTAATAATCTGAGCCTTCCCGGGACCGCCAAGGGATGGGTTGCATGGCATATCCGCAATTGACTCCCGCCCCAAAGTCAGCAGGAGGACAGTCGCGCCCATTCTCGCAGCAGCCAGAGCAGCCTCACACCCTGCATGGCCCCCACCGACGACAATGATATCGTAATCATGCACTCCTGCTGATACCTCCTTTGAAAGAGCTCAGGCAACCGCTTACTTACCGATGCAGAATTCACTGAAAATCTTCTCCATCAAGTCCTCTGAGGCGGATCGTCCGGTAATTTGATCAAGCCAGAAGAGGGCTTCGTATATGTCAATAGCAGCAAGATCCGGCGAAACGCTATTACTGAGGGCATGTGCCGTCTCCTCCATGGAATGCATAGCATTTCGTAACGCCTCAAGCTGGCGAAGATTAGCCATGACAGGCTTTTCACATGCACCTGTAATCTCTTCTACAGCAAGGTCAGCCAAAGCTTGTTCAAGCTCATTTATACCTTCTCCTGTTTTAGCGCTCGTCCTCAGTATCCTCTTGCCTCCTCGATGCGATATGAGACTGCCTTCTTCGATTTTACTTTCGAGATCGCACTTGTTTACAGCCACTACACCGGGCTTGCCCATTACCTGCAACAGCATGTCTCGGTCCTCATCACAAATAGGACGACTGCCGTCAATGACCGCTACAACGAGGTCAGCTTCTTCAGCCTGCCGGTTCGCTGCTTCCACCCCAAGTTTCTCTATCAGATCCCGGGTCCTCCTCATTCCGGCAGTATCCACCAGCCTTACCGGAACCCCTCTAATCGTAGTCCAATCATCTATGACATCACGAGTGGTCCCCGGTACGTCAGTAACAATTGCGCGCATTCTGCCTACAAGGGCATTAAACAGACTCGACTTGCCCACATTAGGCTTTCCGGTCAAAACCACGCTTACACCGTCTCGATAGACCCGGCTGCTCATCCCGGTGTGGACAAGTTCATTAAGCTGAGACGCTGATTCTTGAGCCCGCTCCGCCATATCCTTTACTTCCAGAGCCCCGATATCCTCATCAGGGAAATCAATTGAGGCTTCTATATGTGCAAGGAGTATCAACATATTGTCCCTTATTCGGCTTACCCGCGTTGAAAGCTCACCTCTCAAATTCGCCAGCGCGAGCCTACGTGCAGAGTCCGTCTTGGCACGAATAACGTCTATTACAGCCTCTGCCTGGGAGAGATCAATTCTGCCTGCCAGAAACGCTCTTTTCGTAAACTCTCCGGGTTCTGCAAGCCGTGCCCCGCATTTTATTACAACTTCCAGGACTCTTGTAAGGACTGCAACTCCCCCATGGCAACTGAACTCCACTACGTCTTCCCTTGTAAAGCTATTGGGGGCGGGCATGGCAACAGCAAGAGCTTCGTCGATGTGCTCCCCTGTCTCGAAATCCACTATAGAACCATATCTGACTCCCCAAGGTTTCAGCTTTCGTTGACACTTGCCCGAAGGATCCCTGAAGACCTTATCAGCGATGGCAAAAGCCAGCCGCCCGCTGATCCGGACGATTCCTATACCGCCCTCTCCCAAAGGGGTGGATATAGCTGCAATTGTCTCCCTGTCTTTTGACACGGGCAGAGCTCCTCTCAAGACTATCTCCTACTCAGGCAATCCGCCTTCTAACAAAGAGTGTAGCACAAATGAGTACAAGTTCCATCCCGGGCATGCCACCTTAAGTCGTGACCGGTCAAGATACACCATGGGTCTCAGCGGACAAGCCAAGCCTTCTTACCTCGAGACAAAGAAAAAGCGTGTCATGAAGACACGCATTTGTTTTCATCCTGTTCTCGGTCTACCTATATTATTGTGTCGCCGCACCCCAACTGATACTGTCAAAAGACTCAGTCATCTTCTTTGTTCTTTGCATGATACAACTACATATCTAAACGGGTCTTCGCCTTCACTGAATGACTCTACACCCTTACACTCTTGAACAGCAAGATGAACGATTCTTCGTTCCATCGGATTCATGGGCTCCAGGCGGATTTCTCCTCCGTCCCTTCTAGCTCGCTCTGCTACAGACCGAGCCAGCCTCTCTAGGGATGCCGCCCTTCTACCGCGATACCCTTCCGCATCAACGATAACCCTAATTCGCTCTTCTGATTCTCCCTTTGCCTCCAGTTGTCTCCAATAGTTTCCTGCAACAAGATTCACTATATATTGCAACGCATCAAGAGTAGCACCGCGCCTTCCAATGAGGGCGCCTACTTCATCGCCGAATATTTCAAGCTCCAGCGTACCATCGGCAAAGGAAGACTCTATAGTAATGTCTTCCAGCTTCATATGGTCAATCAGTTTCCCAAAAAACTCACAGACTTGATGTGCCAAATCCACCTTCTCTGTTACCTTGACACGTGCTAACTTCTGACCGACAAGTCCGAGAATCCCCCTCGAGGGTTCTTCAAGAACTTCGATTTCCACTTCATGTGACGACAGGCCTAAATCCTTCAACCCATCTTGAACTGCTTCTTCTATAGTTTTACCGCTTTTCTCGACGCTTCGAATCATCTTAGTCTTCCCCCTTGCCGCCTTGCTGCGGATTATCAAGCAAGGCCCTGGGCGTGCTCCCTTTCTCTGAATGCGACGATAGCTCCTCAACGCGCCTCTTCATTCCTGCGCTTCGGCTGATCAACCAGCGCTGGAACATTTCTACGCCCATAGTTACCACCCAGTACAAGGTAACGGCTGCCGGGAATTGAGTGCCCCCAAGATACGTAATGAACCCGGTCATCACCACACTCATCATCTTCTGGCTGGACTCGGTCGACGTCATAGCGGATTGAAAGTATGTGCCTGCCCCTGCAAGAATCGCAAGGATCCAGTCACTCTTTGCGAGATCGGGTATCCAAAGGAAAGATTCTGTAAAAGGGTATGTTCTAAGCGCAGCAAAAAGCGCCCAGATAATGGGCAACTGAATCAAGGTGGGCAGACATCCGCCAAGAGGGTTAATGTTATAGGACTTGTAGAGTTCCATAACCCGTTTTTGATATTCCTCACTCTGAGCCCCGTACTTCTCCTGAAGCTCCTGTACTTTTGGCTGAAGCAACTTCATTTCTTCCATGGCTTTAGTCTGCTTAAGAGTAACCGGGTACAGCACCAGCCTCAAAAGAACAGTAAACGCAATTATTGCTAACCCGTCGCTACCGGTGACACCTCGAAGAAAGTGCACCAGCAAATTGATTAGTTCTGTAATACGAGCCAAGAGCTGTGACCTCCTGTCGCTTCTATGTGATCACATTCGTGTTCAGGGTACAGGGTCCCATCCTCCGGGGTGGAAGGGATGGCACTTAACCAGGCGCCTCATGGCAATGTATGTCCCTTTCAACGCACCATACTTGCTGACAGCCTCGTATGCATATGCCGAACATGTGGGGTAGAATCTACATGTGGGCTTCGGCTTTCTACAAGAGACCCATTTCCTATAAAAAGCGATAGCTCCTAACTCTATGCGTTGCCCAATTTCGAATAGATTCTTCCGTTCCATTTTCCACGTCAGCCCTTACTTTTCTGAGCCAGATCCGACTTTTCACCATCTCTTGCAACCGTTTCAATGATATTGCCTTTCACAAGTAACTGCTGCAACTCGTCAGCGATCTCCCGGAAAGAACCGGTTTTCGCCTTCATCCTTGGCACCAGGACCAGGTCAAAGCCCTTTCGCAACTGGCCTTCACGAGCTCGCCACGCTTCTCGCACAATTCTTTTCAATTTGTTCCTTTCGACGGCGCCACCTAATTTCCTGCTTACAGTTATGCCGACCCGGCTGTATGACAATGCGTTTTCAAGGGCATATACGACCATCTTGTCACCGACAAATACCTTTCCGGATTTGAATACCTTGCGAAACTGCTCGTTCTTGCGGAGACGCTCTACTCTTTCCACCGGTGGCACCTTGCTTCACTCTTTACATTATCGATGTTACGCAGTGAGACGCTTTCTCCCTCTCAATCGTCTGTTCTTCAGAACGCGACGACCTGCCCGTGTTGACATCCTCTTCATAAAACCATGCCGCCTTTGTCTGCGGCGCACTTTCGGCTGATATGTCCTTTTCATTAATAACCAACCCCCTAAAGTCCCCTCCGGACCACCCTGTGTAACTACGAGTATAAGCTAACGCCTTTCTACGTGTCAAGGTTATCATTTTACCTTTTCCATTATTAAACTCTTTCACTTTTCCATGCCTACATATCAAACAGAATTTC
>MTKW01015266.1_pt1 | contig 21599 bp, 26 predicted proteins | sample 1042761 | NCBI WGS metagenome assembly MTKW01 (sample SAMN06205366, study PRJNA360243) | anaerobic digester metagenome | biome: Wastewater treatment plant; feature: Anaerobic digester sludge; material: sludge; isolation source: anaerobic digester fed with sludge from wastewater treatment plant ... | reverse complement strand
GCCAGCGATGCCGGCAATGACCGGGCTACTCTAGCGATGGACATGTTCGCCTATCGGGTGCGTAAGTATATTGGCGCCTATGCGGCTGCTATGGGTGGAGTAGACGCCATTGTATTCACCGCCGGACTAGGTGAAAACTCTGCATTCATGCGGGAGAAAATTTGCGCCGGGTTGGAGTTCTTGGGCGTTAAGATTGATGCGGAGAAGAACAACGTGCGTGGCCGCGAGGTAGATTTCAGTGCTGCCGACGCCAAGGTTCGCACCGTGTTAGTACCGACTAATGAGGAGTTAATGATTGCCCGCGATACGGTGGCTCTAGTTCGCGGTTAGTGGCAAGCCCTGATTGACAGGTTTGCCGCCCCACAGTATAATGATGAGGTGATTTTCCCATGAAAATAGCTCTTAGTGATTGGCGGAAGGAAGATTTAGAGGAAACTTTGACCGCCTGTGAGCAGTGGCCCAGTTTTTCCTGGCAAGGGATTGAGATTGATTTCAAGATACCGGTTCACCTTTCCTTGCAGTTGTCGAGTAAACAGGGTTCACTATTTATCCGTGGGAAAATTGCAGCCGACTTAGAATTGGCCTGTAGTCGCTGCGCCGAACCTTTTGTGCTTCCAATAAGGTGCACACTAAGTGAAGTAGTGCCCCTCACTCAGGGTGATGACTCAGAAGAGTATTGGGATTCGCCTGTTATCGATCGGACTCAAGATGAGCTGGATCTGAGTGAGCTTAGTTTACAGGTGCTGCTGGAGAATTTACCTTTACAGCCTCTCTGTAGACAAGATTGCCGTGGGCTATGTCCCAAGTGTGGGCAGAACTTAAACGACGGCGATTGCGGCTGTCAGACAAATGAGATTGATCCGCGATTAGCGGTGCTCGGCCAGTTACTTAGGCAAGATAAGCAGTCAGAAAAGTAGGTATCCCTACTGAGCCTTATGAGCTTTTTGGAGGAGGTGTAATAATGGCAGTACCTAAGCAAAAACTATCGAAGAGTCGTCGGGATAGACGCCGCGCCGCCAATCTAAATCTTCGGGCTAAAGGTTTAGTTGAATGCCCGCAGTGCCATGAGGCTAGGCTCCCGCATCGGGCTTGTCCCCATTGTGGCTATTACAAGAACCGGGCGGTTATAGCTGTTAACTAAGCGAAACAAAAAATAGGCTCCTGAAAGAGCCTATTTTTTTCTCCCTATGTGTGCACAAATTTGCGCAAGCTCCTTGCGACGGGGGTTCGACTCAAGATATACTAGCTATAGCCAATTTTAGAAAGGGTGGGCGAGATGCTACGAATAGCCATCGACGCGATGGGTGGCGACCATGCCCCCGATGAAATTGTGGTGGGAACTATATCGGCCTTGCAGGCCAATGAACAGTTGTCAGTACTCTTGGTAGGGCCTACAGAACGGCTGGAAGAGTTGCTAGCTCCAGTGGACGCCCGAATCCGCCAGCGCATTACTATTGTGCATGCCAGTGAAGTGATCACTAATGATGAGGCGCCCGCAATGGCAGTGCGGCGCAAAAAGGATGCCTCTATCGTTGTGGCCACACGCTTACTCAAGGAAGGGGAAGCCGATGGATTATTAACGGCTGGTAGCACCGGGGCCTTTATGGCGGCGGGCCTTTTAATTCTAGGCCGTTTGCCCGGGGTGCAACGCCCTGCCTTGGCACCAATCCTACCTACCGTTGATGGGAACGGCGTGGTGTTGCTGGATGTGGGTGCTAATATGGACGCTACCCCCGATCATCTGTTGCAGTATGCCATTATGGGAAGTATATATGCGGAGCAAGTACTCGGTCGACCAAAACCCCGCGTGGGTCTCTTGAATGTGGGGAGTGAACCGGGGAAAGGCAACGAAGTTGTGAAAGCAGCCTTCGAGTTGCTGTCGGGCCAGCCTTTGAATTTCATAGGTAACTTGGAGGCTCGCGACCTTCTGGCTGGAGCGGCTGACGTGGTGGTTGCCGATGGGTTTGTCGGCAACGTGGTGCTTAAGTTTATGGAGGGAATGGCTCTTGGCTTGTTTACCATGCTGCAAGAGGAGTTCACCAGCGACCTGCGTAGTAAGCTGGGGGCTGGCCTACTTTTGCCGGGGCTAAAGCGCTTCAAACGTAAGTTGGATTACTCCGAACATGGCGGGGCCCCGCTTTTGGGTGTGAAGGCACCTATGATTAAGTGTCACGGCAGCTCGAAGGGAAGGGCTATTCATAATGGAATTTATCAAGCCGTAAAGTTCATTGAGAACCGGTCGGGAGAGGTGATTTCCCGAACAATTGGGGAGGTTAAGTAGTATGGAACGGATTGCTTTGGTAACCGATAGCACTTGTGATCTACCACAGGAAATTCTTGAGCAGTACAATATTCACGTAGTTCCCCTGAATGTTATTTTTGGGGAGAAAAACTATCGGGACGGCGTAGACCTCAATGCGGAGCGCTTTTTCGAGATGCTGGGCACCGAGCGCCACCATCCTCGCACATCCCAACCGGCTCCTGGAGACTTTGTGGTGGTCTATGAACAGCTGAAAGACTATGACCACATCATATCTATCCACTTGTCGTCTAAGCTCAGTGGCACCTATCAGTCAGCTCTATTGGCCCGAGATTTGATGTCTGACTTGAACATTTCACTGATTGACAGTCAATCGGCTTCCATTGGGCTAGGTTGGGTGGTTCTATTGGCCGCACGAGCCATTGCTGCAGGCAAAAGCAAGGATGAGGTAGTGGCTATAGCTGAACGAGCTGCCGCCCAGCAACACATCCTCTTGACAGTCGAGTCCCTAGAATGGTTACATAAAAATGGACGTATTGGTAAGGCAAGCGCCCTCCTAGGGGGACTGCTAAACGTGCGCCCGGTGTTGCATATAGAAGAAGGAGTTGTGGCTGCCTACGGCAAACAAAGGGGTAAGATGGAAAAGGTGCTGCAGCACATGGTGGACAGTATGACCACGATCATTGATCCCCAGCAACCGGTTTACATTGGCATCGTGCACGCTACCAGCGAGGAAATGGCCGAATATGTGGCGGAGTTGCTACAGAAGACTTATACTGTCAAAGAGTTGATAATCGGCTCCGTTGGTCCGGTAATCGGAGTAAATACTGGGCCTGGCACCGTAGGTTTTGTCGCCTTGCCTTGTCATGACTAATTCTTACAGGAGGATTGATTTAGATGTCTGAAAAACTGTTCTTACAGGTTCGCAAGATGATCGCAGAGCACCTAAACAGAGACGAAGAGCAGATTACAATGGAATCATCTTTTAGAGATGACCTGGGGGCTGACTCGCTGGACTTGGTAGAAATGATCATGGGCATGGAAGAGATGTTTGATATCGAGATTTCCGAGTCGGAAGCGGAAGGCATCAATACGGTTGGTGACGCAGTACGCTTTATCAAGCAGCACATCGGCTAAGGTACTGTGAGGTACTTGCGGTTATAAGTTTAGGAGTGTTTTACATTGCCACGTAACCACCAACAGCTGGAAAAGCTATTAGAGCAACTCGGCATACCAGNNCATCCCCCATAATGAGCGGTTAGAGTTCTTAGGGGATGCGGTTCTGGAGTTATTGACGAGCCAATATTTATACGAAAGCTATCCCGACTTTTCCGAGGGCGAGTTGACTCGTATGCGAGCCAACCTGGTTTGCGAACCCACATTGGCTGAAATAGCTTCCAGTTTAGGTTTAGGAGAACTCCTTCTTCTTGGAAAGAGCCAATTGGCCACCGGGGGAAAGCAACGACCTTCCTTGTTGGCCGATGCGGTGGAGGCTTTGTTAGGAGCCGTATATCTTTGGGGCGGCTTGTCTGAGGCGAAGGACGTATTTGGTCGCCTGTTTGAGCAGCCGATTTTGCTGCTGCAACGGGGTGAGTTGTGGCAAGATTATAAGACCAGACTGCAAGAACTGGCACAGAAAGAACGGCCAGGAGAAGCGTTAGTATATCAGGTGGTGTCCGAATCGGGACCCGACCATAATAAGGTCTTCTATGTGGCCTTAACCTGGGCTGGNNCTAATAAATAATCCCTTTGTCCTCTCTCCAGTCACTTTCAGTCAAACGACGCATATACCTAATAACAAAGCCAAAAATGTGTGAGCTGGCTACGTCGCAAAAACTGAAAGGGAGAGGTTGAAACAAATGGAAGTCTTAAAAGTCTCTGCTTTATCCCAACCGAAATCTGTTGCTGGGGCATTAGCTGCTGTCTTAAGAGAACGGGGCATAGCCGAGATTCAAGCAGTTGGTGCTGGAGCCGTTAACCAGGCGGTAAAAGCAATCGCTATTTGCCGGGGTTATGTAGCTCCTAACGGTATTAACCTCATTACGATACCTGCATTTGCGGACATCAACATCGACGGGGAAGAGAGAACGGCGATTAAATTCATTGTTGCTCCTCGCTAAACCAACGAAGCCTGCCGTAGCGCAGGCTTTTGTTGTGTCTTGATACAAGGTTTTTCCCCTTCGATAGCCAATAATAGACTAGTATACTTTTTAGTGGAAGGAGGGCTGGCATGCACATCAAGCGTTTGGAATTGCGGGGTTTTAAATCCTTCGCTGACAAAACTGAACTACATTTGGCTGATGGCATCACGGCAGTAGTCGGCCCTAACGGTAGTGGCAAAAGTAATTTGGCGGACGCCATCAAATGGGTTTTGGGCGAGCAGAGTGTGAAGGCGCTGCGGGGTTCTCGCATGGACGAGTTAATCTTCTCAGGGACGAAGAGCCGGCGTGGCTTAAGTCTGGCCGAGGTTAGTTTAGTTTTTGACAACGAAAGCGGCCACTTTCCCCTGGCCTTCAATGAAGTGGCTGTAACTCGTCGGGTTTTTAAGTCGGGGGAAAGCGAGTATTATCTCAATCAAAGCAAATGCCGCCTGCGTGATATACAGGATCTGTTCATGGATACAGGTATTGGCAAGGATGCGTACTCATTCATAGGCCAAGGCCGTATTGATGAATTGCTGTCGGCACGCCCCGAGGAGCGGCGGGCCATTTTTGAGGAAGTGGCGGGTATCGCCAAGTATAAAGCTCGCAAACGGGAAACGGAGGTTAAACTGCAGGATGCGGAAGCGGCGTTGACCCGCATCCATGACCTGTTAGCCGAATTAGAGAATGAAAGAGAGCCTTTAGAGCGAGAGGCTGAGCAAGCTAGAGAGTATTTGCGTTTGGAAGCAGAACTGAGGAGTGTGGAGCGGGATCTGTTGCTCTATGAACTGAACATGGCTACGCGCCGATTGGAGCGGGATCAAAAACAACTGGCAGAATTACAGGACCAAAGCCAGGTGAAGCAGGCCGAGTTACTGCGTGCCGAGACGGAAGAAGAGGAATTGCGACTCCGATTGGCAACTATGCAGCAGGAGTTAGAGGCTAGCAATCAAGTACTTCTGGCTGCAGTTAGAGAGCAGGAACAACTAGCCAGTGAAGCGAGGGTCTTAGATAGCCGCCAGGAAGATCGGCAGGCCCAGCTACAGTTATTGCAGGCTCGTAAGGAGGAACTCCTGCGCAGCGAGCAAGCGCTGGTCCACATGGAGCAGTTGGCCGGCGAAGCCCTAGCTGATATTCGGAAAAGAAGGACCGAGGGTGAGTCCAGTCTGGTCCAGTTGCGCGAAGAACTGGATCGGTTAACCCGCACCCATTTCGAAGCAGAGCTGCAGCAGGCGGAGGCTGCCCTACAACAGCAAAGTGCCACCCATAGTGCTGCCCTCATGAATCTCAAGCTCTGGCAGGAGAGGGTGGGCCGACTAGAAAGGGATTTGGCAGCCGAACAGACTAAGGGTCAGGACTTGGACAAGCACTATCAAGAGCTACAGCGTGAGGCGCAGGGCGTCTCGTTGCAGCGGGCTGCCATCGATGAAGAGGTACAGCGACTTATGGCGGGTTTGGCCGCCTTAGAAACCGAATCTGGTCAAGCGGCGCAGGCCCTAGCCAACAGCGAACGCAGGCAGCGACAGCTGTCGCAGGAACTGGCAGTCTTGCGTAGCCGCTTTGGGTTACTGCAAGAAGTGGCCGATGGCCTGGAAGGATATCAACGAGGAGTTCGTGGTCTTTTGCAGGCCAAACGCCGGGGTGAGCCTTCGCTGCAAGGAATAGTAGGTGTAGTCGGCGATTTGCTGCAAGTTGAGCCCCAGTATGCCGTTGCCTTGGAAGCGGCTTTAGGTGGCAGTATACAGTTCCTACTTGCCGCCACGGAAACCGATGCTAAGCAGGGAATCCAGTGGCTAAAGCGCCAGCAGGTGGGACGAGCCACTTTCCTGCCTTTAGATGTGGTCAAGCCGCGTCAATTGCGGTCAGTAGAACTCGAGGCCGCTCGCCAGGAAGGGGCTATCGGCTTTGCCGCTGAGCTAGTGCAGTTTGATCCCAAAATATCCAACGCTATAGGGTATCTATTAGGGCATATCCTCCTAGTTGAAACCTTGCCTCAGGCCATAGCCATAGCCCGCCGCACCAAACATCAAGTCCGTATCGTAACCTTGGAGGGCGACGTACTCATGCCCGGAGGGTCTATGACGGGAGGTAGCCATCAACAACGGGGCAGTAGCCTGTTAGGCCGGACTCATGAGCTCAGGCGGCTTGCAGCTAACCAGAAGGCTTTGGAGCAGCAACTGGCTGAGTTGACCCATGAGGTAGATCAAAAGCGGGCACTGCTAAGTGAACTGCAAGCAAGTGTCAAGAACAAGGAAGTCGAGCTAGCTAAGCAGCAGGAGATGTTGCGCCAGTTGGTGGCTCAGGAAGCTAGGCAGGTCCAAGCCATAGGTGAGCAGGAGAAGCGACTAGCGGAATACCTAGCCAATGCCCAGGAAATGGAGGAGCATTTGCGTGCCAGCAGGGTAGCCCATTCCCAAGCGGAAAAGGACCTGGCCCTGGCGAGCCAGGCATTAGTGGAACAGGAACAGGTCTTAAGTGAGCTGCGAGGACGGGCCAGCGGCCACGGGCAAGAGCGACAAACTCTCGAAGCCCGGCTGCACCAAACCGAGCTAAGTTTAACCGGCCTGCGTGAGCAGGAGGCTAGCCGGCAACGGGAGCTAGAAGCGGCAAAACAGCGGCTACTGGAAGTGCAAGATTCGTTGCGTAACATCATGGCGGAGGAGCAGCAATTGGTTGCGCAACTGGATGCGGGCCAGAAGGCGCTGGCGGCTCTAATAGAAAAGAACGAGGCCCAGGAGCGGGTGGTGGCCGAGTGCCAGGAACACTTAGCTCAAATTAAGGGTACTATAGAGACGTCAAACCAAGAGCTGCAGAGCAATCGGGAGTCGGTTCGTCAGCTAAGGGTGGAGCTGGAGCAAGTTAACCAGCAGCTATATAATGTGGAGCTGCGCATCTCGCGTTTAGATGCCGACCTTGAGAGCATGAATAAACGCTTAGAACGGGAATTCTCCGTTACCGATCGCACTGGCCTCCATTCCACATTGCAGAGTCGGGCCCAAGGTGAGTCCCGCCGGAATGAGTTGCAGGAAGAACTGCTGCAACTGGGGCCGGTTCGCGTCAGTGCAGTGCAAGAACTGGAGAGGTTGACTGAGCGTATTGCCTTCTTACGCAACCAGGAGAACGATGTGCTGGCTTCCCGCCAGTCGCTGGAGGATATAATCAAAGAAATAGATGGGATTATGGCCAAGCGGTTTAGCGAGAGCTTTGCTCAGATCCGTCGTGCCTTTTTGCGCGTGTTTCAAGAGCTGTTTGGCGGTGGTGAGGCCGAGTTGCGGCTCAGCGAACCCGATAANNGAAAAGGCGTTAACGGCCATAGCTTTGCTTTGCGCCACTCTAGAAGTCAAGCCGACCCCCTTCTGCTTGCTGGACGAGATCGATGCTTCGTTAGATGATGTTAACACTCGCCGGTTTATGCAAGTTATTTCTCGCCTGGCCAAGGAAACCCAGTTTATTCTGATTACCCATTCCAAAGAAACTATGATGGCTGTGGACACCCTTTATGGTGTAACCATGCAGGAGCAGGGAGTCTCCCAGTTGATTACGGTAGAACTGAGTGATACTGATAGCTAAGAGAGGGAGCGTGGATCGATGTGAGTTTTTTCAGTAAGCTTAAACAGGGGTTACAGAAGACCCGGCAAGGGTTTATCGGTAAGATTGAACAGTTGATCACCGGCCGCAAAATCGACGAGGAGCTATTTGAGGAGCTGGAGGAACTGTTGATCACCAGCGATGTGGGCGTGCGTACTGCTTTAGATCTGGTTGAGGAACTAAGGGAGGACGCAAGGCAGCAAAAGCTATCGTCGGGCGATGAATTGCGCGGTTTATTAAAAGATAAGCTACGCCAATTGTTGGGGGACTCCGAGCCCCTCCATGTTGAGGCGGGCCGTTTAAATGTTATCCTAGTGGTGGGTGTTAATGGGGTGGGCAAGACCACTACTATCGCCAAACTAGCCAGCCGTTTCAAGGCAGAGGGGCGGAAGGTGATGTTGGCTGCTGGGGACACCTTCAGAGCCGCCGCCGCCGAGCAGCTGGAGATTTGGGGCAACAGGATAGGGGTTCCCGTTTTGCGTCATGATGAGGGAGCCGATCCGGCGGCCGTTGTCTATGATGCTCTGCAATCAGCCAAGGCTCGGGCTATGGATGTGCTGATTGTGGACACGGCAGGCCGCTTGCATACTAAGAGCAACTTAATGAACGAGCTGGAGAAAATTGGGCGTGTTGTGGGGCGTGAATGTCCAGGGGCTCCACATGAAGTATTGTTGGTGATCGATGCCACCACCGGCCAGAACGCGGTCGTCCAAGCTGAGCAATTTGGGCAAAGCGTACCGCTTACGGGGCTAGTGTTAACCAAGATGGATGGTACGGCTAAAGGCGGCATCATTTTTGCCATCGCCAATCAGCAGCAGTTGCCAGTAAAGCTAATTGGAGTGGGTGAGCAGTTGGATGATCTGCGCGATTTCCAGCCTGATGAGTTTGTAGAAGCCTTGTTTGCCGAGGAAAATTAGGGTGGCAAGGTATTTTGCTTGACAGCTAAGGTGGCGGCTGGTATTATTGTCAAGGTAAATGACTTAACAGGGTGGTATCTATGGAACACTTTGTGCGGATTTACCAGCTTTATGATTTCTACGGCGATTTTCTAACAGCTAAACAAAGGCAGGCTGTCGAATGGTACTTCGGCCATGACCTGTCCTTGGCTGAAATTGCAGATGAGATGGATATTAGCCGCCAAGCTGTTCACGATTTATTGCGACGTTCCGAGCAAGTTCTTGAAGCTTATGAAGCAAAACTGGGCTTGGCCCACCGCTATGAAAAACACCAACAGTGCTTTGCTGAACTTGAGAATTTGCTCCGACAATTAGAAGATACCGATTCCCGCTGGCAGCGGGTGTTTCAGCTGCTGGCCGAGGTGCGTGAATAGGAGGGAAGCGGCGTGGCGTTTTCTGGTTTAGCGGAAAAGCTGCAAGCCACATTTAAGCGCTTGCGGGGAAAAGGCAAATTGACAGAAAAAGATGTTACCGATGCGCTACGGGAAGTACGTTTGGCCCTGTTGGAAGCCGACGTAAACCATCGCGTAGTACGGGACTTTGTTGCTGCAATTAAAGAGCGGGCCATTGGCACCGAGGTTATGGAAAGTATCACCCCCGGTCAGCAGATGATTAAGATTGTGCATGAGGAGATGATTGAACTCCTCGGAGGCACCGCTGGTCGCCTGCAAATGGCCAGCAAACCGCCAACTATCATCATGCTGGTGGGCCTGCAAGGTGCAGGTAAGACTACAACCGCCGGTAAGTTGGCCTTGCACCTGCGCAAGAACGGGCGTCGGCCCATGTTAGTGGCGGGAGACGTGTATCGGCCTGCGGCTATTGATCAGCTACATGTGGTTGGGAAACAGGCCGAGGTGCCTGTGTTTAGCATGGGTGATAAGTTGAGCCCAGTGCATATTGCCAAAGCTGGCTTAGAGCAGGCCCAGCGTGATGGTCGCGATGTGGTTATCATTGACACCGCTGGTCGGTTGCATATTGATAACGAGCTGATGCAGGAGCTAACCAGCATTAAGAGTGAGGTAAAGCCCCACGAGGTATTGCTAGTCGTTGATGCGATGACCGGTCAAGATGCGGTAAACGTAGCCAACTCCTTTAATGAGCAGTTAGGAATTGACGGCCTGATCATGACCAAGCTGGACGGCGATACCCGCGGTGGTGCGGCCCTGTCGGTAAAAGCGGTAACGGGCAAACCGATTAAGTTCGCTGCCACCGGCGAGAAGCTGGACGCGCTGGAAATATTCCATCCCGATAGAATGGCATCGCGGATTCTAGGCATGGGCGACGTGCTTTCATTGATTGAAAAGGCCCAGGCCGCCTTCGATGAGCAGAAGGCCCTAGAGCTCAGCAAGAAGTTGCGTTCAGCTCAATTTACTTTGGAGGATTTCTTAGAGCAGCTCCAACAGGTTCGTAACATGGGGCCGTTGGATCAGTTGCTAGGCATGATTCCAGGGATGGCGCAAGCTAAACAGTTTAAGGATCTACAACCCGATGAAAAGCAGCTAAAGCAGATAGAAGCTATCATCTACTCCATGACCCCAGAAGAACGACAGCAGCCGGAGATCATCACCGGTAGTCGGCGTCGTCGTATTGCCGCAGGTAGTGGAACCACTATTCAAAGTGTAAATCGTTTGCTAAAGCAGTTTGAGCAGACTAAGAAGATGATGCGTCAATTTGGGGATAAGGGTGGCCGCAGGAAAGCCAAGTTCCCCTTCCCCTTTTAGATAATCTTTAACCATTGAAAGGAGGTGAAAGTAGGATGGCTACCAAGATTCGTTTGCGCAGAATGGGTGCTAAAAAGGCGCCTTTCTATAGAATCATCGTTGCCGATTCTCGTTCTCCACGGGATGGTCGNNGATAGCGAGAAGGCAGCGGCCTGGCTCAAGCAGGGAGTGCAGATGTCGGATACGGTCCGACGGTTGTTTGTACAAGCCGGGGTTCTGGAATAGTTGACTGGGAGGTGTGCACGTGCGTGAATTAGTGCTTTTTATCAGTCGCTCATTAGTTGATCACCCCGAAGAAGTGGAAGTCTTTGAAGTAGAAAATGACCGCGGCCTGGTTCTACAGGTTAAGGTAGCGCCCGAAGACGTGGGCAAAGTGATCGGCAAACAAGGCCGTATTGCTCAGGCTATCCGGTCCCTGGTGAAGGCAGCCTCCAGTCATGATACTAGACGGATTATGGTTGACATTCTGTCCTAGTTTGTCTGTGAAGGGGCGAGCACTTTGGCAATAACTATTCGTCGTCCGGTAACCGTCAAGGCCATCGTTACCGTTGGCCTCAAGGAGAATTTGGTGCGCGAACTGCAACAGGCTGTGGCTCAAGTTGACTTGGAACTCAAACACCTAGAGTTTCAAGGCAAGAAACTGCTCTCCGACTTCTCCAATCAGGGGCGGGAGGCGGTAGAGGCTTTACAGCAACGTTTGGAGTCGGAACGCCAGCAGCGCCTACAGGCCAAACAAGAGCTGCTACAAAAGATTCAGGCGGTGGCCGCCCTCGAGCTGGGGGAAGAGGTCGTGCATAGTACGGTGGAGGCGGATTGGACTGTAGAAATAGGCCAGAGCTGGAGCCAGATACAAGGGGCCGAGATTGTGCTCAAAGATGATATCGTAGTGGAAATTCGTGAGGCAGGGAGATTGACTAAGGAAGGATAACGGGTATGTTTGTAACTGTTGGGACCATTAGCGGCACATTTGGTGTACGCGGTGAACTAAAGGTAACGCCCGAAAGTGATCATCCAGAGCGTCGACAAACCTTAGTGCAGATGCCAGTTTTCGTTTACCTTAACGGTATAAGAGAAGCTTACCGGGTGCTCAGTATTGAGCAGCAACGGAGTCTCTGGCATATTAGGCTGGAGGGGGTATCGACGCGAGAACAGGCTCAGGCATTGATAGGTGGAAAGCTGCAAATCCCTGAACACAAGGTATTACCTCTGCCCGATGGCGAATACTATATATTCCAGATTCTCGGCCTGCAAGTAGAAACGGAGGCCGGAGAAGTCTTAGGTCGGGTGGCGGAAGTTCTACAGCCGGGAGCCAACGATGTCTATGTGGTGCGCAATGAGGCAGGACGGGAACTACTTATACCTGCTATCAAAGAAGTTGTACTGAATATCGACTTAACAGAGCAGAGGATAATTATTCGTCCTTTACCGGGATTACTGGACGATGTGGGTGATACGGATGCGTATTGATATTCTCACCCTCTTTCCTCAGTTCTTCAGTAGTATCTTCGCCACCAGTATTTTGCAGCGGGCAGTAGCCAATGAACTGGTTCTCTTAAATACAGTTGATATTCGCGATTTCGCCTATGATAAGCACCGCATTGTCGATGATTACCCCTATGGTGGCGGGGCGGGGATGGTTATGAAGCCGGAACCGATTGCGCGTGCAATTGCCGCTACTAGGCAACCCCAAGATAACACCCGTGTGATCTACATGAGTCCCCAGGGTCAGGTTTTTAACCAGGAAAAAGCGCTGGAATTAGCATCCTTTGATCAGCTGGTTATCCTGTGTGGCCACTATGAGGGTGTGGATGAACGGGTGATCGAGCGGTACGTAGACGAAGAGATTTCTATAGGTGACTTCGTCTTGACCGGGGGTGAATTACCGGCTGCGGTCTTGGTGGATGCGGTGGTACGGCTTCTACCAGGGGTTTTGGGTTCGTCGCAATCGGCTGCTGAAGATTCCTTTAGTGATGGACTATTGGAATATCCCCAGTACACGCGTCCGCCGGAATTTGAAGGGTTGACTGTGCCAGAAGTTTTGCTGTCGGGGCACCACGGTAAGATTGCTGCTTGGCGGCGCCAGGAATCTCTGCGTCGCACCTTAGAACGAAGGCCAGACCTGTTGGCCAAAGCATCCCTTACAAAGACCGACCAGGCCTTTCTGAAGCAACTTCAGAGCCTAACGAATTAAAATTATTGCTGTCTGTCTAATGACCGAGTATGATATAATTTGGCGGCAGGAGGGAGGTTTAGACAATGGATATCTTGCAGACCTTGGAGCAAAGTCAATTGCGTACAGATATTCCCGATTTTAAGCCGGGTGACACTGTGCGTGTTCATGTAAAAGTTGTGGAAGGTTCCCGCGAACGTATTCAGGTTTTTGAAGGCGTCGTTATTGCCCGTCGGGGTGGTGGCATCCGTGAGTCTTTTACGGTGCGTCGCGTATCCTATGGTATCGGGGTGGAACGGGTCTTCCCATTGCATTCGCCACGTGTTGCTAAGATTGAGGTAGTACGTCGTGGTCGTGTGCGCCGTGCAAAACTTTATTATCTACGTAACCTAACGGGTAAGGCTGCACGCATTAAAGATGCGCACCGTCGATAGTAGACAAGCAAGGGACCGCAACGGTCCCTTTTTGCACAGCAGTGGCTATCGGATGTGGCGTTGCTGAGACAAAGGAGTGATGGTATGCCCCATTGGCAAGAAGAGCTTAAGGAATGGATTAAGGCGCTACTCCTGGCGGTCGTCTTAGCAGTGGCGCTGCGGACATTTGTGGTCGATAACTACATAGTTGATGGCGATTCCATGTTACCTACTTTGCATGATCAAGAGCGGGTTTTAGTCTACAAACTAGGCCAGAAATTGGGGCTAAAACCACAGCGGGGAGACATTGTGGTCTTTCAGTATGCTCGTGAGCCGTGGAGGGATTTTGTCAAGCGGGTTGTGGGCTTGGAAGGCGATGAGGTTGAGATTAGAGATGGGAAGCTATTTGTAAACGGTATAGTTCAAAACGAACCTTATCTTAGTGCTCCCATGCTAGGCAGTTATGGACCGCAGATTGTACCGGCTGGCACCGTATTTGTCTTAGGTGATAATCGCAATATTAGTATGGACAGTCGGGATCCCCAAGTAGATATGGTGCGCTTAGATACTATACGAGGGAAAGCTTTTATCGTCTACTGGCCTATAAAGGCTATACGTCTAGTTCAACGCTAGGGGATCTTCATCGCACGTGGGGAGGTGGACCTTTTGTCCATACAATGGTTCCCTGGGCACATGGCAAAAGCTAAACGCCTGTTGACTGAGAATATTAAACTGGTGGATGTGGTTATTGAGCTACGTGACGCCCGCATTCCCCAGGCTAGTGCCAACCCCCTTTTGGCCACGATTATTGGGAGCAAACCCCGAATAATCGTTTTAGCTAAAGCCGACCTGGCTGACAAAGAACAAACCCGGGCATGGGTAACCTACTTTGAAAAAGTGGAGCATACTAGGGCAGTAGCCCTCGATGGCAGGGATCGCAAGGGGGTCAACCGTCTCCTATTGCCACAGATCAAAGCTTTAGCCGCTCCCTTAGTTCCACGCAGTAAGCAAGGCAATTTTCCGCTGCGTCCGGAGCGCAGCATGGTAGTCGGTATTCCCAACATAGGAAAGTCAACCCTAATTAACGCATTGGCGGGGCGGGCCACGGCGAAGACTGGTGCCTTGCCCGGTGTCACCCGCAGCAAGCAATGGATTAAGCTGAACGGTGGGGTTGAACTATTAGATACTCCTGGCCTGCTTTGGCCAAAGTTCGATGACCCCTTAGTGGCCCGTCTGTTAGCCGTTACCGGTGCTGTGGGCGAGGGTGGTTTTGACCAATATGAACTGGCTTCCTGGTTGCTGTCATACCTAGCTAGCCATTTTCCTGCCTTGCTCAGCCGATATAAATTGGATGAGGGTGATAGCCAGCTGCCGGGCTACCAGTTGCTGGAGGCAGTTGGGAGAGCACGGGGTTGCCTTGTTGCTGGAGGCAATGTGGATTTGTCGCGAGCCGCCGATTTGGTTCTTGCTGATTTTCGCACTGGCAAATTGGGCCCCATTACCCTCGAGTCCCCTCCGAGTAAGGGGGATAGGGATGGGTAGTTTTGCTAATATGACGGTGGCTGAAGTGGGTGCTTGGTTAAGCGCCAAACAAGGTGGGATTAGTGCTCAAGACTTGGCTAGACTAAAACAGGATGGACGTAAAGGAGTGCGCCAGCTGGCTGCTCGCTATGAGCTCCAGAGGGCAAGGGAAGCGGCGGAACGGCAGCGTTTGGCAAGGATGTGGCGCTTGGAAGAAAGGGCTTGGGCCAGAGGGCACCAGCTGGTGGTGGGAATTGACGAGGCCGGCTGTGGCCCGTTAGCCGGGCCGGTGGTCGCGGCCGCTGTGGCTTTCCCAAACACTAAGCCCGGCATCCGGGGATTGAATGACTCCAAGCAGCTCTCGGCGGAGAAGCGGGAGGAGCTTTATCAGTTGATTCTTGAGCAAGCGACGGCCGTCGGCGTTGGTATTGTGAACAACGAGGAAATAGACCGGATCAACATTTTGGAGGCAACCAAACAGGCCATGGTAGAGGCGGTGTCGAAGCTTCCAGTCCAGCCGGATTTGGCCCTGGTAGACGGTAATGAAGCCCGCCTGCCCGCATTAGACTTCTCCTGTTACGCCGTACTGGATGGTGATGGATGCTCCTGTAGCATTGCAGCTGCGTCTATCATCGCCAAGGTAACCCGCGACCGCCTTATGGTGGAACTAGATGCGGTCTATCCCGGTTATGGCTTTGCCCAGCATAAGGGCTACCCTAGCCGTCAGCATTATGAGGCCTTGCGACAGCTCGGCCCTTCACCAGTCCATAGGCGAAGCTTTTTGCGCAGATTTTACGAGGGCGAGCAGGGATGAACACTAGAGAATTAGGACGCCTGGGGGAAGAGGCCGCTCTGCGCTACTTGCAGGAGAGAGGATATCGGCTTATCGCCCGTAATTTCCACTGCCCTTACGGTGAGCTGGATCTAATCATGCAACAGGGCCGTCAACTGGTCTTTGTAGAGGTGAAAGCCCGTACCAGTAACCGTTTTGGCCAGCCCGAAGATGCCATCGGTCGGCAAAAAATGCGCCGGCTGCGACAGGCTATTGGCATCTATTTGCAGCAGGAAGCTCCCCGCTATCAAGGGATGCGCTTGGATGCGATTGCCATTGAACTGGAACCCCATACCTATCGAGTCGTGGATCTTAGGCATTACCAGAATATTTGCTGACCCGTTCCAATTGGTCTAGTTACTGCATATCAATAGACTAGAAGACTTGTTGGTTAGTACATATTGGAGGGGATGCCGCTTGAGACGCCACCGCTGGTCCCGTTCCTGGTGTGCCCTGTTGGATTTGGCCGCCCTTTGGGCAATTGCTATTATTGTGTTTGTCGAAATGGCTCGCCTGATTTTTAGCCCCAATAGTTTGGATGGTATAGTTTTGGTACTTAGCATTATCGTCTTACTGAGCATATTGCGCTGAGAAACCAGGTTTTCCTGGTTTTTTGCTTTATACTCCATTCAGTCTACTGCATGTTTGCCTGTTGATAAATATAAGTTAGAATGGATATAGAAAAGCGAAGGAGGGAGTATATGTTAAAGAACTTGGAGCAAACGTGGGATCTGGATGTGTTTTTCCCCGGCGGTAGCAAGTCACCCGCATTCGCCAACTTTTTGCAGGAGCTAGAACAGGATCTGCAGAAAACGGGCCAAGTGGTGGCCGGTCTGGGGGAAAGTTTGGAAGACTGGCGGGAGGTCCTGGCCCTAGTGCAGGATGTGGGCAGCCGCCTGCGCCATGCCAGCGCTTTTGTAGCTTGCCTAAACGCCCAGAATGTTAAAGATTCAGAAGCCCGACTTCTAACCGGGCGAGTGCAACAGCTTAATGCCGCCAATGCTTCGGTGTTGACCAGTCTGGATGAGAAGATTTCCTCTGTGACAGAGGAAAAATGGAATGAGTTACTGGCAGCACCCGAATTGGCCCCAATCGCTTTTAACTTACAGGAGAGGCGTTTGCGGTCCAGCCAGATGCTATCGCCAGAGCAAGAAAAACTGGTAAACAGCCTTTCGGTCAACGGTTACCATGGCTGGTCTCAGCTCTATAACCTAGTATCGGGCAATCTAACCATCCCGGTAGAGCACGAAGGGAAAACGCTGCATTTATCAGCCGGACAAGCCGCCAATTGGATGTCCCATGCGGATCGTAGTGTTCGTCAGCACGTATTTGAGCGTTGGGAGCAGGCGTGGGCAAGTATTGCCGACAGTTGTTCTCTGGCCCTTAACAATTTGGCCGGTTATCGCCTGAACCTCTACGCTGCCCGCGGGTGGGATAACGTGTTGCAGGAGCCCATGGAGCAAAACCGTATGCGTCTGGAAACGCTGGAAGCCATGTGGAGTGCCGTGGAAAGCCGCAGGCCGCGCCTCGTGCAATATCTGGAGCGTAAACGGGAGCTCTTGGGCCTAGCGGGCCTCAGCTGGCACGATGTTAACGCTCCCCTTGGCAGCTCCGATACCCGTTTGACCTATGACCAAGCTGCCGAGTTCGTAGTAAACCAATTTAGGCAGTTTAACCCGGAGATGGCCGAGTTTGCGATTAAGGCTTTCAAAGAGCGCTGGATCGAGTCGGAAGATCGGCCGGGCAAGCGGGCTGGTGGCTTCTGCACCAGTTTCCCGGTGGCCAAGCAGTCTCGTATCTTCGTCACTTTCTCCGGCACCATGGGCAATCTAGCCACCTTAGCCCACGAGTTAGGCCATGGCTATCATCAGCATTTGATGAACGAACTGCCACCTATGGCTCAGCGCTATGCTATGAATGTGGCTGAAACCGCATCCACCTTTGCTGAGCTGATCGCCCTAGACGCCGCTGCTGATTTAGCCACCGATGAGCAAGAGCGGTTATCCCTGATAGACGACAAGATGCAGCGAGCAGTGGCTCTCCTAATGAACATACAGTGCCGCTTCTTGTTTGAGACCCGCTTCTATGAAGAGCGTAAGCAGGGGATGGTTGGTGTACCCCGCTTGAATGAACTGATGGTTGCGGCCCAAAAGGAAGCCTTCGCCGATAGTCTCAGTGAGTATCATCCCCATTTCTGGGCTTCCAAGCTGCACTTCTATAACACTAATGTACCTTTCTATAACTTCCCCTACACCTTCGGCTATTTGTTCAGTGCCGGGGTATACAGGCAGGCCAGAGAGGAAGGGGCTGCTTTCCGCAGCAAGTATGCGGCTCTACTGCAAGACACGGGCCGTATGCGGGTAGAAGACCTGGCTATGCGCCACCTGGGTGTGGACATCTCCCAGCCTGGCTTCTGGCAAGGAGCAATCGACTTTGTTACTGCCGATCTGGATGAGTTCTTGCGTCTAACTGCCAAGTAAAGAAAAAGGCGTTCCCCGATTAGCGGGGAACGCCTTTCTTAACGTAAGCCTTTTAATACTGCCAGGGCCCCTTGTACTAGGGCCGTGACGCCGTAGGCGAAGCTCTCTTCGTCCGGGTTAAAGCCGCCGTTATGAGCCGGTACCGGCCTTTCTACCCCTTCCGGGGTGCAGCCGATTCGTAGGAAAGTGGCGGGTACCCGCTGGGCCAAGAAGGCAAAATCTTCGCCCCCCATGCGGGGTTCCAGAATATTGACCAGCTTCTCTGGGGCAAAACTCTTGCTTAGCCCTTCTCGTACCAGCTGAGTGATGCGCTCATCACAGATTACAGAGGGATAACCCTTCACATATTCAAAGGTATAGCTACAGCCGGCGGCCTCGCAAACTCCTCTTATTGTCTGTTCTAGCAACTTAGGGATAGCTTCTGTAACCAGCGGATTATGAGTGCGGCAAGTACCTTCCATAGACACTGTTTCCGCGATGACGTTATAGCGGTCGCCTCCCTTGATGGTACCGATGGTTAATACGGCCGAATCTAAGGCGCGGACTTTGCGGCTAACGATGGTCTGAATAGCCATTATTACCTGGGCGGCGGTGACGATAGCGTCAATGCCCGATTCGGGCGCAGAGCCGTGGGCTGCTTTGCCCGTAATGGTGATATAGAAGCGGTCCGAAGAAGCTGACAGTGCTCCTATACGGTAGCCGATGGTACCGGTAGGGAAACCGGTATCTACGTGCAAACCAATGGCCGCATCAATGGGCGGTGACTCCAGTATGCCGTCGGCGATCATGGCCGGCATACCGCCCGTGGGATTGCATTCTTCTGCGGGTTGGAAGAGGAGTTTAATAGTACCAGCCAGTTCGGAACGCAATTGCCACAGAACCTGAGCTGCTCCCAGCAACATGGCCGTGTGGGCATCATGGCCACAGGCGTGACACACCCCATCTATCTTAGAGGCGAAGGGAAGGCCGGTGGTTTCTTGAATCGGTAAGGCATCCATATCGGCCCGCAAGGCTACACAGGGGCCTGGCTCTTTGCCTTCAACCAGTCCTACTACCCCCGTATTGGCAACGGGTGCCCGGAAGGGTATACCGATTCGGGCCAACTCTTGCTGTATCAGCTGGGATGTCTTGAACTCCTGCATGCCTAATTCCGGATGTTGATGGATTTGCCGTCGCAGTTGCTTAACAGTAGGCGCCACTTCTGCCACCAGTTGGCGAATACGTTGGTTCATGATACGACCTCCTAGTCTATTGCCAAGTTACTTATTACTACTTCCATGAGCTATGACTTATCCCTGCAGCCTAAGGCAAATAGGGAGTAAAGACTCGGTCGCTATCCATGATCCAATTGGCATATTGCACTTCTAGTAGGGCCCGGTTATAGTTGTCCCAGCAGTCTTCTAAAGGCACTGGCAAGCCTGTGTCTAGGTCAAAAGCTTTAGCGTGCTGGAAGAATCCACTGGCAGCCATTTCAAAGTAAGTGGACCCGGCTACGAAAGAACCCTGGGGCACATAGGCGGGGAGAGCAACAAATCCTTCGCTTGTATTCAGTAAGTCCTGCCCGAAATGGACTACCGAGGGCTCCTTTTCAATACCAAGCAAGTTGAGAATGGTGGGCATGATATCGACTTCGCCACCAACAGTGTGCAATGTCTTCGCTTCCCCTAAGCCGGGAATGTGAATGAAAAAGGGAACGTTGAGCATGTCCTCATATCCGTACGGGCGTCCCAGGTAATCGCTCACTAGCTTTTCATACTCGGGGTTTTGTCTATTAATGCCGTAGTGGTCGCCATACATAACGATAAGGGAGTTATCGTATAGNNGCAAAAATGCGCTCTGATCGTATCTCCGAATCGCTTAGCTCGCTGGTGTCAAAGGATGAAGTCTTATGCTTTTGCGGTATGAAGAAGGGGTAATGGTTAGTGAGTGTTACAAAAAAGGAGAAAAACGGTTGCTCGGCAGTGGTCAGTATCTCCGCCGATTGGCGAAAAAGCGAGCGATCACCTAACCCCCAGCCGATGAGCTCGTCCTGCTCAAAATCATACTGGCTGTAGAAGCGAGAAAATCCCAGATGGGGATACATGTTTTTCCGGTTCCAGAAATCTGCTTCATAGCCATGAAAGGCCCAGGCGGTGTAGCCGGCATCGGCCAATGCCCGTGGCAGGGCGTATAGATTCTTATCCGTATGCTCCTGATGGGCGATCTGCCCGGCCTTCACGTAGGTGGAGTTTAAGGTGCTGAACTCGGCGTCAGCGGTTCGGCCCGTACCCGATGTCTGGAAGAAACGGTCGAAGTAGAGTGTATCCTGCTCGATCAGCCTATTCAAAAAAGGGGTGAGCTCCTTATTATCAATGGTATTGTTAATAACAAAGTTGTTGAAGGACTCAAGTTGAATGAGTATCAAATTACGGCCCTCGGCTATACCAAAATAGTCCTGCCCTTTACTGGCATAGGCTTGTTGTTTCTCCTGGTAGATCTGGGCAAACTCAGGCTTGTATAGACCGTTCTTGCTCTGATTGAGCAAGAAGTCGCTCACGTGGTAGGGCAAGGTGCCAAAACTGCTGACCGCCATGGTTTGGTTATAGCGCATGGCTTGTAGGGACGAACCGATGGTGGCGCATATGAGCACCACTAGGCAGTTTGCTGCTAGGAATTTATTAACCCGTAGTTGCAGTCGGCCGCTCATAAACTTTAGGACCAAGAAGACAAGAGGTAGATCAAATATGAGTAGAGCGTCCTTAAAGAAGAGGGTATCTTTGATATCCTCGGTTACAGCCCCCAATTGGTGGGCGAGCTCTAGCGCTTTCACCGGTAAGGGGATGCCGAAGTTGCGAAAATAAACCGTATCTGCCAGCAGCAGGGCGGAGAGTAGTATGTTTATAGCAACGCCAATGTAGAAACGGCCTTTGCCCCTCACAAAGATTAAAGGCAAATAGAGCGCCCCTAAGAAGCTTAGGCTGGCTAGAGCCCAAGTTGTGGTGAAGGGTAGCCGCATTTCCTGATGTACATAGCTGCATTTTAACAGCCCTAGCAATGCGAACGTCGCATACATGGTAAGTCGATTGATCTTGTGCATACTGTCCTCCTAATATATATAGCTAGCAGGTATACTCTAATAGACATAAAAAAGGTCATTTTATTTTTACCTCAAAAGCTTACCCATGACAAGGTAATTATGTGGCAATTAGAATTGTACGGGAAGCGGTTCATGCACCGCTTCCCGTACTTAGTTCTAGCTAATTTTCCCCTACCACCTGGGTAACGAGGGAGGGCAAGGCATTTGTCAGGCGATTAAACATGGTTAGTTCAACGGCTAAGGGTAGGCCATCCACCGTAGGAATGGCCTGGCCGCTAACCCCATCGATGGCTCCCGCCGCCACAATTTGCTCTAAGGTAGTTAGCAGCAGTTTTTGATCTATTGGCAGCCGGATACGATTATGCCATGCCACCAGGGTAGCTAGGGCATAGCCTCCCCAGTTGCTCACTCCGCAGGCAATTAGGTAGTCGGCGGGAGTGG
>MTKW01001307.1_pt1 | contig 21618 bp, 20 predicted proteins | sample 1042761 | NCBI WGS metagenome assembly MTKW01 (sample SAMN06205366, study PRJNA360243) | anaerobic digester metagenome | biome: Wastewater treatment plant; feature: Anaerobic digester sludge; material: sludge; isolation source: anaerobic digester fed with sludge from wastewater treatment plant ... | reverse complement strand
TAAGGGAGATAGAGAGCGGTTGGCTTATTGCATTGGCTGATGGGTTAGGACATGGTGCTGCTGCAGCAGAAGCTTCGGAAAAGGCCTTGTCAATTATTGATACATATGCCGGCGCACATGGGTCAGAGGTTGACTTAAGGGAAGTTCTCAGGTTATGCCATGCGGGTTTGGCTTGCACCAGAGGTGCAGTAATTGGACTTTGTCATCTCAATCTCAAGGATAAGGTTTGGTCAAGTCTGATTGTCGGCAATATCATTCTTCGGGTGCTGTCTGACCGGAGGCTGAACTCTGTTCCCGCCGGAGGAATAGTAGGCCATAAGTTGCCGAAGACAGTTCATGTGGCAGAGTGGCCATATTGTGAAGGCGATACTCTTATCTTGCACACAGACGGCGTAAGAGAAGATTACTCAATGGATTTTCTGGTTACAGAGTGGGGACTGACTGTTCAGCAAGTAGCAGAGCGGATAATTGAGCAGTACGGCGCTAAAACTGATGACGCTACAGTCATTATAGGAAGATAACAGTGATGCCGGGAGGGCGTTTTGTGCTGGAGCATCTTGGAGAAGAATATGTAAATCTGATTCGAGAATTTGCGAATGATAGCAGTGAAGCGGTGCTTTACAAGGCTTCTAAACTCAGCAAGGGGTTTGTGGAGCGAGGGCTTGGTCCTGAGGATATTGTAGATATCCATATGCACGCAGTAGAACAGGTCACCAGTGAAAATCCGCCCCTTAAGGCGCCTCAGATTATGCTCAATTCTTTCGGCTTGCTCCTGGAAAGCATGATGGCTTATGGGCTCGCGCACCGTGAGTACATGGAGTCGAAAAACGCCAGGTTCTCTGACCTGGAAGCTTACGCTTACGAGCTGGAGACGCTAAACACCGCCTTAAAACAGAGGATTAATGAGCTTTCGGTTCTCTATGATCTCACCCAGGTTGTAAACTCCAGCCTCGACCTTCAGACTACTCTACGGGTAATCGCTGAGAAACTCATGGAAGTTACGGAATATGATACCTGTAACCTTTATCTTGCCGGCAGTGAGGCGGAGGAATTTCAGATTCAGTTGTCAATGGGTGTGAACGCCAAAGGCTATCAAGCTCACGGTCTTAATTCCGGACACTGGCTCATAAAAGCCGCGCTTGAGAACGGTGCGCCCTTAGTTTTTCAAGATGTCAAGAGAGAGCCTAGATGGAAGCCAATCAAAGGGGTAAATGATCACGTTCAATCGTGGATGTCAGTTCCTCTGATTGCAGAAGGCAAGCCTATAGGCATAATTACTCTTAGCAGCAGTGAAGCAAAGGCCATCGGTGATGTTGCGCTGAAGCTCACCTCTATTGCTGCAAGCCAGGCAGCTTCCGCAATTGAACGGGCACGCCTGTATGAAGAGACCAAGAGGCTCGCCATTACCGATGAGAAGACCGGCCTTTACAATTTCGGGCATTTTAAATTCCTGCTTGGCACCGAAATGAAGCGGGCGAAGCGTTATGGCCGTCCGTTGTCCCTTTTCATGATTGACGTGGATGATTTCAAGATTTATAACGATTGCCATGGACATTTAGATGGAGATCAGGTTCTGGAGGAACTCGGTAAAACTATAAAGCAATCAGTGCGTGATGTAGATTTCCCTGCCCGCTACGGCGGGGATGAATTTGTGGTCATTCTCCCTGAAACTGATGAAACTGAAGCCTATGCTGCAGCGGAACGCCTTCGGGAATGCATCGAACAGTGCCATGTCCCGAATCAGGCAGTCTTACCCGGTGGTAAGCTGACAGCGAGTATTGGCATAAGCTCGTATCCGGCATCCGCTGACAGCGAAGGTGACTTGATAAGAAATGCCGATGTCGCTCTTTACCAGGCTAAACGGGACGGTAAGAACAAAGTTGTGATGTGGCTGCCAACAAAGGACGACTGTTGACATTCAAGATACTCCGGGGTAGAATACCATTGCAACTGAAAACTGAAGTATGCAGCGTGTATTGATGTGGCCCCGTCGTCTAGCGGCCAAGGACATCGCCCTCTCAAGGCGAAGACACGGATTCGAATTCCGTCGGGGCCACCATTTTTATGTACATCTTTCATACCGGCTTCATACAGACTTTAGAAGCAAGCGAAGCAAGCTAACATTCTGGATTGGCGTTAAGCTGCGAGAAACGCTGCAATCACTCCTACCAGGAATATCCCGTCGTACACTCCCGCTCCGCCGATGCTTACTACTTGAGCCCCGATGTTCTTGATTTTCTTCATGTTCAACAGATCCGCTCCGATAAGTGTGCCGAGAGAGCCGGCTATATAGGCTACGGGAGCAGCAGATTCGCCTGCAAGAAGTAACGCTGAGCCTACAGCAACCAACGGCGGAATAAAGGCAGGGAGGGATATCCCCACCCCGGGAACGACTCGCGCCATAGCGTGGGCAGCCAGTGTAACAATGGCAGTACATATGAGTGTTGCGACGAAAGGCGCTTTGCCAAGGAGGTACAGCGCGAATATTGTGGGGATGACTGCTCCGCCTACATTTACTGCGATGACTTGATGCCGCACCCTTGGAGGATAGTAGAATAGGAACGGGAGCAACATCTCAGGCTTCTCTTCTACTATGATCTTGTGCTTCGACACCGGGATGTTAATTACACTGCCTACAAGCGAAAAGACAAACAAGAGCATCGCACCTTGGGGAGAAAGCCCCAGTTTTGTGAAGGATATGGCTGCGATGTTAAAGTAGAAAAGAAAGAAAAAAGCCGGTAACAGCAGGATGAATATGAGAATCATTGGGAGTAAGCCAAACACGTCGTTGCCTCCGGTGAGCCGCCCGGGAATTCGCATATGCACGTTTTCTGCACTCTACGCTACTGCATTCTACGCTGTTGCATTCTATGCGACTGCATTCTATGCGAAGGCGGTCACCTGTATTATACCTCAAAAACCGCCGGCTGAGGGGTTGCCGAAATCGGCAACCCCAAGGGTCTTTGCCTAACTAAACAATTGCAACTCCCCAATTCAGGCCGTGGTTGTTGTCCCAGTGATCTGCACTGTCTTTAAAGCAGAAGTTGAAGGATTTCTTGTTTTCGTCGATTGAAACATCAGTTGTCCAGGTGACATCGTCTACTTTGGACATAGGTGTGAATTTCGCGTTTTCCCAGTGTTCATCATATCCTGAGTAGAGATATACTGAATCAGCCCCTGATACTGACAACAGCCCTTTATACATTACAGTGCCTTTTTTCTTACCTGCCAGGGGTACAGGGTCTATTGCCACTCTCCTGTCAATGAACAAGTCTTTTGTCATCTTTTTTGCCATAGGATTTACCACTCCTCTCATTTGGCGCCTGCCTTTCCCTATTATTATCTTGTCTTTTGCCGTGTTTATGTGTAGTTATACTGTGACTTTAGCGGATCACGAGTCATCTCAAGATAGGCTGAATCTTGTCCATATGAAGGAAAATGCTGCATGAGAGAGAAATTATCACCTATACTAGCAGTGGAAGCCGTTTCGCTGATTTGCTTCCCACTCTATACCGAGGAGGACATGAAAATGATACAGCCTGAAGGAGGCCTTAGACAAGCAGCCCACCTGGCACTCGTTCAGTGCATGGCAGTCTCCCGTGGTGAGAGCGTGCTTGTCATAACTGATGAGGTGTTGCGTGAAGTTGGCTACGCTTTTTGGGAGGAGGCAAAGAACCTGGGAGCGGAAGCCATTATTATTGAGATGATCGCAAGATCTCAAGACGGTGAAGAGCCGCCTGAACCTGTGGCGAGGATCATGCAAGCAGTTGACGTGGTTCTGGCGCCAACCTCGAGATCGCTGTCTCATACGCTGGCCAGGCGCGAGGCAAATGCGCAAGGGGCGAGAATCGCGTCAATGCCCGGGATTACCAAAGACTCGGTGATAAGGACTCTGACTGCCGACTACCGGAGAATCGCCGTTTTGAGTGAGAGACTGGCAGAAATATTGTCACAGGGGAATTCAGCCAGGATAACCACTCCCCGAGGGACTGACATCACCATGTCGTTGGAGGCCCGTATAGGCCGGCCTGATACCGGCATATATCACATGGCGGGCGATTTCGGAAACCTTCCTGCCGGCGAAGCCTTTATTGCGCCTGTGGAAGGAACCGCCGAAGGCGTACTCGTGGTGGATGGAGCTATGTCAGGGGTAGGTGCGTTGGAGGACGCAATTAGGATGAAGGTGGAGTCAGGATATGTAAAAGAGATCACAGGCGCGCAGGGAGCGAGGATATTGGAGGAGAGCATAGCCCATCTTGGCAAGCCTGCAAGGAATATCGCGGAGCTTGGCGTAGGGACGAATGATCGTGCCATAATAACAGGCAAGGTCCTTGAAGATGAGAAAGTCCTCGGGACTGTCCATGTTGCGCTGGGCAATAACATAGGGTTCGGTGGTACCTGCGATGTGCCTATTCATCTCGACGGTATCATATTACAGCCCACACTGGTCATTGACGATAGAGTCGTAATCAAAGATGGTGTTCTCCAGGTAAATGAGAGGTGTTAATCATGGAGCATCAGGAAGAATATAGGAATCGAGCTGAGGAGTTCATATGCGAACTCACCGGAGAATTTTATATGAACCGTGCCGGACTCAAAGATTCACTGAACGCAGCAGAGATATACATGAATTACTTGGATCTCTTTGAAAAAGAAGCAGTATTGGAGCTATTTGATGCTGCTCGTTCATTTAGGCACAACGATTCTCCCGACGCCTCAGGGCGCATGTTGTACTTGGCAGCATTTGCAGCAGACGGATTCATGGATACTGCCGTAAGAGAGCTGACTGACAGAATCGTCTCTTCAGAGACTCAGGCGGTAGTGGAGTTTGAAAATCGAAAGATCCCATTCCGCATGACTCCTGTCGTTCTTGCCAATGAACCCAATGCCCGAGCCCGGGAGCAGTTGGAGGCCGAGAGACAACAGGTGTTGAGCGGACTCAATCCCATGCGCGAGGAACGGATTGCACGTCTTCATTCTNNTTCTTGGACGATACCGACAGTATTTATACTCATAACATGGAGAAGGCGGCGTCTATGTATCTGGATATGCCGCTTTCAGATGTCAGTCGCCACGATATTTCATTCCTCTTCAGAGGGGTTGAGTTTGACCGAATGTTTCCCGCCGGTGAGCTTGTTACCAGCTTGGAGGCGACTGTCAGTGGCATGGGCTTAGGCCACGAAAACTATCCCAATATCCATATTGATACCGAGATCAGACAGGGGAAATCCCCAAGGGCATTTTGTGCGCCGCTTCGCGTTCCGGATAAGGTCATGCTTGTCTTGATGCCTCACGGAGGACATGACGATTATCACACAATTCTGCACGAAGCAGGCCACGCTTGGCATTTCGGCAGCGTCCTGCCGGAGCAGGAGTTCGAGTACAAGTACTTAGGAGATAATTCGGTAACCGAATCATATGCCTTTCTCTTTCAGTACCTGGCAATGAATGAGCACTGGCTTTCAGAATACACACAAGGTTCACGGCTGGAGGAGTACATAAGGTTCAGCACACTTCGGAAGCTATATATGGTCAGGAGGTATGCAGCCAAACTTCTGTATGAACTGAAACTTCATACCGGAGACAACCTGTCTGTCATGCCCGGGGAGTATTCGAGTCTCCTGTCGGATGCCTTGAAGATTCGTCATCCGGGGGTTTATTATCTTGATGACTTAGACGACGGCTTTTATGTTGCCCAGTACCTTAGGGCCTGGATTTTTGAAGGCCAGTTAAGAGACTTCCTTGTCCAGAGATTCGGAGAAAGGGCGTATGCTTATCCGGAAACAGGAGAAGCGTTGAAGGAGCTGTTTTCCAGAGGACAGGAGTTTACTGTAGAGGAATTGGCCGGCCGGCTCGGCTTGGCGTCGATGGACCTTAATCCTCTGTATGAGGAAATTGATAATAACCTACGGGCTTGATGCGCACACTGTTGTTGGAGGACGGTGATCCAAAATGGCATCACGCATCCGTGAAAAGCGGCCGCTGAGACGACATTTTAAGAGACAGCTTGACACGGAAGATACAGATTTTCTCGATATGCTCTTGACTGAAGTCAATGAAGAAGAAGCAGCGGAAGTGCTGGGAGAAATCGAGCAGTTCGGCGATGAAGACCGTGAAGAGAGAGCGCCACGGTAGTGAAGGTTTGTCGCAACCTGTTTAGGCTATGCTCGGGCGATTGTTCGGGCGATACAGAATGAAGCGCGGGGCGGNNCCATATTATGTTAACATAGTCCGCCCGACTCGCAAAAACCGGCCGACGTCTTCGGTGAAACCGGCGGCTACCGGAGAAGTCCAACGGTCTAATGAACTCATACTAAGGAACCGCCACTGTGTGCCGGGAAGCAACATAAGATACATATGCAGGAACTTGTCCTGCGACCGAGAACTGATATAATCTAGATACGGTCCGCAGTAGATGATATGCGGTCAGTCTGATTGGATGTGGCAAGTGGGTGAAAGGAGAGGGTAAGGTGGGCGAATTTGTCCATTTGCACCTGCACACCCAGTATTCGTTGCTTGATGGGGCATGTAAACTTAAGAATCTCATGACGAGAGCTAATGAGTTAGGCTTCGGCGCATGCGCTATTACAGATCATGGTGTGCTGTATGGAGCTATAGATTTCTACAAGACCGCAAGGAAGTTCGGGATTCGGCCGATTCTGGGTTGCGAATTATACGTGTCTCCCAGAACCCGCCATGATAAGGTCCCTCATATTGATGATGAGCAGTACCATCTAGTGCTGCTTGCCAAGAATGAGACAGGTTATAGAAACTTGGCAAGGCTCTCCAGTATAGGTTTTACTGAAGGGCATTACTATAAGCCCAGGGTCGATACTGAGGTCCTGAAAATGTGGAATCAGGGGCTCATAGCGCTGTCAGGGTGTCTTGCCGGAGAAATCCCTTCATTACTGATAAAAGGGGATTACAAAGGGGCTAAGCGTAAAGCGGGCGAGTACAAAGATATCTACGGTCCGGGGAATTTCTTTCTTGAAGTCCAGAGCAATGATATTCCCGACCAGTACGAGGTGAACAAGGGCCTGGTAAGGCTTTCAAGAGAGCTTGACATACCCCTTGTCGCCACTAACGATGTCCATTACATTTTCCGGGAAGATGCCAAGATCCATGATGTGCTTCTTTGCATTCAGACAGGGAAAACAGTAGGAGACCGGGACAGGCTGAAATTCCCCACTGACGCGTTTTACCTCAAGTCCGCCGAAGAGATGAAAGCTGCATTCCCGGATATTCCGGAATCTATACGGAACACACTTGTCATTGCTGAGCAGTGTGATTTTGAGTTTGAATTCGGCAAGTCTCAAGTGCCACGTTTTCCGGTGCCGCAAGGTTTTACTGATGAGACATATCTCCGGCACCTTTCCCGAGAAGGACTTAAACGAAGATATGGAGAAATCTCGGAAGAACTTGAGAAGCGTCTCGATTATGAACTTGATATCATAGTCGAAATGGGGTACGCAGGTTACTTCCTTATCGTCTGGGACTTCATCAGATTCGCAGGAGAGCGCGGAATTTACGTCGGGCCGGGCCGAGGATCAGCCCCCGGTTGCCTCCTTTCTTATGCGCTGGGTATTACGAATATTGACCCGATAAGGTACGGGCTTATTTTTGAGCGTTTTCTCAATCCTGAGCGAGTGACTATGCCTGATATTGATGTAGATTTCTGCTACGAGAGACGCGGAGAAGTCATAGACTACGTAACAGAGAAATATGGAACCGATCGCGTCGCACAAATAATTACTTTCGGCACAATGGCTGCCAGGGCAGCTATAAGAGACGTGGGCAGGGCTCTGGATATCCCGTATAATGACGTGGACAAAATTGCGAAGTTGGTCCCTGCCGAGCTTGGAATGACCATTGAAAAGGCGCTCGAGACATCCCCTGAATTCAAGAATGCCTACACAAAGGACAAAGAGATTCAGAATCTGATTGATACAGCGAAGGCACTGGAAGGCATGCCTCGACATGCATCGACTCATGCTGCAGGGGTCGTGATTTCCAAGGATCCTTTGACAGAGCGGATTCCCCTTTATAAGAGCAATGACTCAATGGTCACAACTCAATATTCAATGGAGGATTTAGAGGCGCTCGGCGTCCTGAAAATGGACTTTCTCGGCCTTCGTACCCTTACGGTAATAGGTAAAACCCTTGAGAACATCTATCGTACCCGTGGCGTAAGAATAGACATAAACGACATTGATCTGGAAGACTCCAGGGTGTATGAAGCTCTCAGCTCCGGGGATTCGCTCGGCGTGTTCCAACTGGAAAGCAGCCTTTTCCAGGGCCTTCTCAGAGAAGTCAAGCCTACATGCTTTGAAGACATCATCGCCATCTTGGCTTTGGGCCGCCCCGGCCCCTTAGGGCGCGTCCGGGATTTCGCCAGGCAGAAGCATGGCGAAATGTCCATAGAGTATGCTCATCCTGACCTCGAGCCTGTTTTGAAGGAAACGTATGGAAACATGCTTTATCAGGAACAGGTCATGAAGGTCGCAAGTACGCTTGCAGGTTTTACCCTTGGAGAAGCTGACATTCTCCGTCGGGCCATGGGTAAGAAGAAACCTGAAGTTCTGGCTGCTCAAAGGGAGAAGTTCTTAGTCGGCGCCAGGAAGCGCGGAGTAAGCCAGGACACAGCGGAGCAAGTCTTCGAGCTGATGGAGTTCTTCTCAGGATACGGATTTAACAAGAGCCACAGTGCTGCGTATTCCTTGATTTCATACCAGACGGCGTGGTTGAAAACCTACTATCCAAGGGAGTATATGGCTGCTCTACTGACGAGCATATCCGGAGTAAGTGAGAAGGTAGCGTTTTACGTGGACGCATGCCGTCAGATGGATATAGAAATCCTTCCGCCTGACGTAAATGAAAGCTTGGAAGATTTCACTGTTGTGGGGAACAGGATCAGATTCGGCTTGAACGCTGTGAAAAACGTGGGCAAGAACGCGGTAGCAGCGATTATTGCAGGCAGGGAGCAAAAAGGGGAGTTTAGGTCCTTTGCTGACTTTGCCGAGAAAGTAGACCTCCATGACGTGAACAAGAAGGCAATTGAGAGCCTTATACGGTGTGGCGCTTTTGACTTCACAGGAGCCAAGAGGTCAGCGCTTCTGGCTGTGCTTGATAGGACCTTGGAGATGAGTTCTCGTCGTCAAAAGGAGAGAGAAAGAGGACAAGCTTCATTCTTTGACCTATTTGCTGACGATACCGAATTTGCAGCCAGCGAGATAGATCTGCCGGATATACCTGAGTTCAGTGACAAAGACCTGCTCCAAATGGAGAAAGAACTCCTGGGGCTTTATGTCTCCGGCCATCCCCTTCAAGGGGTGGCGGCTCAACTGAGACAGTATTGCGGTGTTCAGGTGGCAGGGTTGCGGGCAGAGTACAGGGACGGTGACGAGGTTGCAGTAGGCGGTCTTATCGCATCCCTTCGCAAGGTGACTACGAAGGCCTCAGGACAGCCCATGGCTTTTTTTACTCTGGAAGACCTTACCGGCTCAATAGAGATTGTGGCGTTTCCTAAGGTGTATGAGGAGGCGTCGACCGTGATCTATGAAGATTCTATCGTTCTTGTCCAAGGACGACTCGAACTGAGAGAAGACGAAATCAAGCTGATAGCCAATGCTATTTTGCCTTTTTCGCAAGATGCAGTGATAATTCCTATAGATGCTGATAATATCAGTAAAGGGGGATTGCAGAAGCTTAAGAGGAAACTACAAAGCAATTCCGGGGGAATCCCGGTATTCATAAGAATTGCGACTCCTGCCGGAGCAGCNNCCTCTGCCTGAAAAGGAGGCGACATCAAATGTGGACAGTCGTGTATATTGCGCCTAATAGATCTACCGGTGAGATGATCAAGGAATTGCTGGAGAATGAAGGATTGCTGGTAATGTTGCGGGCAATCGGAGTGCCACACATGGGCGATTCCGCCAATGTAGAGGTTTTGGTGCCTGAGAGTGAAGCTGAGGAAGCGCACGAATTTATCGCGAGTTCTTTTGGAAGGTAAGTGGTTATATGCCTAATCTCAAGGGGATTTTTCAAGGCAAGCAGAAGTTCGTGACTGTCAAGGCGGGCAGGGTCCGGGAGGAAGCCCCTGAGGGGCTCTGGACGAAATGCGGGCAATGCGGAGGAATCCTATATAAGAAGGAACTCACGTCAAACCTGGGATTGTGCGGTGATTGCGGTTTCCATTTCAGGGTGTCCGCCCGAGAAAGAATGGAAATCACCGTTGATGAAGGTAGCTTCGTCGAATACGATGATGAACTCCTTACCGTCGATCCGCTGGGATTTCCTGGGTATGATATTAAGGTTGAGGCTGCGAAACAGGCAACAGGATTGGACGAGGCGATTATTACAGGCAAGGGGAGCATAGATGGGTATCCCGTGTTGGCAGGATTCATGGATTTTTCATTTGTAGGTGCAAGTATGGGATCAGTGGTCGGGGAAAAAGTCACGCGGCTCTTTGAGAGGGCAACCAGGCAGAGAGTGCCTGTGATAATTTTCTGCGCCTCAGGCGGGGCCAGGATGCAAGAAGGCATGTTCTCTTTGATGCAGATGGCAAAGACCGCGGCTGCATGTGCCAGACTGTCAGGTACAAGGACTCTTTACGTCTCTGTCCTTACTAATCCCACAACAGCAGGGGTCTTCGCGAGCTTTGGGTCACTCGGTGACATTATCATTGCGGAACCGGGGGCTCTCATTGGATTCACAGGGCAGAGGGTTATTGAGGAGACGATAAGGCAGAAGCTGCCTCCGGGATTTCAGACTGCTGAATTCGCATTGGAACACGGGCTGATTGACATGATTGTGGATAGGCGAAACATCAGGAAGACACTGGGATCCCTACTTTCGCTCCATGGGGGGAGGCGCGAAGATATAGGATGATAAATGTTGGCCTGGAATTTGAGAAGCCTCTGATAGAGTTAGAGAAGAGGATAGAAGATCTCAAGGAGTTCAGCTTGAAAAAGGGAATCGATCTCTCTGACGAGATAGCTATCCTTGAGAAAAAAGCTGAAGAGCTCCGCAAGGAGATATTTGAGAATCTTACGCCCTGGCAGCGCATTATGATTGCGCGTCATCCCAAACGACCGACGGCGCTGGAGTACATTAACCTCATTTTCGATGAGTTTATTGAGTTTCACGGTGATCGCGCATTTCGGGACGACGGCGCGATTGTCGGCGGAATTGCCGGCCTCGGAGGGCGTCCTGTGACCGTTATCGGCACACAAAAAGGCAGAGACACCAAGGAAAATATTGCGCGCAACTTTGGGATGCCACACCCTGAAGGATATCGCAAAGCCCTGAGGCTGATGAAGCAGGCAGAGAAGTTCAGACGGCCTATAGTATCGTTTGTGGACGTAGTCGGGGCGTATCCGGGAGTGGAGGCCGAGGAACGAGGGCAAGGCCTCGCTATCGCCGACAATATTCTGGAAATGGCGAGACTCGCCACAAGTATTATTGTGGTGATTACCGGGGAAGGCGGGAGTGGGGGCGCGCTTGCCATCGGAGTCGGAGACAAGTTGATAATGCTGGAGAATGCCTATTTTTCCGTGATTTCCCCTGAGGGTTGCGCGGCAATCCTCTGGAAAGACGGTTCCCGTGCACAAGAAGCAGCAGAAATGCTGAAGCTCACTGCCCCGGACTTGAAAGCGCAAGGCTTCATAGACGAGATGCTCCCTGAGCCGCAAGGCTCTGCTCACAAGGACGGCGTGGCTATGGCGCGGGTTATCCGCGATGCCATTACGAGAGGCATAGACGAATTGTCCGGTATTCCTCCGCGCAGGCTTATCGAAAGGCGGTACGCAAGGCTGCGCAGGATAGGCGAATTTGCTGTAAGGGAGATATCTGCAAGCGATCTCCCCATGGCGGCTGCAGGTAATGAGGAAATTCAGACTAGACCTGATTTACCGGATGTCGAGGGAGGTTGCGACGAGACTTGAAGCGTATTGGGATTCTTACAAGCGGCGGAGATGCCCCGGGCATGAATGCCGCGATTCGCTCTGCAACAAGGGCTGCACTTTACTATGGGTTGTCGGTAGTGGGAATACGCCGTGGGTATCAGGGTTTAGTTGAAGGCGACATGTTCGAAATGACCTCTCGAAGCGTAGGGGACATAATACAGAGAGCAGGGACAATGCTGAGGTCAGCCAGATCCTCTGAGTTTGAGGCTTGTGAGGGGCAGAAGAAAGCAGCATGGAACCTGGGGGCTCACGGTGTTGAAGGGCTTATCGTCATCGGTGGTGACGGCACGCTGAGAGGCGCTATGGCCCTTTCAAACCTGGGTGTTCCGACTGTTGGTATTCCGGCAACGGTGGACAACGACATTGGGTGCACTGACTATGCGCTTGGATTTGATACTGCTGCTAATACCGCTGTTGACGCCATAACGAAGATCAGAGATACTGCAAGCTCTCACGGCAGGAATAACGTAGTAGAAGTCATGGGCCGTGATACGGGACACTTGGCCCTGACTGCAGGCCTTGCAGGTGGCGCTGAATACATCCTAATCCCTGAGAAGCCTTTTGATATCAATGGCATATGTGAAGGCATACAAAGGGGCTATGCCAGAGGCAAGACTCACAGCATAATTGTGGTGGCGGAAGGAGTCAGAGGATATTCCGGGCCGGACGAATCCCTTTATGACAGCGTCGGATTTATGATAGGACAGGAAGTACGGAAGTTGACAGGCCTTGAGACCCGGGTTACGGTCCTCGGCCATATTCAAAGGGGAGGAAGTCCTACCGTAAAGGATAGGTTGCTTGGGACCATGTTTGGGTGCAAGGCTGTGGAGGCCTTGATGCACGGGGATACCGCCAAGATTGTGGGCATTGTCGGAGAGGAGTTCCGCATGTTCGATATTGAAGAAGCAGTCGCCAAAGGAAAGCCTATTGATGAAGAATTGTACCGTGTTGCTACTTTGCTTTCAGGGATGTAAATCCGAGACTGCTCCACATACAATCCCTATTTATGATTTATGCCGGGAGAAAGCGATAGAGGAGGGCAGGGCGTGCGCAGGACCAAGATAGTATGTACTCTCGGGCCGTCAACAGACAGGCCGGGGGTACTTGAAGGCATGATAAAGGCAGGCATGGACGTGGCCCGTATTAACGCGTCCCATGGCACACATGAAGAACATGCTGCAAGAATCAGCAAGGTCAGAGAAGTGGCAGAGGTTTGCGGCAAATATGTAGGAATCATGCTGGACCTTGCAGGCCCGAAGATCCGAACCGGCCCGATCAAAGGCGATGAGGTGGAACTCGATGAAGGGGCTGTGCTGTCTCTTGTCCCCGGTAATGAAGAAGGGGATGAAAGCAGGGTCTACGTTAATCATCCTGAATTCCTTGAGTACATCTCCCCGGGCAGCAAGGTTTTTCTGAGTGACGGCTTGATTGAGCTGGTAGTAGATGAGGTGCGCGAAGAAGAAGCCAGATGCCGTGTGGCTACGAGAGGGATCCTGGCATCCCGAAAGGGAGTCAGTGTTCCGGGGGCGAGGGTCAGTTCAGTTGGCGAAACCCGCAAGGATTTGAGAGACATTAAGTTTGCGGCTGAGATGAAAGCAGACTTTATCGCTGCTTCATTTGTTCAGCATGCTGATGACGTAGTGCGCATTCGGGCGCTTCTTGACGCAGAGTGGTCTGACGCTCTTATCATTGGAAAGATTGAGTCCAGTGAAGGCGTGGATAATATAGAGTCAATCTTGAGGGTTGTAGACGGAATCATGGTCGCCAGAGGCGATCTGGGCATTGAAATGCCTGCTGAGCAGGTTCCGCTGCTGCAAAAGAAGATTATCAGCAGTTGTAATACCATGGGCAAGATTGTGATCACCGCCACGGAAATGCTGGAATCCATGGTGTCAAACCCCAGGCCCACAAGGGCGGAAGTGACTGATGTAGCCTGCGCCATTTTTGACGGGACTGACGCAGTCATGCTTTCAGCGGAGACCACGATAGGGAAGTACCCGGTAAGCGCAGTTGCCACAATGGCCAGGATTGCCAAATGCACTGAAGAAGGGCTTGACTGGGATGACATTGTCCTTAAGAAGACTATAGGCCCTGCAAGGAGCGTAGCTGATGCTATCAGCCACGCTACGTCTCAGACAGCCCACGACCTCGGGGTCAAGGCAATCTTGACCTCGACCGAGTCAGGAGCCACAGCCAGAATGGTTTCCAAGTACCGTCCTCGGGCGCCGATAGTTGCTGCCACCCCTAATCCGAGAGTCGCGGCGAAGCTGACGCTTGCATGGGGAGTGATTCCTACGGTTGTGCGTAAAGCCGAAGACATGGATGATATTCTGGATATTTCTATTGAGGCTGCGCTTGCTCTTGGGGTGGTGGAGAAGGGGGATTTGGTAATAGTCACCGCAGGTGTCCGCACAGGAGTTCCGGGGACTACCAATATGTTGAAAGTCCATAGGGTATAAGGGTAGTTTTCCTGCTTTATGCAGGAATATGAAGCGCCGTGTAGAATAGATGAACTTGTTGAGTAAATGATATATTGTAATAGGTGACAGCACTGGATTTTGAACGCGTGGTGGGGAGAGAAACCGGCGCGTTTTTCCTGGCGTAATAGCGACCCGGCGGGATGCAAAGTGTCCCACGAGTGAGAAAAAGCGGAGCGGAATNNGCATATAAAGGAGGAGCTAAACCATGCCATTAGTCACAAGTAAAGAAGTCCTGAAGAAAGCACAGGCAGAAGGGTATGCAGTAGGCGCATTTAACGCCAACAACCTGGAGTATGTCCAGGCGATTATTGACGCTGCTGAGGAGGAGAAAGCCCCTGTAATACTTCAGGCAAGTCAAGGGGCTATCAACTATGCGGGCCTGGATATGATCGTCGCTATGGTGAGCACGGCAGCAGAAGCTGCGACAGTCCCTGTGGTGCTGCACCTTGATCACGGCACGAGTTACGAGCAGAATGTCAGATGTCTGAGGGCGGGCTTCACGTCTCTTATGTTTGACGGCTCCAAGCTTCCGTATGACAAAAATGCTGCCATTACGCGGCAAATCGTAGAGATGGCGCACGTCGTCGGCGTGCCGGTTGAAGCTGAACTCGGGCAGGTGCCTACTGCAGGTAACGTGACATGGGAAGAAGTCGAGGCGCTCATGACCGATCCCGATGAGGCTAAGAAGTTCGTTGATGAGACCGGTGTTGACTTCCTGGCTGTAGCAGTTGGAAGCGTCCACAAAATGACATCGCAGGCTGCCAAGATTGATGTGGAGAGGACAAAGAGAATCGCGGAACTTACCGGTGTGCCCCTGGTCCTCCATGGAGCGTCAGGTGTTACGGACGAAGGGTATGAAGTGGGAATCAAAGCAGGGATATGCAAGATTAACATAGCGACAGAGCTAAACAAGGCATTTACCAGAGGTATACATGATGCTTTGGCAAAGAAACCTGATGAGATAGACCCCAGGAGAATTGCCGGGGTGGGCAGGGAATATATGAAGGAAGCCATTAAGGCGAAGATGAGGCTGTTCGGCTGTTCCGGCAAGGCTTAATGCGTTAATGCGTCGAAACACGGAGCGGCAAAGGGATAGGAATCAGAACCTGACGACATAAGGTGGCTCCGGGATCGCATACATTGAATGACCGGAGCAAGCAAGTAGAAGGGATGATATCATACATGACTGAGATTAAGAGGATAGGTGTTTTAACCGGCGGCGGAGACTCATCCGGTCTTAATGCTGCCATTCGTGGTGTTGTTATGAGGGCTGCGGACTACGGTTATGAAGTCCTTGGAATACAGGAAGGCTGGAAAGGCTTAGTGAATGGCGTTGCAGAGCCTATCGGTGTTGACGATGTCCGCGAAGTGATATCCATAGGCGGTACAATGTTGGGATCATCCCGAACTAACCCCTTTAAGAAAGAAGGGGATGTCCAGAAGTGCAAAACCAATGTAAAACACCTCGGCCTCGACGCGATAGTCGCCATAGGCGGGGATGACACCCTCGGCGTGGCATCAGGACTTAGCAGACTCGGAGTTCCGTGTGTCGGAGTTCCGAAGACCATGGATAATGACGTGAACCTTACTGATTATTGCATTGGATTTGACACTGCCGTTACAGTTGCAGTGGATGCTGTAGAGAGGTTGCGCGATACTGCAAGGTCACACAGACGCGTGATGATTCTTGAAGTCATGGGGAGATATGCAGGGTGGGTAGCGCTCGATACCGCTATCGCAGGCGGAGCCGATTGGGTGCTAATCCCCGAGGTGAAGCCTGATATTGATGCTATGTGTGAGCACCTTGTGAAACTGAGAGAGTCAGGAAAACGTTACGGTGTCGTTGTGGTTTCCGAAGGTGTTGAGTTGCCCGGTATAGAGGATGACGCAGAAGAAGAGGTTGACGCGTTCGGGCATGTCAGATTAGGACTCCGCGGAATAGGGCATGTTATAGGCCAGGAAATCGAAAAGAGAACCGGAATTGAGACCAGGGTAGCAGTGATTGGCCACATCCAACGTGGAGGTTCTCCTACTGTAACTGACAGATACTACGCCACTCGTCTGGGTATGGCAGCCATGGATCTTGTCCATAAAGGTGAATTCGGCAAGATGCCTACTTTCCTCGGGGGAGAGATAAGAGTTGTGGACCTGACTGAAGCGACTGCCAAGATTAAGACAGTTCCTGAGTCGCTCTATAAAGATGCGATGACATTGTTCAAGTAGGCTCCGGATACAGGCGTCAGGGATCATCGTGAATCTCGGGAAAATCTGGACTGTGTAGTGACAGCACGGTTCATCATAGCGTGACCTGAGATGAACGGCAAGACGGACTGTCGTGATGACCTTATGTTGAAGACCTGTGGGCAAAGAAGCGATGGTGCTATCCCACTAATATGCTAGGTGAGTCGTCAAGAGCAATGATGCTCATAGGTATAGGGTTCCTTCTCATGGCCGGCGGAGTCCCCATCTCATCGCCGGCCATGTTTGGTTTTCTTGCCGGTGCGGCGCATGACAATGGCTGGTCATGGCTATTTGCCGGCTTGTTCGTGAGTTTCTTCACCGTAGCCGGTCACGCCATGTGCTATGCAGTCTTCAGGCAATTTGGACATTCTTTTTGGAACACTATAGTCAGGCGTTACCCCGGTATCTTAAGGGCGGTTTCACGTATTAGGTTGAGTAGCGCCCAAGACAGATCCTTTGACCCTGCTCTCCTCCTGCTTCGCTGGATAGGCGTAGGCTACAGTCAGGTGTTTTGGATGCTTGGCTTATCCGGACGGGATGCCTCGAGCACCCTCCGAATTCTCTTTCTTGCGGATCTTCTTTGGGCAGGCGCATGGTCGTTCGGCCTTACTAAGCTGTTGGTTGATGCACCTCTGGTAGGCAGATACCTGACCAGATTCGGTTGGGCTTTGCTTATCTTGAGCCTGGCCGGATACGGCCTAAGATACCTCCTCGGTCAAAAGAGCAGCTAGATCCCTATAAATTTCCGTAAACCCTTGTGGCTCGTTCATTTGAGAAAATTAGCCTACTGTTAGGAAGGAAATTGAGCAGATAACGTAGAAAATTCCAATGACTACGCATTCATACAGAAGTGCATGAAAATTCGGAGGTGACAGTTTTGGAGGTCCAGGGATATCTACTTCCGGATGAACTGTATTATGACCGTAACCACACTTGGGGCAAAGTCGAAGAAAACATTATTACGGTCGGGCTCAATGACTTTGCCCAGAAACTTGCCAAAGACTTCGTTTCAGTGGATCTGCCTATTGAGGGGAAGCAGGTAACACAGGGCAAAGCCATTGCGTCAGTGGAATCGGGGAAATGGGTGGGCCGGATATACGCAATTGTCAGCGGTGAAGTTATTGAAGTCAATGAAGATTTGGAGGACGACCCCACACTTCTGAATACAGACCCGTACGGCGAGGGCTGGGTTCTGAAGATTAGAATGGAGGATCCCGATGAATTGTCCAACCTCCTGCAAGGGGAGGAAGCAGTGAGCTGGCTGGAAGAAGAGATTGAGAAACATGCTGGGTAACTGCTGCTTTTGACTGGAAGGAGGGCTCATGTAATGGAGTCTGCCCAGAAGAGGGATATCCCTGTCGTAACCGTCCTGGACCCGAAGTTTAAGTATGAGGTTGCACGGGAACCCGGCGGAGAGAATATCAAGTACTGTTTCCAGTGTGGCACATGCACTTCCGGGTGCAAAGTAGCGGAGCTTGACAGCAAGTACAACCCCCGCAAGATAATCAGAATGGTGATCTTGGGGATGAGGGAGAGGGTTCTCTCCGGTGATTTCATCTGGCTGTGCGCTACGTGCTATACGTGTCACGAACGATGTCCCCAGGATGTTAGGATACCTGAGGTCATGAATGCTCTGAAGAACATTGCCGTAAGGGAAGGATACATCCATCCCGCTTTTCGAGCACAGGCTGAACTCATTGCAGGATACGGCCGGTTGTATGAAGTCGACGAGCTGGCAAATGAAAAACGTACTGATTGGGGCCTTAAGGAGCTCCCCCAGGGTTGCCCGGAGGTTGCTGAGATATATGGGATAACCGGGCTCGCTGACCTACTTTCCAGCGGGGCGGGTGGTAAGTCATGAAGATGGCAGTGTTCTTAGGTTGCACAGTGCCTGTAAGAAACTTAAGTTATGAGTTGTCTGCCAAGCGAGTGGCCGGAGAACTCGGGCTTGAGCTTGTGGATATCCCGGAATTCAGTTGTTGCGGGTATCCCGTAAAATCCGTCCATCATGAAACCGCTTATCTCCTGGCAGCCAGGAACCTGGCGCTGGCAGAGGAGAGGGGATTGGATATCTTGACTCTCTGCAGCGCATGCACGTCTGTTCTGACTGAAGTGTCCCGGGAACTTGCTGCAAATGAGGCTTTGCTCGATGCGACGTGCAAAAGCTTAGGGATGCTGGGGAAGCATTACTCAGGTAAGGTCAAGGTGAAGCATTTTGTGCGCGTCCTCTATGAGGATATCGGACTGGAAGTCCTAAAGAAGGCTGTGAAACGTCCTCTTGATATGTTCAGTATTGCATCTCATTATGGGTGTCACTATCTGAAGCCCTCGGAAATATACGATGGGTTTGATCATCCTGAAGTGCCGGAGTCTCTCGACAGGCTTGTGGCCGTAACCGGTGCTCTGCCGGTTGACTACCGGACGAAGAAAGACTGTTGTGGCGGAGCTATCCTTGGAGTTGACGAAGAAACTGCGCTTTCTATGGCCAGGGCAAAATTGGACGACATCAGTTGCCAAGGGGCAGATGCGATTAACCTTATCTGTCCGTTTTGCTCAGTGATGTACGGGGCGAATCAACGGAAGATTGGCTCAGGTCGCGGTGTCAAGTACGACCTTCCTATCCTTTACTATCCACAGATTCTCGGGCTTGCAATGGGAATCAGCCATGAAGAACTCGGGCTGATGCAGAATCCTATTAGGCCCAGGGCATTGCTTGCAAAGATTTCATAAGGACGGTGCATGCCAAGCATGCTACAAGATGCGGGATTTGACGCGCGAATAGGCGTTTACGTTTGTCATTGCGGTTTGAATATTGCAGGCGTGGTGGACGTCGAGGCGGTGAGGGAGAGCGCGAGGTTTCTCCAGGGTGTAGTAGTGGTAAGAGACAACCGCTACACATGTAGTGAAGTAGGTCAGAAGGGCATTGCCGATGACATCAAGGAATTTATGCTCAACCGTGTAGTCATCGCCTCGTGTTCACCAAGGCTGCATGAAAAGACATTCAGGACTCTTTTGGAAAAGTCAGGACTCAATCCCCATTTGCTTGAAATGGCGAATATCAGGGAGCATTGCTCATGGGTTCATTATGATAACCATGAGGCTGCCACCGAAAAGGCCAAAGACCTTGTGCGTTCTTCTGTGGCAAGGGCAAGGCTGCTTCAACCCCTTCTGCGGACCAAAGGCCGGGTGGTGCCTGAGGTGATGGTTGTCGGCGGAGGTGTCGCAGGCATCTCTGCTTCTCTGTACTTAGGGGGCATGGGGATAAAAACATACCTTGTGGAAAGAGAACCTTCAATCGGTGGCCACATGGCTATGCTGGATAAGACTTTTCCCACTCTCGACTGTAGCCTCTGTATCCTCTCGCCGAAAATGGTCGAGGTGGCCGAATGCGAGAACATTAGGATTTTGAGCTACTCTGAGATCGAGAAGGTCGAAGGGCAAGTGGGGGATTTCCGGGTCCGGGTAAGGAGGAAGCCGCGCTACGTAAATGAGGAAAAGTGCGTCGGGTGTGGTGACTGCACAGCGAAATGCCCTGTTACAGTGAAAGATGAATTCAACCGTAATATGGGAACACGAAAAGCAATCTACATCCCCTTCCCCCAAGCGATTCCCCCTGCTTATGTCATCGATGAAGAGAATTGCAGATACCTTACGCAGGGTAAATGCAAGATATGTCAGGCGGTTTGTGAGCGAGGGGCTATTGAATATGACCAAGCTTCCTATGTAGAGACAATTGAAGTAGGGGCAATCATCGTGGCTACCGGGTTTCAGCCTTATGACCCCAGGGGTTTGCCTCAGTATGGGTACGGCAGATTTCCTAACGTAATAACAGGCCTCGATTTTGAGAGGCTGATTTGCGCTGACGGCCCTACTTACGGCAAGCTGAAGAGGCCGGGAGACAGCCAGGTTCCTGAGCGGGTGGCGTTCATACAGTGTGTCGGGTCTCGTAATCCGGCTTCAGGCGGCGCAGAATACAGAATTGATGAAGATACGGGATCCCCGGCCGGAGCAACAGATCCTAAAGCTTATTGCTCCAGGGTGTGCTGTATGATCACGGCAAAACAGGCTTTTATGGTCAAGGAGAAGTATCCTGACGCAGAGGTATACGTCTACTACATAGACATGCGAACCGCAGGGAAAGGATTTGAAGAGTTCTATCAGCGCGGGAGGCATGAAGGTATCGTATTCTTGCGAGGCAAGCCAGGTGAGATTGAGGAAAAGGACGACGGATGCCTGAGGATTGTGTCAGAGGACCTTGATTCCGGGTGTATCCTTGATCTCAGTTTTGACATGGTGGTCCTGGCGCAAGGGCTTACCCCCCCTGACGGGCTTGTGGAATTTGCCCAGAAGATGAACCTGTCCCGCAGTGAGGACGGATTCTTGATGGAAGGGCATCCGAAGTTGCGTCCTGCTGAGACTGCAATTGACGGGATTTATCTCGCAGGATGCGTACAGTTCCCTAAGGATATCCCGGATAGCGTGGCCCAGGCAGGGGCAGCCGCGGCAGCGGCAGCGGTGACGTGTTCAAAAGAGAGCATTGAAATAGACCCGCTGGGCCCGGTGATTGACGATAATCTGTGCATTGGGTGTAAGCTTTGCGAGATGCTTTGCCCGTACGGCGCTATAAAGGTGGAGCTTACTGACAAAGGCCCTAAGGCGAAATCCGTTGAAGTGGCCTGCAAAGGCTGCGGTGTATGCGGCGCTTCCTGTTCCACTAAGGCAATTACCATGAAGCACTACACAGACAGCCAGCTTACTGCACAAGCCAAGGCCATCCTGGAGGTGGTCTAGTTGGCGCAGCAGGAAATGGGTGATACGAAGCAGGTTGAGCCTGCTATAGTTGGGTTTTTGTGTAACTGGTGTTCGTACGCAGGAGCGGATCTTGCAGGCACATCCAGATTGTCCTATCCCACCAACCTCCGGGTCATCAGGGT
>MTKW01001579.1_pt1 | contig 21621 bp, 18 predicted proteins | sample 1042761 | NCBI WGS metagenome assembly MTKW01 (sample SAMN06205366, study PRJNA360243) | anaerobic digester metagenome | biome: Wastewater treatment plant; feature: Anaerobic digester sludge; material: sludge; isolation source: anaerobic digester fed with sludge from wastewater treatment plant ... | reverse complement strand
GCTGAAGGTGAATTAAAAGCCATTCTTGGTTACACCGAAGACGAAGTCGTCAGTGGCGACATCATTGGTGATACCCACGGTGGTTTATTTGACGCAACCTTAACGAAAGTTATGGAAGTCGATGGTGAACAACTCGTTAAAGTAATGTTCTGGTATGACAATGAATATGGCTATACTTGCCAATACATCCGTCTTGCGCAAGAAGTTGCCAAAGTTCACGGCGTTAAATAATTTATTAATGATTTAAAGAAAGCGCCTTCGGGCGCTTTTTATCTAAAAAAGGAGAAAAAATATGGCTAAAATTATTAGAGATCTTAAATTAGCAAACAAAACAGTGTTAATTCGCTGTGACTTTAACGTGCCATTTAAAGGCGAAGTCATCAGTGATGATAACCGTATTAGAGCTGCTTTACCTACAATTAAGTTTGCGCTTGATTCTGGCGCAAAAGTAGTGCTTTTCTCACACCTTGGTAAAATTAAACATAAAGGAACCGAAGAAGAAGTTGAAGCCGCTAAAAAGAAAAATAATATGGTAATTGTCTTCCGCCGTCTAGCGGAAATTTTAGGTGAAGATAAAGTCTTCTTTAGCCCTGAAACTAGTGGCGAAGAAGTAAATAAGCGTGTTGCTTTACTTAAACCAGGACAAGTCTTACTCTTACAAAATACGCGTTACGAAAAAGGTGAAGAGAAAAATGACCCCGTTCTTAGTGAAAAGTGGGCAAGTTTCGCTGATGTCTTCGTGATGGACGCTTTTGGTAGTGCCCACCGCGCTCACGCTTCGACTGTCGGTGTTCCTGAACTCTTAAAAGCCCGCGGTAAAGAAGTTGCGCTTGGCTTTTTAGTCGAAAAAGAAGTCGAAGCACTTGGCCGTGTTGTTCATGTCGCTAAAAAAGACCGGCCTTATATTGCCGTTATTGGTGGCTTTAAAGTGAGTGACAAAATTAAAGTTATTGAAACTTTATTACAAAAATGTGACAAAGTATTAATTGGTGGGGCAATGGCTTACACTTTCCAAGTCGCTCAAGGTCATAATATCGGGATTTCACCGTTTGAACCTGAACAAGTCGACTTTGCAAAGAAATGTTTAGACACTGCTGGTGAGAAGATTTTATTACCAGTTGACGCTGTTGCCACTGATGCCTTCCAAGACTGGACAAAGAAAATAACGACAACGGATTCGAATATTCCTGATGGTTTTGAAGGGATGGATATTGGGCCAAAAACACAAAAATTATTTGCGGATGAATTAAGCAAAGCCAAAATGATTTTCTGGAACGGACCAATGGGTGTCTTTGAACAAAAAGATTTTGAAGCTGGTACACGCGCTGTGTGCGAAGCTGTGAGTAAATTAAAAGGAGCATTCACTGTCATTGGTGGTGGTGATAGTGCAGCCGCCGTCGCGCAATTTGGTTATAAGGATTACTTTAGCCATGTAAGCACGGGTGGCGGAGCATCACTAGAAATGATTGAAAGTGATGGTCATTTACCAGGCATTGATGTGATTGGATAATATGCGGAAGAAATTACTTGTTGGCAACTGGAAGATGAATAAAACAATGGCGGAAACAGCAGTTTTCGCTCATGCTTCCTTTGAATTACTTAAAAATGCCAAAGCTAAAAATATTGATATTGGGGTCACCCCACCTTATTTATCACTGCAAACCTTATTAAATATTAATCCAAAGCTCATTATTGGTGCGCAAAATGTTCATCACCTTGAAAAAGGGGCTTACACTGGTGAAATTAGTATTCCAATGCTAAAAGAACTAGGTGTTAGTTGGTCACTTGTCGGTCACAGTGAAAGAAGGACGTACTTTAACGAAACAAATGAAAGCTGTAACTTAAAAGTCCTCGCTTTACTTGAAAATAATATGACACCACTATACTGTGTTGGTGAAACATTACAAGAATTTGAAAAAGGTGTGACAAAAGAAGTAATTAAAGCACAAATTGAAGTGGGGCTTAAAGGTGTTAAAGACGTTAAAGAAGTCGTGATTGCTTATGAACCAGTGTGGTCAATTGGCACTGGTAAAAATGCAAGTAAAGAAATTGCAGAAGACATCTGCGCTTATATCCGTGAATTATTACGCGCTAAATACGGCGGTGACGCTGATTTAGTACGAATTCTTTACGGCGGCTCAGTTAAACCTAACAACATTAAAGAATATATGGCGATGCCAAATATTGATGGTGCCCTCGTTGGCGGTGCCTCGCTTAGTGTTGAAAGTTACGCTGAACTTATTAATAATATGTAGTGTTATCTACATAAAGCAAATTACAGGGGACCAAGAAAATGGTTCCCTTTTTAAATAGCGACTTTTGAGGTCGAAAAATAATATACAGTAGTTAAAGATGATGAAAATGTGATTTATAAAAAGAGGATAGCGTATATAAAACTCATGATAAAATTACATTATATTTTTTAAGTCACTTGTTTATATGTAGTGGTCAATGATTATTCGATCAAATGGTGACGCTATTCTTTAGCGTAAGGGAGAAACTATGTGCAGACGGATAATACTAATAAAATTGCTTACGTAAGTTTAGTCATGTTACTTGCGCTAGGATTAAAAGCAAGTATACCCAAGAAAGAATTCATGGCAAACGACCATTTTATATTTGAAATCAATCACAGAGATAAATATGCAACGGCAATTGAATTAACCGAGGCCGGAAAAGAACAAGAAGTTTTGGTTGTGCCTCCAAGCATTAGAGGTTTTCCAGTTCGGTATATAGGAAAACCAAAACGATTTTTTCAACCCTTAGATATTAATGCACTGAAGTTAACAGATAAGCAAATAAAGATTTATCTTCCATATTCCTTGCGTGGGCAAATGTGGTTAGCGTCAGTGAGGACTGTCGAAGCTATCCTTGCTTTGGCTAATCTAGATGACTTTGATAAGGTATTAACTATTAATTCATTTCCTGAAATTAAATTACATTATCTAAACGGGAAAAATAAACTTAATACTTTCTACATGTATAATTTTGAATCTTCCCTAAATGAAGGCTATTACTTTATGGATTATATTAATGGTAGTAATCCTTATGTCATACCTTCTGACCCTGTTCGTAAAGGATACACTTTTGCGGGATGGTATTATCAGAAAGAATGCGCTACTTTGTGGAATAACGAGGTGCCTAAGTCAGAAAGTGAATCGTTAACGCTTTTTGCTAAGTGGATTTAACTAAACTAAGAGATGCTGATTTAGATGCAGTGGTAAACTTGATATTCAAGAAAAAAATATACAATTACAACAGGGAGGAAACAATAATGAAAAATAAAAAGAAATTGTTTTGGTTAATATTACCGTTTACTTTAATTATGTTTGCTCTTTTGTTTCTGCGCTATCCTATTATGCCGACAAACGGGACATATAAAGTTTTTCATTCACCAAAGAAACATGTTGAAAATGTAACAACGCTTATCCATCAAAAGAAGGACACAATCGATGTTGAGTGGGAAGATGTTGAAGTAACACCACTTTACAACTACAAAGATAACTTCAATTATTTATTAGTGGATCTGTACCCCCAAGGATTTACTATTTTAAAAGTAATCCGCACTAGTCCGTTTAGTGTTAAAGCTAGTCAATATGCAATGCCTAGTGTTTATGGTCGTCATTATTACTATAGTGATGAAGATACTTCACCACAATACACTAGTATTTATGCTGAACGTGATGTTAAAAATGAAAAATTATATTTGTTACAAGTTAAAAATTCGCATGGACATGGTCATATTCCTGCAATTAAAGGTGATAATTGTTATATCAATCTATTAACTTTAGAAGAAATACCACTTAATTATTATGAAATAGATGAACCTTATGCTATGTATGAATGGTGGTTTGCATATATGGTTGCTTTTCGCTTTTAATACAATAATAGTGTTTCACAATATTATTTATTTAATATTTCTTTAATCGCATATATCGCTACATCGTAGCTTATATCATTTTGCGCATAGAGTTCTATAATCTTATTAAGTTCTGGGGTTGTAGGAGCGCCACCTAATGAATTAATAATTTGTCCAATTTGTAAAACTTTTTCCTTATTTTCTTCGTTGGGCAATTTAACTTCAAAGGGGATGCCGCGCGTTTTAATAATTTGCGCTAAATATAAATCAATAGCGCTAGAAAGATTAAGCCCTAGTTTATTTAAAATTGTTTCGGCTTCGTTTTTAATATCACTATTCACTCTTACATTTATATTTGTGTCTTTTAACATCGTTTCTATCAAATTTATTTTACTAATATGTATTAACATTGTCAATACAGAGTCTGATTTTAAGGGTTAAAATTAATATAAAAACCCCATAAAATGCGACTTTAATGGTTTAAATTACAAAAAGTGAAAATTATATATCATATTATTTGAATCACACTTTAAGTTGTGGTTTAATATGTCAAGTGTCCGCCCTGGAGCGGCTCCATCATAACTAGAAAAAAGTTGTAAAAAATGAGCATATTGTTGACACAACTTTAAAATGATGGTATTATATGAAAGCGCTATATTCCCCGAGAGTATATTACTTCGTAATAAAGGGGATGCGAAGCGCTCTTGATCTTTGAAAACTGAACAGATGTACAAATAAACAACGTCAATTTTTTATTGAATCAATACTTTTGAACTTTAATATTATGAACTAGGATAAACACATTAAATTTAATTAATAACTATATTTATTGAGAGTTTGATCCTGGCTCAGGATGAACGCTGGCGGCGTGCCTAATACATGCAAGTCGAACGAGGTTAGATTCGTCTAACCTAGTGGCGAACGGGTGAGTAACACGTAGGTAACCTGCCCTTCAGTTGGGAATACCTAGAGGAAACTTTAGTTAATACCGAATAATTACGAGGAAGGCATCTTCCTTTTATAAAAGTAGCAATTGCTACGCTGATGGATGGACCTGCGGCGCATTAGCTAGTTGGTAGGGTAACGGCCTACCAAGGCTCGGATGCGTAGCCGACCTGAGAGGGTGATCGGCCACAATGGGACTGAGACACGGCCCATACTCCTACGGGAGGCAGCAGTAGGGAGTTTTCGGCAATGGGGGGAACCCTGACCGAGCAACGCCGCGTGAACGATGAAGGTCTTCGGATCGTAAAGTTCTGTTGTAGCTAGGGAAAGCACGGGAGAGTGGAAAGCTCTCGTTTTGACCCAACTACCAGAAAGCCACGGCTAACTACGTGCCAGCAGCCGCGGTAATACGTAGGTGGCAAGCGTTATCCGGAATTATTGGGCGTAAAGAGTGAGCAGGCGGCCGTTTAAGTCTGAAGTCAAATGCAGTGGCTTAACCACTGTCCGCTTTGGAAACTGGATGGCTAGAGTACGAGAGAAGTAAGCGGAATTCCATGTGTAGCGGTGAAATGCGTAGATATATGGAGGAACACCAGAGGCGAAGGCGGCTTACTAGATCGATACTGACGCTCAGTCACGAAAGCGTGGGTAGCAAATAGGATTAGATACCCTAGTAGTCCACGCCGTAAACGATGAGAACTAGGTGTAGGGCCAAACCCTGTGCCGAAGCTAACGCATTAAGTTCTCCGCCTGGGGAGTACGTTCGCAAGAATGAAACTTAAAGGAATTGACGGGGGCCCGCACAAGCAGTGGAGCATGTGGTTTAATTCGAAGCTACGCGAAGAACCTTACCAGGGCTTGACATAGTGTCTAAGACTCTAGAGATAGAGGGATAATAGGTACATACAGGTGGTGCATGGTTGTCGTCAGCTCGTGTCGTGAGATGTTAGGTTAAGTCCTCCAACGAGCGCAACCCTTGTCCTTAGTTGCCAGCATTTAGTTGGGGACTCTAGGGAGACCGCCGGCGTAAGCCGGAGGAAGGTGGGGATGACGTCAAATCATCATGCTCTTTATGTCCTGGGCGACACACGTGCTACAATGGTCGGTACAATGAGATGCAAAATCGCGAGGTAGAGCAAATCTATAAAGCCGATCTCAGTTCGGATTGGAGTCTGCAACTCGACTCCATGAAGTCGGAATTGCTAGTAATCGCAAATCAGCCATGTTGCGGTGAATACGTTCCCGGGCCTTGTACACACCGCCCGTCAAACCATGAGAGCTGGTAATACTCGAAGTCGGTGTCCTAACCCGTAAGGGAGGGAGCCGCCTAAGGTAGGACTAGTGATTGGGGTTAAGTCGTAACAAGGTATCCCTACGGGAACGTGGGGATGGATCACCTCCTTTCTAAGGAAAAATTAAAGTGTCGAANNTTATGCGTATATCTGTTTAGTTTTGAGAGGTTAAGTCTCTCAATTGCTCTTTGAAAACTGAATATTATTAATAGATAACATGTTCTTTCTGTTATGGTCGTGATTTCACCAATTATGGTTAGATTACGAACAAAACGAAACAAAAGAAAAAACCAAGATTTAACAAACGCAACATTTATTAACAACAAATTTAGAAAAATTAAGTTACTAAGGGCGTACAGTGAATGCCTTGGCACTAGAAGGCGATGAAGGACGCGACTACCTGCGAAAAGCGACGGCGAGCTGGATGTAAGCTGTGAACCGTCGATGTCCGAATGGGGAAACCTAATATGAGTTATGTCATATTGTTATGCAGTGAATACATAGCTGCATTGAACGCAACACCTAGGGAATTGAAACATCTTAGTACCTAGAGGAAAAGAAAGAGAATTCGATTCCGTCAGTAGCGGCGAGCGAAAGCGGAACAGCCCAAACCACTCTTAGGAGTGGGGTTACGGAGCGCAACATGTGAGCGTTATATTCCAGATGAATGGCATTGAAAGGCCAACCAAAGAAGGTGCAAGTCCTGTAATTATACGAATGTAACCCGCTAGCGATTTCCAGAGTACGGCGAGGCACGTGGAACCTTGTCGGAAGTTACGCAGACCACTGCGAAAGGCTAAATACTAACTAGTGACCGATAGTGAACCAGTACCGTGAGGGAAAGGTGAAAAGAACCCCGGGAGGGGAGTGAAATAGAACCTGAAACTGTATGCTTACAAGAAGTCAGAGCCCGTTAACGGGTGATGGCGTGCCTTTTGAAGAATGAACCGGCGAGTTATGGTTATCATGCAAGGTTAAGTGGAAGACACGGAGCCGTAGTGAAAGCGAGCCTTAATAGGGCGATAGTATGATGACATAGACCCGAAACGTGACGATCTATCCATGGCCAGGTTGAAGGTGGAGTAACATCCACTGGAGGACCGAACCGACGTTCGTTGAAACGCCCGCGGATGAGCTGTGGATAGCGGAGAAATTCCAATCGAGTTACGTAATAGCTGGTTCTCCCCGAAATAGCTTTAGGGCTAGCGTCTAATATAAGCAGTGGAGGTAGAGCACTGAATGTGTGATGGCCGTGTCGAACGGTACTGATCATAATCAAACTCCGAATGCCATTGTGGTGAGTTAGGCAGTCAGACTGTGGGGGATAAGCTCCATGGTCGAGAGGGAAACAGCCCAGACCGTCAATTAAGGTCCCTAAGTTTATGCTAAGTGTGAAAGGATGTGGAGACGCACAAACAGCTAGGATGTTGGCTTAGAAGCAGCCACCATTTAAAGAAAGCGTAACAGCTCACTAGTCGAGTATCTCTGCGCCGAAGATTTACCGGGGCTAAGCATAACACCGAAGTTACGGATTAATATCTAAGGTATTAGTGGTAGGGGAGCGTTCCATGGGCATTGAAGCCATACCGTAAGGAGTGGTGGAGCGCATGGAAGTGAGAATGCCGGTGTGAGTAACGATTGTAGGTGAGAATCCTACACACCGATAGACTAAGGTTTCCTGGGCAAGGTTCGTCCTCCCAGGGTTAGTCGGGACCTAAGGCGAGGCCGAAAGGCGTAGTCGATGGACAGCAGGTTGATATTCCTGCACCTGTATATGTGCGATGTAGTGACAGAGGAGGTTAACTTATGCCGGTTATTGGATTCCGGTTGGCAAGTAGGAGCCGGGGAATAGGCAAATCCGTTCCCCACATAGGCAAAGACTTGACGGGACTGAATGGGGCAACCCTAGTAAGGAAGTAAGTGACACCAACTCTCAAGAAAAGCTGCTAGCTTAAGCATATATGGCCCGTACCGAGAACGGACACACGTAGTCAAGAAGAGAATTCTAAGGTGAGCGAGATAACTGTTGTTAAGGAACTCTGCAAAATAGCTTCGTACGTTCGCAAGAAGAAGCGCTCACGCGAGTGAGCCGCAGTGAAGAGGCCCAAGTAACTGTTTAGCAAAAACACAGCTCTATGCGAAGTCGTAAGACGATGTATATGGGGTGATGCCTGCCCAGTGCTGGAAGGTTAAAAGGAGAGGTTAGTCGCAAGGCGAAGCTTTGAATTGAAGCCCCAGTGAACGGCGGCCGTAACTATAACGGTCCTAAGGTAGCGAAATTCCTTGTCAGGTAAGTTCTGACCTGCACGAATGGTATAATAATTTGGGCGCTGTCTCAACAGCAGACTCGGTGAAATCTTAATGCCTGTGAAGATGCAGGCTACCCGCGACTAGACGGGAAGACCCCATGGAGCTTTACTGTAACTTAATATTGAGTAATTGTGGTTCATGCACAGGATAGGTGGGAGGCGATGAAGCCGGACCTTTGGGTTCGGGGGAGCCATCCTTGGGATACCACTCTTGAATCATGATTATTCTAACCTACGATCATTACGGGTCGGGGGACAGTGTTAGGCGGGCAGTTTGACTGGGGCGGTCGCCTCCCAAACAGTAACGGAGGCGCCCCAAGGTACCCTCAGTATGGTTGGAAATCATACATTGAGTGCAAAGGCATAAGGGTGCTTGACTGCGAGACCAACAAGTCGAGCAGGGACGAAAGTCGGGCTTAGTGATCCGGCGGTTCCGAGTGGAAGGGCCGTCGCTCAACGGATAAAAGCTACCCTGGGGATAACAGGCTTATTGCGTCCAAGAGTTCACATCGACGACGCAGTTTGGCACCTCGATGTCGGCTCATCACATCCTGGAGGGGAAGTCCCTTCCAAGGGTTGGGCTGTTCGCCCATTAAAGTGGTACGCGAGCTGGGTTCAAAACGTCGTGAGACAGTTTGGTCCCTATCTGTCGTGGGCGTAGGAAGTTTGAAAGGACCTGTTCTTAGTACGAGAGGACCGGAATGGACACAGCAATGGTTCACCAGTTGTCACGCCAGTGGCATCGCTGGGTAGCTACCTGTGGAATAGATAAACGCTGAAAGCATCTAAGCGTGAAGCTAACCTTAAGATGAGACTTCCCATTCGCAAGAAGTAAGACCCCTAGAAAGCGACTAGGTTGATAGGTCGGAAATGTAAGTACAGCGATGTATTCAGTTGACCGATACTAATAGGTCGAGGACTTAATATTTCTATGTTAATGAATTGCGCCAATTAAATATTGCTAAAACGAAAGACATGTACATCGAAAAATAGTATTCAGTTTTCAGAGAGTAATCTCTGGCCTGGTGACGATAGCGCAGTGGACACACCTGTTCCCATCTCGAACACAGAAGTTAAGCACTGCATCGGCGATGGTACCCGTATGGGGAGAGTAGCAAGTTGCCAGGTTTTTTTATGCCCCCTTGCAGGTAAAGTAGTGATGATACATGAACAATTTGACTTACTGTTCACTAAAAACCGTTATATTTTTGAAAAAAATATAAAAAAATGTGACGGAAAAATACTTAATAATAGGTTATTTTGTTGAGTGAACGTTCATGTTGTAGTATAATATCACTACGAGGCGAACCTCATGTCCTTTTTCGAAAGCCTCGTAAACAAATATTATGGAAACAAAAAACAAAACTCCGTTTGGAGGAATTACTATTAGTGAAGAAGCAATCGCGAGCGCAGCTGTTGACGCGGCGACGTCGTGTTATGGCGTAATTGGGATTGCAAATCAACCGCCGAAGTCATGGCTTCGCGAGATTTTTAATGTTGATCCAGAGCCTGGTGTCGTTGTTAAAAAAGTAAGTGGCAGCTGGCATGTTTCCTTATATTTAAATGTAATGTACGGATTAAAATTAACAGAAATTATTACATCGGTACAAGACCAAGTCAAATACTCATTAGAGAAGACTTTTGACATCAAATTTAAAGCGATTAATATCTATATTGTCGGCGTTGAGGAACGCTAAAGAGGAGTTTGTGGAATGAAAGAAATTAATGGAATTACACTGAAGGAAATGTTCATCTCCGGGGCAAACCACTTATATAACAATTACCCGGCGATTGATGCTTTAAACGTTTTCCCTGTGCCTGATGGTGACACGGGACTTAATATGAATTTAACTGTCTCAAGTGGGGCAAAAGAAATATCAAACTTAAATGATACGAATGTCTATCGTATCGCCCGCGCCTTTAGTAAAGGGCTCTTAATGGGGGCACGCGGTAATAGTGGTGTGATTACTAGCCAAATTTTCCGCGGGTTCGCTAATGGGCTTGAAGGTAAAGAAACAATGAACGCTGTCCAATTTGGTGAAGCAATGTTAGTCGGTAAAGATGTCGCTTACAAAGCGGTTATGCGTCCTGTTGAAGGCACAATGCTCACCGTTATTCGTGAAGCGGCTGAAGTGTTAAACGAAAAAGCTAAGCCTAATTGGTCAATTGTTAAAGCGCTTGAAGTAATGGTTGCGGAAGCTAAAGCAAGTTTAGAGCGTACCCCTGATTTATTACCAGTTTTAAAAGAAGTTGGCGTCGTCGATAGTGGTGGCGCTGGGGTTGTGGCCATTTTAGAAGGAATGCTTGCGGCCATTACTACCGGTATTATTCAAAAAGAAAGTGCAACCGCAACGGAAGTTGTACCGCAATATGAAATGGCGGGAGCGCGGATCACTGGTGAAGAGGAATACGGTTACTGTACTGAATTTATCTTACGAATTGGCGCTGGTGAAGAAGTAAAGAAAACATTTAATGAAGAGCGTTTTGCAAGCGTCTTAAATTCACAAGGTAACTCAATTGTGATGGTACGCGACGAAGATATCTTAAAAGTGCACATTCATACTTTAAGACCAGGGACAACTTTAACTTATGCGCAACAATTTGGGGAATTTGTCACGCTTAAAATTGAAAATATGACGGAACAACATACGCACATAAGTGATCACGGCAAAGATTATTTTAACACTAATCCGCAAGTGACTAGTGCAAGCATGGAAATGAAAGACTACGCTTTAATTTCTGTCGCTAGTGGTGAAGGATTAAGTGATTTATTTAAAGAATATCGTGTAGATTATGTAGTTAAGGGCGGACAAACAATGAATCCGTCAACCGAAGACTTTTTAGCAGCAATCAAAAAGGTGCATGCTAAGACTGTTTTCATCTTACCTAATAACGGTAACATCATTTTAGCGGCAACCCAAGCTGCTGAAGTCACTAATGAAGAAGGTGTTGTTAATGTTCACGTTATTCCAAGTAAAACAATCCCGCAAGGCTTAGTCGCAGCGATGAACTTTAACCCTGAAGTTGATACTGAACATAACATTGAAATAATGACTGAAGCACTTGACGCTGTTGAAACTGGACAAATTACCTTTGCAATTAAAGATACATCAATTGATGGTGTTGAAGTTAAAAAAGATTATTATATGGGTTTACAAGGTAAAAAGATTCTCTGTTCCTTACCTGATAAATTTGATGCCCTTCGCGAACTCCTTGCTGGCATGATTGATGAATTAACAGCAATTGTGACGATAATTTACGGTGAAGATGTTGAAGAGAGCGCCGCAGAAGAATTACTTGCGGAACTTGAAGAAAAATATTCGGCAGTTGACTTTGAATTAGTAAATGGCGGCCAACCTGTATATTCGTTTATCGTCGGTCTCGAGTAGAGGTAGCGATGGCGAAAATAAGTAATTCATCACGAATTATTAATGCATTAGCAAAATATGACATCCACACATTTAGGGATGTCATTTTTCATTTACCGCGTCGTTATTTAGATATGTCGTACACTGATGAATTTAAGATGAACACGAATGAAAAAGTGACACTTAAATTAAAAGTAACGAGTGCACCACTTTTAATTAAACCGCAAAGAGTGGCGATTATTCGTTTCACCGCTGTTAGTGAAAGTGGCGCAACTTATAAAATTGTTGCCTACAACCAACGCTATATATTAAACGCCGTCAAAATAGGTGACTTAATCACGGTATACGGCACAATTAATTTGCGACTTTTAGAACTAACAGTTATTAAACTCTTTCCGCGGGTGCTAAGCGAAGAAGAACAGCTGAGTCCACTCTATAGTTTACCAAGTGAAGTAGGCAATCATGAGTTTATAAGAATCGTGCAAAAAGCACTTAAAATAGAAAGTGTAACTTCGCGTGTTCCGCGCCCTTTAGCCGACAAAAACGGCTTAATTTCGCTAAATGATGCCTTAAAACGTGTGCATAATCCGCGTGACTTAAATGATGTCTTTGAAGGACTTAAAGCACTTAAATACGAAGAAGGATTAGAATATTTTATTAAGCTTTTACTTATTAAAAGGGCAAATAGCGAATTAACTAATTCAAAGAAAACAATTGTTAATTTAAAAGACGCAAATGAATTTGTTAAAAGACTACCATTTAAGTTAACGAAAGATCAACTAACTGCCGTGCGAGAAATTGGTTACGATATGAATAAAGAAACACTGATGTATCGTTTGCTTCAGGGTGATGTTGGGAGCGGTAAAACAGTTGTGAGTTTTGTCGCACTCTATATTAATTACTTGCGTGGAGCCCAAGGTGTCTTACTTGCGCCAACGGAAAGTTTAGCGAAACAGCATTATGAAACGCTCCTTTCATTCTTTAAGGATTTTGATTTACGAATCGAATTACTAATTGGGGCTTTAACGCCAAGTGTTAAAACCAAATTAAAAGAAGATATCCAACATGGGTTAGTCGATATTGTCGTTGGTACCCACGCTTTATTTAGTGAAGATGTCTTTTATCCTAAACTTGAACTCGTGGTCATTGATGAACAACATAAATTTGGCGTTAACCAGCGGAATACACTATTAAACAAAGGCGAAAAGGCTGATTTACTCTTACTTAGCGCGACACCGATACCGCGCACACTTGCAAATGTAATTTATGGCGATATGGATATTTCAACAATTGAAAGTTTTCCGCATACTGGGCGACAAGTGAATACCATTATTACGACAAGTGCGTCTAAAAATGTGATACCGCTTATTGACAAAACACTCTCGGAAAATAGACAAGTTTATATAGTCGCACCGAAGATTAGTTTCGGTGATAAAACAAATGTTTTAGCGCTTTACGAGCGTTTTTCAGCGCGCTACCCACATTTAGTGGGTATGCTTCACGGCGAGCTTGCAAGCGAAGAAAAAGACGCGGCGCTCTTAAACTTTAAAAGTGGTGTAACACCAATCTTAGTGTCAACGACAGTCGTTGAAGTCGGGATTGATGTGAAGAGTGCGGGACTTATGATAATTTACGAACCACATAGTTTTGGACTTAGTTCATTGCATCAACTTCGAGGCAGAATTGGCCGCGACGGGAAAAGGGCAACACTTTGTTTAGTGAGTGAGGAAGAAGATAATTATAAACTTGAAGAGTTTGCAAGAGAAGATAACGGCTTCAAAATAGCAGAACTTGATTTAGCACTCCGCGGGCCTGGTGAATTAACGGGAGAGAAGCAAAGCGGGATGCCTAGCTTTATGTATCTTAATGTTATTAAGGATTTAAAACTAATTACTATCATTAAAGAAGATGCGTTGGAAGTTATTAATAACCCGACAAATCCGCATTATTTTCCGCTTTTAAAAGTAATTAATGATGCTTTAGAAAAAGACTAATATAAATATCTGTCTAATATTTTTGCAGGAACATACACTTTTAATCAATAGGAATTATAGTTACTTTTTCATTGTTTTAAGTCACAAAATACGAAATTGTCGTCTCATTATAAAGGTTATTTTTAATTTGACTTTCAAGATTTAAAAAAANNTGGTTATTTTTAATAAGGAGATAACGACTATGAAACTTGTAATTGAAATGATGGGTGGCGATTACGGATTTGAAAGCACAATCCCAGCGCTTATCCAGTTTAAAAAAGATTATCCAGAAGTTGAACTTTTTGCTGTGGGTCGCAAAGAAGATTTAGCGCCAGTTGCGGATTACGCAACGATTGTTGATGCGCGTGATGTTGTTAAAATTGATGCGACACCGCTTGAAGTGTTACGCGCAAAAGAAAGTTCGCTTTTAAAAGCAATTAATACGGTAATAGAAGAAAAGGCTGATGCGCTTATTAGTGCAGGCGGAACAGGCCCATATTTAAGTGCGGCAACGCTTAAACTTAAATTAATTGAAGGTGTTGAACGGGCCGCCATTTTAGCGCCCTTCCCAACGAAAATAAAAGGCAAACAAGTCGCAATTCTTGATATTGGGGCAAGTAACGAAAATACTGCGAGTCACTTATATCAATTTGCCCTAATGGGACAACAATACGCTAGAGCGGTATTTGGAGTAGAAGCACCAAAAACTTATTTATTAAGTAACGGAACTGAAGACACCAAAGGTTCACCTTTAGTGCTTGAAGCTTTTAAACTTTATAAAGAAAAAGAATTACCTTACTTTATGGGTCAAATGGAAGCACGAGACGCGTTAAATGGCGAGGCTGATGTTGTGATAGCAGACGGCTTTACTGGAAATGTGTTACTTAAATCAATTGAAGGAACCGCAAAAGTCTTAATGGACAGTGTAAAAGGCGCTTTTAAACGAAACTTATTTTCTAAATTAGGATATCTCTTTGCAAGAAAAGGTTTCAAAAACATGGCAGAAACCTTTGATTATAAAAATACAGGTGGAGCGATTTTAATTGGTGTTAATAATGTTGTCGTTAAAGCACATGGTAATAGTGATCCACGCGGCTTTTATAGCGCTATTCTTGTTGGTTACAAAATGGCCAAAGCTGATATTGTGAATAAAGTACGTGAAGGGTTAAAAAATGTCGAAACTAAATAGTCTTTTTACTAAATTAGGGATTACGCCAAGTAATGAGGGACTCTTTGAAGAAGCGTTAACGCATTCTAGTTATAAAACAAAAGACAAAGACGCGCATGACTATGAAAGGCTTGAGTTTTTAGGTGACGCTGTTTTAAATATGCTGATTGCTAGTGCGATTTATAAAAGTCATCCTGATAAAAAACAAGGTGAATTAACGAATATGCGGAAAAACTTTGTGCGCACACAAACGCTAGCTACTTTAGGACGCAAATTAGAATTAGAACGCTATATTAGAACTGGTAAATCAATTACACCGCAAGACTTATATAGTAACGATAAATATTTTGAAGACGTTTTTGAGGCATTAATCGGTGCGATGTATCTTGATCAAGGGCTAAAAGTAACGGAAGACTTTATTTTAAGAATGTTAGGCAGTGCGATTGAGCAATATGACTTTAATCAAATTTTTGATTACATTAGTACGCTACAAGAATTCATGCAGGCTGATAAAAGGGGATTACCACAATACATCACTGAACCTTCGGGTTACGATAATAAAGAAGAAGCCTTTATTTCAACAGTGACATATGACGGGATTATTCTTGGGTGTGGCTACGGCGCAAATAGTAAAGAAGCCGAACAAAATGCAGCAAAGAATGCTTTAGAAAAGGTGGCGCGGTAAGATGGGATTAATTTCATTTTTAAAAAAGAAGTTTGGTGGGAAGAAAAACGAAACCACCGATAAATATGTTGTCGGTCTAGAAAAAAGTAAGGCGAACTTTTCTAGTAAACTAAAACGCTTAGCAAAACGCTATGAAAAAGTAACGGAAGAATATTATGAACACTTACTTGAAATCTTAATTGGCGCAGATGTTGGTGTTACTTTAACTTATGAAATTATTGAAGCAACAAAAGAAGAAGCACTGCTTAATAATTTAACTGACCCTGAAGCTATTAATGACCTTTTAGTCGATAAGATGTTTATTGGTTACTTAAAGCAGGGGGAAGACATAGTTAACGAAATTCAGTTTGCAGACAATGGTCCAACCGTGTTACTTGTGGTTGGTGTTAACGGCAGCGGGAAAACAACATCAATTGCTAAACTAGCGCATCGCTATAAAAAAGAAGGAAAAAAAGTTTTATTAGTTGCAGGCGATACCTTCCGCGCTGGTGCGGTTGCACAACTTGAAGTATGGGCAAAGCGCCTTGATGTCCCGATTGTGACAGGAAAACCAAACGCTGATCCCGCAAGTGTTGCTTATGAGGGAGTCGCAGAAGGGAAGAAAATTAACGCTGATTTAATTATTATTGATACTGCGGGTCGCTTACAAACTAAGGTGAACTTAATGGCAGAATTAAGCAAGATTCGCCGGGTTATTGGTGACCAAATAGAAAATGCTCCGCATGAAGTATTTTTGATTATTGATGCGACAACTGGACAAAACGGAGTGCTGCAAGCTAAAGCATTTGCCGAAGCAACTGGGCTTACTGGTGTTGTTATTACAAAGATGGATGGCACTAGTAAGGGCGGAATAATTTTAGCGATTAGAGATGAAATTGGTGTGCCAGTACGCTTTATTGGCTTAGGCGAAAAAATGGAAGACTTAGATGAATTTGATTTAGAAAAATATTTATATGGCTTATGCCTAGGGGCGGACGAATAATGGTTGTTATTTCCTTACTTAGTTTAGTAGTGTCTTTTCTTGTGTTTATGGGAGTGCGCTTTGCGGTATATTCGCTTAATCCTTCAAACTATTTGTTCGCGGATATTTTAATTATTATCATTGGTAGTTTTATTGTTAGTCTTATCTTTGCCATTCGCCAATTTCGATATATGGGAAGAGATAAATGGCGCTCACAATTCTTTCACAGTTTTGTGCTTCGTACATTCTTAATTAATTTTGCGATTATCTTTATAATTTCGTTACTCTGGTCTTGGTGATAAAAATGGATGAATTAAAAGAGTATATGTATATTAATGAGTTATTACTAATTTATGGTAAAACACTCACAAAACGACAACTAAAGATTATGGAAAGCTATTACAAATATAATCTTGGTGTCCAAGAAATAGCAGAAGAATTAAACATCACTAAAGCAGCGGTGAGCGATGCGATTAAAGTATCCACTAAACACTTAGAAAATTTAGAAAGTATTGTGGGGCATTACGCTTATCGCCAACAAGTGGAAGCACTGCACGAAGAAATAAAAAACACTTCAACATTACAAGAAGTTAAAGAACTCTTAAGTAAGGAGGAAGATGATGGCATTTGAATCATTAACCGAACGATTTAGTAAAATATTAAAAAAAGTCCGCGGTCAATCGCGTCTTACCGAAAAAAATATGGACGAGATGCTCCAAGAAGTGCGGATTGCCCTTTTTGAAGCGGATGTTAATTTTAAAGTTGTAAAAGAATTCGTTAATAATATTAAAGAAAAAGCACTAGGCACGAAAGTTTATGACACACTTAACCCTGGTCAAATGGTCGTAAAAATTGTTAACGATGAATTAGTGGAACTTTTAGGGAGCACTGATACTGAACTAATTTTTGAAAAAAATAAACCAACAATTATTATGCTTGTTGGTCTTCAAGGAACTGGTAAAACAACGACCGCTGGTAAATTAGCGCTGCATTTTAAAAAGAAAATGAATAAAAGAGTGTTACTTGCTGCAGCAGATGTCTATCGACCAGCGGCAATTGATCAACTTGATACACTAGCGAAACAAGTCGGTGTTGATATTGTTAATTTAGGTGATAAAGTTAGTCCNNAGCAGTGACACCAACGGAAATTTTATTACTTGTTGACGCCATGAGCGGACAAGACGCGGTAAACACTGCTTTATCCTTTAATGAGAAGTTAGGGCTTACGGGAGCGATTATGTCTAAACTTGATAGCGACGCTCGTGGTGGGGCGGCTTTATCAATTAAACATTTAACTGGTGTACCAATTAAATTCGCTGGTGTTGGTGAAACGCTAGAAGACTTAGATATTTTCTATCCTGACCGGATGGCGGACCGTATCCTTGGGATGGGGGACGTTTTAACGCTCGTTGAAAAAGCACAGCAACAACTTGATGAAAAGACAGTGAAAAAAACAACGCGCAAGATTATGGAAGGCGAGTTTGATTTAAATGATATGCTCGAACAAATGAAACAAGTACAAAAATTAGGAAAACTCGGGGGGATTTTAAAATTAATCCCAGGCATGCCTAAAATTACTCCTGAACAACAAGAACTTGCCGAACGCGAAATGAAGCTCTTTGAAGTTATTATTAACTCAATGACGCCAGAAGAAAGAAGTAACCCCGCTATTTTGCGGAATAGTCGTAAAGTAAGAATCGCTAAAGGCAGTGGCACGAGTAATCAAGAGATTAATAAAGTGATTAAGAAATATGAACAAATGAAACAAATGATGAAACAAATGAAGGGATATAAAAAAGGCGGACCAATGCCACCGGGATTCCCTGGAATGGGAAGGTAAAAAAAGAACACAAATACTGACACCAATAGAGGTGATTGAAGTTAACGTTCAATTAGAATATGCAGAAGAACTTATCGTGGAAAAAGATACATTTACGATTAAAATTTAGTTTTAACAATGGAAATTTGTGAAAAAATGAATAATTGTATTTAATGATGTAATGGCCTTTGCTGTCATTAACGCATCCTTTACAATATGTGCAATATTTTTTTGCTGAAACAAAAAGTCTTGATTTAATTTATTAATAGTTAAATCCTTTGATTAGTTCATAATACTAGCGATTGTTATTGTGGGAGGACATCTACAATAAAAGTCTTTACTGCCAAATATACTTCTTCAAATGTCGGCTTACTCACTCCACCTGCAAAACGAAACTTTTCGTAAGAATGTTTTAAATCTTTTGTTCGGTTTAGAAATCCATCAAATTTACCTAACTCTTTCCCGTTATTTTTGAGCATACTTAAAACATCTTCACTATTAAAATCACAAACATGAGAAAGATAATATAAATCCACAAGATCTTTAATTCTCCGAAAGACCTTGTCTACAGAAATAACAGATAATTTATCCGCGATCATTTGCGACGGGATAACGCCTTTAAAACATAGTCCTGAAACCTCATAAATCTTTGTCTTAACCATTAGACGATTAACATCTATGTCCATGGTAAAAAGTAGTTCTCGAGATGACCTGTCTCTTAATTCAAATCCAGCAGACCTATTGTCCTAAAATAAGTAACATCGAGGTTAATCTTTGCTTTATCAAGCGCTTTTTGTAAGGATTCAGTAATTTGTTCCATTGTAGGTGTAGTTTTTCCATTCCAATTTGCGTCTATATCGACAGTGTGACGAGTATCTTTGGTATATCCAGACTCAAGTAGAAATGCTTTGAGCACCAACGAGCCTTTGAAACTTACTGGGATACCGCTGTCGTATATAGCTTTCATAACTTTATACATTAATTTTTCTTCATTTGAAATGTTCATCACTTTATCCTCTATTCTTCGTGATATTCAATTGCGTCACTAACGAGCCTTTCAAACCTTTCTTGATATTCTGGAGCAACAGCAATCCCATCAAGTTTCTCGTTATTTGTGAAGTAATAGCGACTAATAGCCTCAGTAATACCTTGCATATCTAAAATCTCTTCATTAGCGAAAGCATCAGTAATAGTTCTACTTAAATCTGTGTACTTTAAACCATTTTTACTTACTACAGCATAAGGACTTATAAAGTTACCATCGGTAGGAGTAGCGGCACCATTTTCATATTTATTTATAAGTGTTCGCGAAACATTTACTCCCTTAGCAAGCTCAGCTTGGGTATGACCTTGCGCTTTTCTTAATTTTTTGATTTTTTCTGAAATTGTCACTATGCTTCTCTCTTAATAAAAATCACTTTACTAGATTTTAAATAAATATTCATGTGAAACTATAGTGAAAAAAGTGAAAGATGATTGCTAGATGTAATAGTCCTTTTATCTAAACGCTATTTTCTGAATGATTAGAAGTGTAGATACCTACATTTTAGACCGCCTTTTTCCTACAAATTTATTATGATAATTACATTAACAACACTATCGTTTCATTATAATGATTACCATCTTTTAGTTATTTCCGCTAAATTTTCATTTAATAGAAAATCTTTTAAATTAATATAAAATATTCCATCCTTATCATAAAATGAACCAGTGTAGTTTTTGATAACTACTATTTTAATAAAGTTATCTTTTATTTTATTGAGTGGTCTTGTTTCTCTTTCTGTTGTTTTTAAATCATCTAAAGTTAGAACAGATTGGATATAGTATCGTTCATTTGCCCCTGTTACCATAAAATCAACTTCCAACTGTTTTTGTGTAAGTCTCCCATCTACTCGATAATTATCATGTACTATTCCAACATCTACTTTATACCCTCTTTTTATTAAATCTATATATATTATATTTTCCATGATGTGTCCTTGATCTTTTAGTGGAAAATTAAGCCTTGCATTTCTTAACCCGACATCAGTGTAATAGTATTTGTTATTGCTCTTATAATACCTTGCTCCACTTATGTCGTATCGATTAGCTTTTGATAATACAAATGCATCATCAAAATATTCTAAATATCGATCGACTGTAGCGCTAGATATTTTTATATTTTGCTCAGATAAAAATCGATTAGAAATTTTAGAAGGACTAATTAAAGAACCAACGCTAGACGATATAAAATCGAGAAGTGTGCCTAATATAAATGTATCATTTTGAATATTGTTTCTTTCTAAAACGTCTTTGATATAAGTTTCCTCAAAAAGGTATTTAAGATAATCTTTTTTAGCTTCTTCATTACGAAACTTAGTGTATATTTCTGGCATACCACCATACATAAAATAATTATCTAATAAATCCGGAGTGTTTCCAAAATGGTTATATAGTTCATTAAAAGATAGTGGAAGTAATCTTATTTGATGGGTTCTGCCTCTAAATTGGGTTAATATATCTTTAGATAACATTTTAGAGTTCGAACCAGTAATATATATATCTAAATTATCTAATTTTACAAACTCTAACATAAGGTCAACAAAAGTTATTATGTCTTTAGATTCAACATAAGGATTTTGCATTGGATGAACGTTTTGAATCTCATCAATGAAAAGATAATATTTTTTATTATCATCTTTTAGTCTTGCTTTAATGCTCGCATATAAAACATTTATATTCCTTAAATGTATATTTTCATACCCTTCCAAACTATATGCAATAATTTGATCTTCACTTATACCTTGGCTTAACAAATATTCTTTATATAGTTTAAATAATAGATAAGATTTACCACATCTTCGTAAACCAGTTATCACTTTAACTTTTCCGTTGCCTTTACTATTTATTAACTTATTAATATAGAAATCTCTTTTTATCATATTACTAACTCCTAAAATAAAGTCATAATGTTGACTGTTTTTCACGTGTATTTTAACATTGACGTCAAAAATAGTCAACAAGTTGATTGCTTTTAACATCATTTCGATACAAGAAAAGCAAGAATCCTTTTTAGTACCTTCGCCGCTAATTGCTCAATTAATTTAATTTTATATAATAATTACATAGTGATTCCACTTCGTTTAGCAGCTTAAAAAATGGTAATTTTAGTTCAATTATCGCGAAAAACCATATTTTCAGTCTTTTCATAATTAAAAAATGCATTAATAATTGTATCAAAACAGACTAAGCTAGATGGCATG
>MTKW01013284.1_pt1 | contig 21647 bp, 19 predicted proteins | sample 1042761 | NCBI WGS metagenome assembly MTKW01 (sample SAMN06205366, study PRJNA360243) | anaerobic digester metagenome | biome: Wastewater treatment plant; feature: Anaerobic digester sludge; material: sludge; isolation source: anaerobic digester fed with sludge from wastewater treatment plant ... | reverse complement strand
CTTTTATCTATCTACTTTCCATCCTTATATGAGATTTTAGAATAACAAGAACCGGCAGTACCTTTGACGAGCATAGTTAAATGTCTTAACAAAATACCGTTAAAAAAAATAGTCCGGCACAGGACGTGCCGGACAGGGAGAACTGAGCCAGGGATGCGAATTTTACCAACTACCTGGACTAGCCGTTTCCTCCATCTCATGAGTCTTTTGTCTACACATCAAATTTATTACGGCTTCTTGTGGAGCCTTACCCTCAAAGAGAACCTGATAAGCCTCTTCAGCTATAGGCATAGTCACACTATAACGTTTACTTAAAGCCATCGCAGATCTTGTGGCATTAACACCTTCAACCACCATACCCATTTCAGTCAGTACTTTATCTAAAGGTATTCCTTGGCCAATCCGAATACCAGCCCTTCTGTTACGACTATGCATACTGGTACAAGTTACAATTAAATCACCGATGCCTGCCAAGCCGGCAAAAGTGGCGGCACTTGCCCCCATAGCCACACCTAGTCGGGCTATCTCCACAATTCCCCTAGTCATTAAAGCAGCTTTCGTATTATCACCATGGCCAAGACCATCAGCGATCCCAGCACATAAAGCAATTACGTTTTTTAAAGTACCACCGATCTCTACTCCTACCAAATCTGGGTTAGTATAGACTCGGAAATTAGTCGCCATAAATAAATCCTGCACTGCTTCTGCAACTTCCCGCTTCTCGGCTGCGGCAACGACAGCAGTCGGAATTCCATTGCCAACCTCCTCAGCATGACTGGGGCCTGAGAGGGCACTAATCCGTTGAGTCTTAACCCCTACTTCTTCTTTTAATACTTCACTCATCCTTAATAAGCTGTCTATCTCTATACCCTTGGCCACATTGATAATCAAAGCATCATTCGGTATAAATTTCTTGGCTTCCTTGGCTACTGACCTTACTGCCTGTGAAGGCACAGCAAAAACAATTTTTTCCACTCCAGCACTTAAGGCTTCCTCTAAGTCAGCCGTAGCTATCAGGTTATCCGGTAGCTTTATACCAGGCAAGAACCGCTTGTTTTCCTTTTCAGTATTAAGATCAAGGACACCATCATTTATGAGACCCCACAGTTTCACCCGATTACCGTTTTGTGCCAATAAAACGGCTAAAGCCGTTCCCCAACTGCCGGCACCTAGAACTGTTACCTGTGACAAACCCTTTACCCCCTCTTACCCTCCGGTTTTCCAATACGGTTTTCCGTACCGTTACGAATTTTTTTGATATTAGAACGATGAAAATACACTACAAGAATAGCCCCTAATATCCCTAGAATAATCAATGGCAACGACTTATTGAAAATAATCATACTTATTGGAACACTTGAAGTAGCTATCATTGAACCTAATGAAACATAACGACTGATTAGCACCACAACAGCGAAGATAATCAAAGCAATAATTGAGCAGTCCGGTACAAGAACGAGCATAATACCTAAACCTGTAGCAACTCCTTTGCCACCTTTAAATCCGAAAAACAGCGGAAAACCATGGCCAAGTAGAGCCGCAACGCCCGCAATAACACCGGCTATTTCACCGCCTAAGTAAAGACCGATTAATACTGCTAGGTAGCCTTTTAAGGTATCACCAAGCATGACCAGAGCCGCTGGTCCTTTGCCTATTGTTCTCATCACATTGGTCATACCGGCATTGCCGCTACCATAGTCCCTGATATCTATTCCCTTAACAATTTTTGTAACAATTATCCCAAAGGAAATTGAGCCTAACAAATATCCTATAATTGCTCCAATAACAATGTTCAATTACAACACCTTCTTATGTCTCGCGTTTTCTAACCGTCATTCTAATCGGCGAACCCTCAAAACCAAAATTCCTTCGCAATGTATTCTCCAGATATCGCAGATATGAAAAATGCATTAACTCTGGATCATTGACAAAGAAAATAAAATTGGGAGGTTTAATACTGGCTTGAGTACAGTAAAGAATTTTTAGCCGCTTCCCTTTGTCTGTCGGTGGCGGAGTTTGTTGAACCGCATCAGCTATAGTATCATTCAAAACACTAGTACTGATTCGGATAGTTTGCTGTTCAGCTACAAAATTAACAATCTCCACGATCTTATGTACACGCTGTTTAGTCAAAGCAGAAACGTAAAGGATCGGAGCATATTGCATAAATCCTAGCTCTGTGCGAATTGATTGGTCGAATTTGTTCATTGTCTTGTCATCTTTTTCAATCAAATCCCATTTGTTGACAATCAATACAGTGCCTTTACCAGCTTCATGAGCAAAGCCAGCAATGCGTTTATCCTGCTCCGTTACACCAGTAGTAGCATCAATCACCATTAAGACCACATCGCTGCGCTCAATGGCTCGTAAAGCCCGAATAACACTATAGTGTTCTGTACTTAAGTTAATATTACTCTTACGGCGAATGCCTGCTGTATCTATTAATAAATATTCTTGACCTTCTCTAGTAAAAGGAGTATCAATAGCATCTCTGGTTGTTCCGGCAACATCACTGACAATAACTCTTTCTTGCCCTAAAAGTGAATTAACCAAGGAAGACTTCCCTACATTAGGCCGTCCCACTACAGCTATCTTAATAATATCAGGCTCGGCCTCATCCATCTCTTCAGCAGGTAAATGGGCAACTACTTCATCTAAGAGGTCTCCAATATTCATAGCATTAGCAGCTGAAATTGGTATCGGTTCTCCTAAACCCAGCTGATAAAAATCCAAGACCGCATTATTATTACTGTAATCTTCAACCTTATTAACGGCAAGAATTACCGGTTTGTTAGAGCGACGTAACATATCCGCTACATTCTCATCATCAGCAGCCAAGCCGCTGCGTCCATCAACCATAAAGATAATCACATCTGCTTCCGCCACGGCAATTTCTGCTTGCTGCCTGACTTGAGCTAGAATTGTATTATTATCCTTATCAGAAAAATCAATCCCACCCGTATCGACTAAGGTGAATTTTCTATCTAGCCATTCTGCATCTCTGTATAGACGATCCCGCGTTACTCCCGGCATATCCTCAACAATAGCTACCCTAGCCCCGGCCAGACGGTTAAACAAGGTTGATTTTCCTACATTAGGTCTACCCACAATTGCCACAATTGGTTTAGACACTGGCTTCACCTCTCTTTATAAGCCATTAATCTTATAAGTTATATCTACTAAGTCAAAATAACATCTAAAAATCCTTTTCCATCCACCGGAGCAATAATAAGTTCAATTTGGAGCTTATCAGCAACCTGTTCCGGCGTAAGATTATCCAAAAATCTGTTTTCCTGCTGCTCCAGCATTACTTGCGGAATTACAACCCTACTGCCTGGAGGAATTTCCTTTAGACCTTCTAAAAGGCAGGAGCCCGTTAACAACCCAGTAACAGTAACAGAAGATCCAAAAAACCTGTTTTCAATTACCTTTAACTCAATATTGAGATTTTTTATTTGTCCCAATCTTTCCATCAGCGGTTCAAGGGCAAATTGACCAGATACCCCGGTAACGATAGTCAAATCCTTGGAAGGATATATTTTCTCCGGCAATTCAAAACGAGAAAACTGTTCCCAGAAAAGCCTGACTATGCCCACTCCGTTTTCTAATTGGGGAAAATCCTCGTAAACTTCATAAGCCGGTAACTCTTCTTTAGCCTGGAGATAAAATTCATCAGAAAGCCAGATAAAAGAAGTTCCCCTCTCGGCAAGGCATTTTTTCTGCTGTTCCTCAACCCAACGAACTACCTCCTTGGCCTGCTGTTCATTATAGGTTTGGAGAACCGGCAGCCCAGTCCTATGTGCCGTTATTCCCACAGGAACCACTGCTAAGGATAAGACATTAGGCAAATTATAAAGGTCATGGAAGGTCTTTTCTAAGTATTTTCCGTCATTAATTCCTGGACAGAGAACAACTTGAGTATGAAACTCTATCCCCTGCTGGGAGAGTTCCGTCATTATTTCTAGCAACCGACCAGCTTGAGGATTTTTCAACATATCCTTTCGCAGTTGACTATCCGTCGTATGTACAGATACATAAAGAGGTGAAAGATGCTGTCCCTTAATCCTAGCTAGATCAGCCTCTGTAAGATTTGTTAAAGTGATAAAACTACCTTGTAAAAATGATAGGCGGTAATCGTCATCCTTTACATACAGGCTCTCCCGCATATTAGCTGGCATTTGATCCACAAAACAAAATAGACACTTATTCTTACAAGGCTTGATTCCATCAAAGACTGCTGTAGAAAAGGACACTCCTAGAGCTTCGTCATAATCCTTTTCAATCTCAAAAATTTCGTGACTACCATCTAATCTAGCTACTTCTAGAGTAACCTCTTCATCTGCCCATTCCATCATAAACTGGATCAGATCCTGGATCCGCTGTCCATTTACACTTATAAGCTGTTCCCCCGCCACTAAGCCTAACTCTGCAGCTAAGGAGCCTGGTTCCACATCGATTATAACGGGACCAGTTTTTTTCTTTACCACTTTAGCTTCTTCCTCTTTTTCTCATCATTTACTATACAATGCCCTGGCTCACCCAAAGATATGAAATGAATGTCCAGTAACTTAGGCCTAGAAAACCACAATTATTGTTTCGTGATTTCTACTGTATTATCCTTGATCATCTCCTGACAAGTCAAGGTAAGAATATTCTAAACCCATTTCTCTCAATTGAACAGCCAGCTCAAGAAAAAGGTGCCGGCTGTTAGCCTCCAGGTGTGCTGCAGCCATATTCCGGGCTAGTCCTGGCAACCCGGGAAGGATCGTCCATTTTCCGACCAAGATATGCCAACCTTTATTAAATCGGGAAAAATCCAGAAGACAGACTTTTTCTTTGATCTGAAAGATTTGTAACAAGTCGCGGGAAGATGTCTTAATCAACGCTGCTTCTGCCCCTACTCCTAAAGTATAAACTGAATTCCCATTTTCATCTAGTCCGATCAGCCTTAATTTATTATCTTGGTCAATTGGTTCAGCAAATGACGGCAGCTTTATAATTTCGGACCTCCTTGCTTCCGGTGACAGCCTACCAAGCAAATAATTAGCAGCCACTAAGGCTGCTAGACAACCCGTTTGATCCACAAATACCAATTTCACCAAAGGACCTCCACATTACGAATACTTCTCTTTCAGCTGTCTTACCAATTGGGCAAACTTATAATATGATTGGCGTGTTCCGTAACAAACAATCCGGCGGCCTAGTCTGCATGAGCCCCAGCGGCGAGAAAGGAAGCCTCCGATAACCATGAAAAGATTGACATAAGGCATCGTATTAATAAATACAACCTCACTAAGTAATTCCTCTCCCTCGGCTAGTTGAAGAATTTGCTGCATAATCCTTCCATATTTATCATGAAGATTCCTCTTACTTGTGATATATATTTCGTTGCCCTTTTCATCCCAACCCATAAACCTAATTCTTCCGTGATCAATGCCAACTTGGGAATCATATAACGGAACACTGAGCAACTCAATATCCTGAGCAGGTCTGTTGTCAGGCAATAAGCCCAAATGAATGGCCGCCGCAGTTATTGAGGAATGAGATCCTCCAAAGCAATGATAAATAAATTTCATAATTAACCTTTGTCTGAGGAATTATCGTCTTTATCAGGTTCTTCCTCTTTTTTGCTTCTGGGACCCAGATAATTGGCAAATTCCTTTCCTAAATTAGAAATCTTGCCTAGAGAACCCTTTAAACTCCCGGTACTAATCAGCAAGAAGGCTCCGCCACCTACTATTACTGCAACAACTAGCCAAATCAAGGACGTACTGGTACCTCTGCCTGCTGGAGCTCCACTCCCTGGAGTACCACCAGGCCCCACTCCGGCTATTCCCAACATTTTCGGTAATCCTTCTGCGAATTTTTCCACTCCGCGCTCGGCAGACTCACGACTGTTAGTATGAGTCCCTACCTCAATTAACATTGCCCGAGGCGATAAATCTTGATTATAGTTACCTTTACCCATGAAAATACCCTTGATCAACCCTGGATAATTCTTATCAAAATAAGCCTTAATTTGTTTGGCAAAATCAAGGTTAGCCGACATATGAGGATTTTGCCTACCTACAACTAACCTAATCTTTGTGGCTGGCTTACCGTCTATAGTAGTTTTATAAAAATCAGGATCTGGCACACCATCACGATGCACATCAATTAAAGCAGCCGGATTCGTTTTCAGTAATTGAGCCGCCGTTTTACGGGAGCGATGATAAGCATTGGCATCATGAGGTTCATGGTTATTATTACTAACCTTAGCTTCCACACCGTTCTTTTCTAAGACATTGGCCAAAGTTTGGCCAACCTTCTTAATTCCTCCTTTACCCGGCTTACTATCAGTTCCGTCAGTTGGAACATAAGATTCACTAGTATGTGTTGAATAGATAGCAATTCTGTTCTTTTTAGCAGCAGCCACATCCAGAGCAGGCATTAAATCCCACTCCTCCAGATAAGCTAATTCTTCCCGACCTACTAATTGGCAGGTAGCTCTCAAGCTATTCATATCTACTGAAGTTACTTTATAGCGGTTATTATCTTCTAAAATTAATTCATCACCAACATAGACCTGATGATGAGTATGATCAAGTTCCTGCCCGTTTTCATCGACAAAAGTAATATAACGGCCATCAGTTAACTCGCTCTCCCAGATACCTAAGCTATCTAGGACATTCAATCCAATCCCGGCCGAGGCTAAAGTGTTATAGACAGTCGGGTTACTTTGCAATAGATATATTGACCCACCAATAGTCATCAGGTGCAGACAGAAAATCAGGAGTAGCAGTTTGGCTTTCCTCTTCATTTTACTTATCCTCCTTGGCTCTTGAACCCTTGACATTGTCATCATTTCGNNCTCTGGGTCCCTGTCGCGTGAGGCTGGACCTCCTTGTAAGCGCTCTCTGGTTTCACCAATTATCTCAGCTAAGAGAATTGCTAAAAATCCAGCTATAACAATTGAGTCAAAAGCACCGGCACCACCGATATGAACTGTACCTGCTGTACCAGTAGTTACTAAATAAATCAGTTGCACAAAGTCCATACTTAAGACACCTAATGTCGCCGCAATAAAGGCCGAGCGACGGGAGCGTCCCAATAGGTACGCTATAATTCCTGCCACAATCGGGTAGACATACAAAGGGTCAAGGACTACATTTTCAGGGTCTCCCGACATCAGAACCGAACCGATTAGATAGATAACTACACCAGTTCCTACTGTAGCTATTAAGGCTCTTACCCATTCTTTGGTTGTTCCCGCCGTAATTAACAAGTATACCGTCAGACCAATAGGAACAAGGCCTCCTCCTACATTTAATATGACCTCGGTATTACCACGCCACAGAGGAATATCAATAAAACTTCCGACAATCAAGGCCCCGATAATAACTAGGGCCGCCTTATCAGATAACTTCAACCGATCCAGCAAACGTTGAGCTACCCCAAAGAAGACCAAGATAGAGGCAACTACTAGAATAATCATTCCCAAGGGCAAATTAGTCACAATAATTCCTCCTTAAATACAAAAGCGAAAAGCATATTTCATGCAAATATTCTCTTCTGCTCTAGCTTTTGTCTTCCGGAAAAAAATTATGCAATAACTTGCCCTCACGGATGCGATTTTCGACCGGTAACCTTTTTTCTTACGGTACGAGTTTAGACATTCCCAGGCAAGGAACCGGCAATACGGTTCTCGTTATTCTTCATCCATTTATTATTCACTTTTTTCCTGGTCGAATTTATCCTGATACATTTTAATAGCACGGTTGATAGCTTCCACCGCTTCATCACGGCCTTGAACTTCCTTAATACTAGTTACCTTGTGCTCCAAGTGCTTATATACTTCAAAGAAGTGCGATATTTCCTCATATGTATGTTTAGGTAAAGCTGCAATATCCCGATAAACATTGAGACCGGGATCTTTAAAAGGTATGGCAATAATCTTTTCGTCAACTTCATTATCATCAATCATTTTGATCAGCCCAATAGGATAACACTGAACTAAAGTCATGGGCTCGATTATTTCAGAACAGAGGACTAACACATCTAAAGGATCGTTATCCTCAGCATAGGTTAGGGGAATAAAACCATAGTTTGCTGGATAATGAGTTGAAGTATAAAGAATCCTGTCCAGGATTAACATACCCGTTTCTTTATCTAACTCATACTTCTTTTTACTGCCCTTGGAAATCTCAATAGCAGCAACAAAATTTTCTGCTGTTACCCGCTCCGGGCTTAAATCATGCCAAATATTAGACACAACTACACCTTCTTTTTATTTATTTTTTGATTTTGCCATTTCCGTAACGCATTAGGTTCAGTCGTGGTATAATCTAAATAATATTCTATAACATAATTACGTAATTTTTGCAAATAAATAATATGAAATCTAATAGGAGTTGATTACTATTGAAAAATCGCGACGAAATTCCCGTAGAAGCAACTTGGGACCTTACACCCCTTTTCAAAGACCAAAAGGCTTGGGAAAATGCTCTTAGTGAGGTAGAAACCCTCCTTTCCCAGATTGTAGCCAATAAAGGCCGAATTACTAGTGGAGCCAAAATCCTCTACGAAACTCTACATACCATGGATACATTAGGAATCAAGCTGGAGCATGTAGCTTATTATGCCCGGCTATCCTTCGATGTAGATATGGGTAATCCAGCTTTAAAAGCAAACTATGAGAAATTAGATTATCTCTATGCTCGTTTAAGTGAACAGTTAGCTTTCTATGAACCAGAGCTATTGCAATTAAAACCCGAAAAATTTGAGGCTTACAAAAAAGAACTACCTGAGCTTGCCCTTTATGACTTTATGTTTGAAAAACTATTCCAACAAAAAGACCATGTCCTAAGTCCTGCTGAAGAAGAGATAATCTCCCGTATGAGCTCCCTGGCCGGCTCTTTTCGCAAAATCTTTGATGACCTGACAGTCAATGATCTGGAATTTCCTGAGATCATTGATGAGAACGGGGAAAAGATTGTAGCCAATGAAGTTAATTACCGCCGTATGCTTAGTTCTTATAACCGTAAGGATCGGGAAAATTTCTTTAAAGGCTTATTAGGCACCTACGGCAGTCATATTAATTCCTTAACTTCGACCCTCCTAGGGAACATCAAGAATGAAGTCTTTATGGCCAGAACCCGCAAATACTCTTCTTCCCGGGAAATGGCCTTAAAAGCAAACTTCATTCCTATAGAAGTTTATGACACCTTAATCAACACAGTCCGGCAGAATGTTGAACCTTTACAAAATTATCTTGAACTACGCCGGAAAACTTTAGGCTATCAGGATTTGCATTTTTATGACTTGTTCGTTCCACTAGTAGCTAACATCAATAAAAAATATAGCTTTGAGGAGGCCAAGGATATTGTCCTAACAGCCCTTAAGCCTCTTGGTGAGGAATACATAACTGACTTAAAACAAGCCTTTGAACAACGTTGGGTTGATATTTATCCGAATAAAGGCAAAGTATCTGGGGCGTATGCCGCTGGGATTTATGATTTACATCCCTATAGCCTCTTGAATTTTACCGGCACCCCTGAAGACCTTTTCACTATGGCCCACGAACTTGGTCACGTAATGCATAGTTATTACAGCAACAAGCACCAACCTTACGTTGACTCAGATTATGTAATTTTCACCGCCGAGGTTGCCTCTACAGTAAACGAGTATTTGCTTTATCGTTATCTATTAGAAATAGCTGAATCCAAAGATGAAAAATGCTATCTATTAAGCACCCACTTAGACAGCATCCGCTCCACCTTATATCGTCAAGCCTTTTTTGCCGACTTTGAAATGCAACTCCACGACATGGTTGAAAAAGATATTCCCCTTACTCCCGACACTCTCTGTGACAAATACCGCAGTTTATACGATTATTATCATGGCTCCGGCTTTACTGTAGATCAGGAGTTAACCTATGAATGGGCTCGGATACCTCATTTTTATTCGTCCTTCTATGTCTACCAATATGCCACCGGCATCTCAGCCGCAATTGCCCTAGCCAAGCCTATCTACGAGAAAAAAGTCGGCTGCAAAGAGGCCTATCTCAATTTCCTCAAACAAGGCGGCTCAGATTATCCCCTGAATCTATTAAAAGAAGCGGGAGTAGATATGTCTACCTCCGCTCCTGTAGAACTTGCTATAGAAGATTTTGCTCTGACTTTGAGCCAGCTAGAAGAAAAACTACAATAACCCCAATCAATGCAAATTAAAGATTGCTGATGGGCCCGGGGACCTTGTTGTATTCACAGAAAGAGCTTGACAAAGTATTCGTCAAGCTCTTTCTGTCTTTGATAAGACCTAAACGTTGAATTATCTGCCGCTGGAGCCAAAACCACCCCCGCGGTCTTGACCGATAGCGAGGACATTATCCACCTGAACCCAGCTAATAGTCGGCAGCTTCTGCAGAACTAATTGGGCAATACGATCCCCTGACTTAATCTCATAGCTCTCTGTCTGAGAGGTGTTTTGCATAATCACGCCGATTTCATCTCGGTAGCCAGCATCAATTGTACCGGGACTGTTGACAATACGCAAAGGCGTTTTATAGGAAAGCCCGCTACGAGGGCGTACTTGAATTTCATAACCTTCAGGGATAGCTACTTTAAGTCCGGTTCTGACTATTACAGTCTGACCGGGCTTTATCTTAATATCCTCAATAGCAGCAATATCCATTCCTGCGTCCCCAGGTCTGGCATAGGCCGGAACCTTAGCCCGAGGATCACAGATTTCTAAAGCTACTTCGACAGTGTCACACATATAATATGCCTCCAATTTCAAACGCCTGCGGCGTGATTATTCATGGTTTCCCTTCGCTTTTCCCAAGAGAAATCAATAACTTCTTTGTTCGCCAAAAGTGCCTCGACAACACTTGAATCTAACCCACCGCCTTCAACCAACTTGAGGAGAATTTGTTCGATAGCGTTCCAACCTAAGCTAGAACGGTATGGCCTGTCCTCCCTAAGGGCAGAAAATATATCGCTAACAGCAACTATTCTGGCTCCCATGTCTAATTCATCTGCCTTTTTACGAAAAGGATAACCAGCACCGTCTAACCTTTCATGGTGATAGGCTGCCCACTCTGCAATAGGACTATTATTAAAAGCTCCTTTCAGCCACCAATATGTATAATAGGTATGCTGTTTCATTACAGACATTTCTTCTTTAGATAAGGGCCCCGGTTTATCTAAAATCATCTCCGAAATCGTCATTTTACCTAGATCATGCAATAATCCGGCAATATACAACAAAAATATCCGCTGCCGAGAACAGCCTAAGAGGCCGGCTAGCGTAACTGTGGTGCTGGCTACATTATGAGAATGATTATAAGTATAGGGACTTTTCGCATCGACTACCCGGGCAAATAATTCCGCTAAATCTAACAATTCTTGATAACCAAAAGATTGGTGTGTTAAAGGCAAGATACTATAAATCCGATCCGCTAGTAAAGGCGAAACTAGGTCTAGCCAAATACTTTCTGCCTTAGCTATCTCCAAAAAGGCTTTAACTAAAGTTGGATCAAATATTTCGCCGCTATGCTGTTGAATTCTGGTCAGCACTAGATCTCTTTGTAACAGAATATTTGTATTACTTTGCAGCAAAATATCGACACGATCAGCCAGACTAATAATCCTACTAGCCAAAGGAATCTGTTCTCCAGCTAAACCAGTGTCATTTTTTCCATCCCAGCGATCATGGTGGGAACGAATAATCTCAGCCGTCTTTTTATAGCGTTTTAGCCCCTGCATGAATTCATAACCTTGTTTGGTATGACTTGTATTGGTGAAATCAAATTGTTTCAAGATTTGCACATCTAGAGAAGATAAAACACCGATATCATGGAGGATAGCAGCCTGAAATAATTGAAATAACTCTTGTTCCGACAGATTTAGATACTTTCCTAGGCATAGAGAAATCAAGCTAACTCTCAAATGATGATTCATAAGGCCATATTTTGCGTGATCAAGACCTTGAGAGAAAGAAATGGCTGCTTTAATTATATCAACCTCTACTTGCAACTCTTCAATGCCGTCAAACTCATAAAAAGCTTTATTGGTTATATCCATAAGACAACACCTTTGCAATATTATCTTTTCTGTACTTTATTCGTAAATTATTATCTTTTGTACTTTATATAGTATAAATTATTATTGTGAATACAACAAGCTTCCCGGGTACCCATCAGCAATCTCCGATTGCGTTGATGGGTGGGGTTCTTATTATGAAAATGTCAGTCCTTTACTTCAAGATAAACTGCGATATTGAATAGCCTCAGCAATATGCTGAGCAGAAATCTCATCCTCTCCAGCCAGATCAGCAATAGTTCGCGCAATCTTAACTATCCGATCATGAGCCCTAGCACTAAGAGCAAGCCTTTGAAATGCTTGCTTTAAGAGCTCCTTAGCCTCTCCTTGCAGCCTACAGAATTTTTTCAGCTCCTTAAGTCCGATTTCGGCATTACAGGATAAGCCTGTCCCAACAAATCTCTGGTTCTGTCTTTCGCGAGCCTGACTAACCCGCCAGCGAATTAAAGTCATATCATCCGAAGGTGCTTCCTCGTGCATTTCCTCATAAGTAAGTCTTGGAACTTCTACGTGTAAATCAAACCGATCTAATAAGGGTCCAGAAATCTTACTGCGGTACTTATTAATCTGATGTGGTGTACAAGTACACTCCTTAAGTCTGTCTCCATAATATCCGCAATAACACGGGTTAGCTGCAGCTACCAGTTGGAAACGAGCAGGATAGCTAATTACAGCCTTAACCCTGGAAATCGTCACGATTCTATCCTCTAAGGGTTGGCGCATAGCTTCCAAGACATCCCGGCGATATTCCGGCAATTCATCTAAGAATAAAACCCCATGAGTAGCTAAAGTAACCTCCCCAGGACGTGGAGTATTCCCACCTCCGATGAGGCTAGCCACGGAAGAGCTATGATGAGGTGATCGGAATGGCCGTTGAGTGATAATCGGTGTTTCTCTATTAAGTAAACCTGCTACACTATAAATCTCACTTACCTCCAAAGCTTCTTGGGGAGTAAGCATCGGCATAATTGACGGCAAACATTTGGCTAAGAGGCTTTTGCCGGAACCAGGAGAGCCTATCAATAGTATGTTGTGCCCACCTGCCGCCGCAATCTCTATTGCTCTCTTGGCATTACGCTGACCTTTGACTTGGCTTAGATCAATCTGACTTGTATAATCACTTTGCAGATATTCCGCTAAGTCGATTGTGGGAATAGCCGATGTTGACAAAGGATTCTCTAAGAAATGCTTTAGCTCCACCAGGTTATCAAAGCTATAAGTAGAAGCCATAGTTAAGGCCGCTTCTGTAGTATTTTCCTGTGGAATAATAAAATTTTTCCCCAGCTGGCTTTGCATAAACATAGCCATGGGTAAAATTCCCGGAACTCGCCTAATTCTCCCATCTAAAGAAAGTTCACCTACAATAACATAGTCTTGTAACGATTTGACCTTCAATTGCTTAGTAGCAACTAAAATGCCTATAGCTATAGCTAAATCAAACCCTGGCCCCTCCTTTTTTAGATCGGCTGGGGCCAGATTAACAATAACTTTTCGGGGAGGAAATTCGAATCCAGCATTTTTGATAGCAGTTCTAACCCTTTCTTTACTTTCCTTGACAGTAGTATCAGGAAGGCCTACAATAACAAAGTTGGGTAATCCTCCAGCTACATCGACCTCAACCTCTACCAAATAAGGACTTAAACCCATGGTAGTACAGCTAAAAACCTTGGCTAACAACTTTATTCCCCCAATTATGATTCTAAGTTCAAGAATTAATTACTTTATTTGGATATTCTTCCTCTATCTTCAAATACCTGCCGATTTGTCCAGTTTTTTTTAGAAAAACTTGCAGGGATTCAATAAAATTGGCAGAATAGATATTGGGTTCGTTTATTTAATGGGGGAATTTTAGTAAAAATCGACGAATCAGAGATTCGTGATTTTCTTGCATAAGTTCGCTGACGACTCATGTTGTATCGTTTGCGAGCTAGTAAAAGGAGGAACACGTATGAGTAGACATATCGGCACAGTAGTCCGTGGGATCAGAGCTCCCATCATCAAACAAGGTGATGATGTAGTAGAACTGGTCGTTTCTTCATTACAAAAAGCCTGGCAAGAAGGTGGGATTACTGTTCGTGACAAAGACATAGTTGGCATTACAGAATCAGTTGTAGCCAGAGCTCAAGGAAATTATGTTTCAGTAGATGACATTACTGCCGATGTAAAAAAGAAATTCCAAGATGAAGTAGGAGTAATTTTCCCCATTCTGAGCCGCAATAGATTTTCTTTGATCCTCAAAGGAATTGCCCAGGCAGTTGATAAAGTTTATCTCCTTCTAAGCTACCCTTCTGATGAGGTGGGTAACCATCTAATGGATATTGATAAAATGGAGGACTTAAAGATAAACCCAACATCAGATGTTCTCAGCGAAGATGATTATCGTCGACTTTTTGGAACACAAAAACACCCCTTCACTGGTATTGATTATGTGGATTTATATAAGAGCATTGGCATCAATAATAATATCTCAATAATCTTAGCTAATGACCCTAAAGCTATTCTGGATTACACTAAAAATGTTATCGTGGCCAACGTTCATGACCGGGAGAAAACTAAGAAGATCCTTGAAGATGCTGGAGCAGAAAAGGTTTACACCTTAAGCGATATTTGTACCGAACCTATTAACGGCAGCGGATATAATGCTGAATATGGTTTGCTCGGCTCAAATAAGGCTACTGACAATACCCTGAAGTTATTCCCTCGGGATAGTCAAATCTATGTAGAAAAGATCCAAGCCCGTCTCAAGGAACTAACCGGTAAGACTATCGAAGTGATGGTCTACGGTGACGGTGCTTTCAAAGATCCTGTCGGCAAGATCTGGGAGTTGGCTGACCCAGTGGTCTCCCCCGGTTATACAAGTGGACTAATAGGTACACCAAATGAATTAAAACTAAAATATTTTGCAGATAACGAACTAAAAGATCTCTCTCCCGAAGAAGCTAAGGAAGCTATGAAAAAATGTATCAAGTCAAAAGAATCCGGCACACTTGATTCCCAGGCTACTCTGGGTACTACTCCCCGGCAGCTAACTGACCTATTAGGCAGTCTTTGTGATTTGACCAGCGGTAGTGGTGATAAAGGCACTCCTATCATCTATATCCAAGGCTACTTTGATAATTACGCTAATGACTAATCACTAGCAATGATAAGCATGTTGAGATATAACTCTAAAAGGGTTCCCCCACTTTATTGTGAGGGAACCCTTTTTAATTATTTACAATCCGTTCTGATTCTTCTTGTAACGGATTCAAGTCAATCAGCCAATTATACTAAAAATTTGTCAAGCAAATCTTATTACGCCCCTGCCTCTTAGCCTCATAGAGAAATCTATCTGCCCCTTTGATTAAGTTTTCAATACCTTCCTTCTGTTCCGGCGACCAAGTAGTAATACCCATACTTACTGTTACATAGATGTTCTCATTCGATTCAGTCAGACATATGGGCTTGCTCGCAATTGCCGTTCTAATCCGTTCAGCAATAGCTGAGGCTTGGTTTCGTGTAGTTTCTGGCAAGCAAATTATAAATTCTTCACCACCATAGCGGCCTACAAAATCATAATTACGTAGATTGCGAAGGATAGTTTGACCAATCTCCTGTAAGACCTTATCTCCTGCCAAGTGACCATAAGTATCATTTACTTCCTTAAAAAAATCTACATCCATAAGGATCACAGCCAGGCCTTTGTTACTACTTTTACCCCGTTCTATTTCATCCTTAAGTAGATTAATGAAGGCACGTCTGTTATATAATCCTGTTAAACAATCAGTATCTGCTAACCTTTCAGCTGCTTCCCTGGCCCTCTCCGCCTCTAATCTAGCCTTTTTTAAGGAATTCTCCAATTCCTTACGCTCCGTTATGTCCTCAATTAAACCAAAGATAAAACCATTCTGCCCTTCAGTATCCTTGACTAAGGCAGTAGTCATTTTAACCCAAATTAATTTGCCGTCTTTGCGGATATAGCGTTTTTCCAGTTGATGCTGCTCAAGCCTGTTGTTTTTTAATTCTTCGAATCTATTTAGCGTTATATCAAGATCATCCGGATGGGTAATATCAATTAATAGTAAATCTTTAAGTTCTTCTTTTGTATAACCTAAGATCCTTTCAATCGCCGGATTAGCATCAAGAACTAAACCTGTTTTATTATCTACTACGATAATTCCGATCGCAGCTTTGTCGAATATAACCCTAAACCTAGCCTCACTAGCAATAAGGGCTTGTTCTAATTTCACATATTCTTTAGTTGCGTCAGAATTGTCAATCTTGTTGTTAAGATGTTTTTCCTTCATAAATGAATTCTCCTAATCTAACAACTAAACTTCCGCAAAAAAATCGGGAAAAAGATAGTAACATAATATATTCTACTAATCTTAAGAAATTCCCTGCAAAAAATTTGCTACTCCCGGGCATAATTAACATCAGAGAACTAAGTATTACATAATTGAATTGATCGGAGTGGACTATAGCTTATGCATAAGGATTCAAATTTAAAATGGCAAATACCACTTTATACATTGGGTCTAAGTACTCTTGCCCTAGCTTTGTTCGGTCGTCCCGTTGTAAACTATTTAACTGATCGTCTAACTAAAAAAATCATTACCAATCCCTATAGCGAGAATTTATGGGAGCTATATACCGCTGGACACAGAGTTGGACTGCAAAATATTACCGAAACTAATATTAGAGCCCAAGAAGGTAAAGTAATAAATCGTCCTTTTGGGACACCGAGAAAATTCCCTTCTACCGATGATTTACTTTTTAATTTTGCTCAACTAAATAGACTCCCTACACCAGGAGATTATCCTATTGATATGAGCGTTACTATTGGGCCTCAGGCAGAACGACCACTAACAATTAAAACACCAATAATGATTGCAGGCATGGCATATGGATTGGGACTAAGCGAAAAGGCCAAAATTGCTTTGGCTCAAGGAGCCACACTAGCCGGAACAGCCTTTAATAACGGCGAAGGCCCTTTCCTCTTTTCAGAAAGAAAGGCTGCACAGAAATACATCCTGAATTACGACCGTGGTTTTCGCAATCATAATCCGGAAATCATTAAGAAAGCAGACGCTATAGAGATCCAATTCGGTCAAGGTGCTCTAGGCGGTACTTCCTATTCCACACCCTACAAAAATCTGCCCAGAAAAGCCCGGAAGCTCCTTGGTCTAAAGCCAAACGAACCTTGTATAACTCAAGCCAGAGTGCCGGGTATTATTAGACCGCGCCGGGATTTGCCCCAATTAGTAAAAAGGCTGAAAGATATTACTAGAGGAGCACCTATCGGAGCCAAAATTGCTGCGGGCCACGAACTAGAATTGGATCTAGATATTCTGGCTGATTCCGAAATAGATTATATAGTCGTTGAAGGTGCCCAAGGAGCTACAAAAGGTGGTCCACCAATATTGGCCGATGATTTCGGGGTTCCTACTCTTATCGCTATCAATCGTGCGGCCCTTTATCTGCGTGAACAAGGACTTGACGGTAAGATCAGCCTAGTGGCCAGCGGCGGATTATATAATCCTGGCCAATTCTTGAAAGTCTTAGCCCTAGGTGCAGATGCTGTATACATAGGAACAATTGCTCTTTTTGGTATGTCCCACACCCAGGTACTTAAAGTCTTACCCTTTGAACCACCACCATCTATTGTTTTTGCTGACAGTAAACAAGCCTGGCGCTTCAATACAAAAAAAGGGAGCCAAAGCCTTTACAGATTTCTAAAATCCTGCACGGAAGAAATGGCAGGTGGTGTCCGTGCTCTAGGTAAAACCTCTCTCAGAGAAGTGAACAGAAAGGATTTACGGGCTATCTCACCCTATACCGCTCAAGCCCTCGACCTGCCCCTAATTTCAAAAAGTATCTTTAACATTTAAGAAACAGACAATGGATATACTCTTAGAGAATATTCTTAATTTAGAAGGCATCCTTGAGTAATTCCAAGGAATCAACAATCTCGTTTTTAAACAGTACAGCTACCACATCAAAGCGGCAGTTTCTATGCCAGGCAAACTTATTATTCAAATACTGATTAGCCATCCGACGGACTCGAGACTGTTTGTTCCAATCTACAGTCTCCTGGGGAAGGCCATACTCACTGTCTTTTCTGCTTCTAACTTCAACAAAGACAAGATAATCCCCATCTTCAGCAATAATATCCAATTCACCAAGGGCAGTCCGAAAATTTCTCTCTAGAATCTTATACCCTTGTTCCTGTAAATATTGAGCAGCCGCATTTTCAGCCAGGTGTCCTAGGAGTTGTTTATCCATAATACACAACTACCTCTTGAATTCCATCTTTTACCATATTATAGCATAAAGAACTCCTCTTTCAACCTCGAATTTATAAAGAAAATATATCTGCAGTAACCAGCAAACGATTTCTTACGATATGAGTTTAGACATTTATAGGTGAGGATTTAGTACGACTGTTCCCGATTCCTAATATACTAAGATAAAAGAATAACAAGAACAGGAGTACCTTTGACGAGCCTAGCTATAATGTCTTAGCGAAATACCGTTAGAAATCGTTTGGCCCGGCACAGGACGTGCCGGCAGGGAGAACTGAGCCAGGGATGGCGAATTTCGACCGGCAAACGATTTCTTACGGTATGAGTTTAGACATTTATAGGTGAGGATTTAGTACGACTGTTCTTGTTATTCTTTATCATATGAAAAGAAAAAGGCACGAAAGGTCCTCCTTTTCCCTGAGTTAGAATGTAAACTTGCGAAGAAAACTCTGACGATGAATAGGGCAAGGCCCATATTGTCTAAGAGCTTCATAATGCTGGGCCGTTCCGTAGCCTTTATGTACACTAAAACCATACTCCGGATATAGTTCATCCAAATCTACCATTAATGAATCACGATAGGTTTTGGCTAGGATAGAAGCAGCAGCAATAGAGGCTGAATGACTATCGCCCTGAATTATCCCTTCTTGTGCTATTGAGCTTTCCAGCTCTAGAGCATCAATCAACAGATAATCCGGTTTATAAGCTATGTTACTAATAGCCATTAACATCGCTTTTTTTGTGGCCTGTAAAATATTAAGCCTGTCTATCTCCTGATTATCAACCGAACCAATAGACCAAGCCACAGCTTTCCTCATAATCAACTCAGCTAATTCTTCACGTTCTGCCGGACTTAACTTTTTTGAATCATTTAACCCAGGTAACTTACATTCCAAAGGCAGGATTACACAGGCTGCCACTACCGGACCTGCCAGAGGCCCACGACCAACTTCATCAAGGCCGGCAATATATTGATACCCTTCCTTGGCCAGCGTCCGTTCCTTTTCCCAAAGTAGGCGTATTCGTTGGGCTTCAGCCTGATCCTTTTCCCGCTTTTTCAAAAACTGCCTAAGAAGACTCTGGGCCCCTTTACGCTGATCCTCCACCATAAGTTCGATTAATTTCTGCTGTTCTTCTAGTGAGCCAGTCTGAAAAATTCTCTTCATCTCCGTTAAGGTCAGATCTGTGGAAGAGATTATTTGCTCTTTTTCTTGTTTGTGAAGTGCCTCCACTATATTTCCCCCAAGTTCATCAATAAAATTATTATAATTACAGGTCTATATCCCTATCCAAGGTAATGTAGCCTAGTTTGCCGGCGCGGAACTCATCAAGCAACATAATTGCTCCTTGGACAGGGTCAACTATACCGCCGCTACGCAAAAATCCTCTCTTACGGCTAATTACTTCAAGAAGCTCAAAACCTGACCCCTCTTCCGGAACCTTATAGCGTTCATTGATCCTACCCGACAGGTTTTTTTGCAGCCACTCCAAAAGCCAGATAGCTAATTCCTCTTGATCAAAAGTATTATCACTAACAGCTCCAGTGGCGGCTAATTTTCGTCCTACCTCCGGATCTTCAATTTTCGGCCAGAGCATTCCTGGCGTATCTAGGAGTTCTACGTCATTCTCTAACCTTATCCATTGCTTACCTCTGGTAACACCTGGGCGATTGCCGGTTTCCGCTGCTCCGCGACCTGCCACCATATTAATCAGAGTAGATTTACCTACATTGGGGATACCGATGATCATAGTGCGGACGGTTTTATTAATAATCCCTTTTTTAGCCCTCTTCTCTAATATTTCCCTAGCCTGGCCACGAACCAGATCGAGAAATTCCTTACGATTATTCTTGGTAGAGCGGGTTAGATTAAGAGCAATAGCAGGAATTCCTTGCTGCTTATAATACATAAGCCACTGATTAGTCAATTCACGTTGGGCTAAGTCTGCCTTTGTTAGAACTAGCACCCTTGGTTTTTGTCCGATTAACTCAGATAACAGCGGATTGCGGCTGCTTTCCGGCAAACGGGCATCAGCCAGTTCCACCACTACATCAATCAGTTTTAAATTGTCTGTTATCATTCGTCGGGTTTTTGCCATATGCCCGGGAAACCATTGAATGGACATTTCGCGCACATCCTTATCTAAATCTTAATCATAATCTAAAGCCCAAGCCTATATTATTATAACCTATTGAGAGATTCGAACAGCGAAGACCATTGAATATATACCTAACCTGAATGTACCATACTATGAAAAAGTCCGCTGAGCTATACTCGTCTATTGGACAAACATAATAATATGCCAAAACCAATATTCCTGATTAACAAAAAGGGACTGATCATGATCAGTCCCTATAACTTGCTATACTCTCTCCTTAATTCTAGCTGCCTTACCAGATAATTTGCGGATGTAGTACAGTTTAGCTCTCCGTACCTTACCTCTGCGAATTACCTCGATCTTCTCTAGGCGTGGAGAATGTACCAAGAAGCAACGTTCTACTCCAATGCCGTAAGAAATCCTACGGACAGTGAAGGTCTCATTAAGACCGCTACCTCTTCTCTTGATTACAACGCCTTCAAAAGCCTGAACTCTTTCTTTAGCGCCTTCTACTATTTTAACATGTACACGCACTGTATCGCCGGGACGAAAATCAGGTATGTCTTGGCGTAATTGTTCTTTTTCAATAGCTTTAACCAAATCCATAAATGTTCCCTCCTTCCGCTTAGATGTTCTTACCCTGCCCTTTTTGTCAGGATAGCGGACCATCCAACTTCCCGGAGATGCCAGCGTCAATTGCCCCATCTGCCGGGTATGGTATTTAGAGAAACAATCTATCTAGACTGCATTATAAATACCGTTTGACATTATACCATATTAACATTAGTTTTAGCAAACTATTTCCACCATTTTTCTCCTAACAATCTATCTAAAATAATCGCCACTGCACTTCGGACCGAAAGGTGATTATAGGCACCTCTACCGTAAATAGGCTCTAGGATATAATCACAGCTCTCAAGGACTTCTTGAGTCAAGCCCCAGCCTGTCCCAAAGAGCAGTAGATAATTAGCCTTATCTGTCTCCTCTATTTCCTGGTGTAACTTTAGATAAGAAACAGTATTGTCATATTTTCTAGCATCAGTAACCACAGTATAAAGCGGTCCAGGATAGTTATTTCTTATCTCCTCTTGAACATCTGCAATACTTTTCATTAGAGATACTATATCCAAAGCCTCTTTGCGATCTGGATTATACTCAGCACCATAACCTTTCTGCCAAAAGTCTA